>FWWL01002571.1_pt1 | contig 36958 bp, 27 predicted proteins | sample 2228331 | NCBI WGS metagenome assembly FWWL01 (sample SAMEA103939775, study PRJEB20133) | metagenome
TCTCATACCAACTTTAGGTGTCTAATCATCTTCAGATCAGCGCGCGGCGCTTCCCGCGCGCCCGTGCCATCCTGCTGTCTGATCAGGAGCGTGTGGCGCCGTCCCGATCCATTGTCATTGCGAGGGCGCGTTAGCGCCCGCAGCAATCCCCCGCGTCAGCGGGAGTCGTGCCGCAGCGCCCGCTGCTGCTCCGCTCTCCCAGCGGGAGAGGGGACAGGGGTGAGGGCGCGCAGGAGCTGGCCACACCGCCACCATCCCGATCCTGCCAGCGTTCAGCGCGCGATCGGTGCTACCCCCAGCAACTGCTCTCCGCAGCGCTCCCGCCGCATCCTGATCACCGCGGCAGCGTTGACGTGGCTGCCTGACACGTGACAATCTAGCTAAAGTCGGTATCATCGACTGCCCGTCTCGGCAAACTGCAACTGGTACAGCCGGTAATAGTACCCTCGGCGCGCCAGCAGTTCATCGTGGGTGCCATCTTCGACCACCCGCCCCTTGTGCAAGACTACGATGCGATCAACGTGACGGATCGTGCTCAGCCGGTGGGCAATGACGATACTGGTGCGACCACGCATCAATCTGAGCAGCGCATCCTGGATCAACGCCTCGGTTTCGGTATCGACGCTGCTGGTCGCTTCGTCGAGGATCAAGAGCACTTCAGGATTGAAGGCGATGGCGCGCGCAAAGGCCAGCAACTGACGTTGCCCGATCGAGAGATTGGCGCCGCGTTCGCGCACTTCATAGTCGTAGCCGCCGGGGAGCCGCTCGATGAATCGGTGTGCGCCAACCAGTTCGGCAGCCGCGCGAACGCGCGCATCATCGATCGAGGCATCGTGCAGGCGAATGTTGCTGGCAATCGTCCCGCTAAAACAGACCGGATCCTGGGGCACGGCAGCAATGTGGCGGCGCAGCTCGGCCTGGGGCACCGCGCGCAGATCAACCCCATCGAGCGTGATGCTGCCCTCCTGCACGTCGTAAAAGCGCGCCAGCAACCCAACCAGTGAACTCTTGCCGGCGCCGGTTGCGCCGACAATCGCCACCGACTGGCCGGCAGGAATGCGCAGGTTGATCCCGCGCAACACCGGTTCGGCAGGATCATAGCCAAAGACGACATTGCGCAGCTCGATCTCGCCGCGCACCGGCGCTGGCAGATGCTGGGGCTGATCCGGATCGCGCACGTCGGGCTGCGTGTCGAGCACGGCAAAGATCCGCTCGGCAGACGCCATCGCCGACTGCAATACCGTGTAGCGTTCGGCCAGGTTGCGGATCGGCTGGAAGGCGCGTTCGAGATACTGAATAAAGGCGACCAGCATCCCCAGTGACGCCCACCCTGCCAGCACGCCCGTCCCACCGCCCCAGAGCAGCGCCGCCGTGCCGATCGCAGCCAGCAGGTTGACCGAAGGAATGAAGATGGCAAAGATCAGCACCGAACGAATGTTGGCCTGCATGTACTCATCGCTCAGGCGGGCAAAGCCGACGCGACTGCGCGCTTCGCCGTTGAAGAGCTGCGTCACCAGCACACCGCTGATCTGTTCGCTGAGGAAAGCGTTGATCCGGGCCAGACGCTGCCGCACCAGCCGGTAAGCAGCGCGCATAAACCGCTGATAGATCGCCACAATGACCGCCAGCACCGGTAGAGTCGCCAGACTAATCAGGGCGAGCCGCCAGTTGAGCGCAAACATCACGGCAATGATGCCGATCAGAGTGAGCAAATCGGCGACGATCATCACCACGCCCTGGGTCAGAAACTCATTCAGCGCATCGACATCATTGGTGATGCGGGTGATCAGACGGCCAACCGGCGTGCGGTTGAAGAACGACATACTCAGATACTGAATGTGGCGAAACAGTTGCACCCGCAGGTCTTTCATCACTTGCTGGCCAACGCTGTTGATGAAATAGGAATGGCCATAGCGCAACGCAAAATTGGCCAGCAATGCGCCGAGAAAGGCGACAAAGTAAGGCCAGAGGCCATCAATCGCGCCCGCGCTGATTGGCCCATCGATCGCCTGCTGGATGAGCAAGGGCGGCAGCAGATCGGTCAGAATGGCTCCGACCAGCAAGACGACCGCCAGCCCCAGCCGTCCCCAATATGGCGTCACGTAGCCGGCCAGGCGCCGCACCAGATAGCCGTCGTAGGCTTTGCCAAGGATTGTATCGTCATCGAACCCGCGCGTCATGGATAACTCCTAGTATTCGGGCAATGAGGGCTGGTTGGCGTCATCCTCACGTTCCAGTTCAGCCGCCAGCAATTCGCGGCGATACATCGCCGCATACCGGCCATTGAGCGCCAGCAGCGTCTGATGGGAACCCTGTTCCACGATCCGGCCATCATCCAGCACGATAATCTGGTCGGCGTCGCGCACGGTCGCAATGCGCTGCGCGATGATAATCGTGGTGCGACCCTGCATCTCAGCGCGCAGCCCGGCCAGAATCTGGGCCGCAGTGTGCGTATCAACGCTGCTCAGCGCATCATCGAGGATCAAAATCCGCGGATCGCGCATCAGCGCGCGCGCAATGGCGACCCGCTGCTTCTGCCCGCCCGACAGCGTCACCCCGCGTTCGCCAACCATCGTTGCCAGCCCATCAGGAAACTGATCCAGATCATTCACCAGTCGCGATACCTCGATCACTTGACGCAGCCGATCGGGATCGACCGTCTCGACGCCGAAGGCAATATTGTCGCGCAAAGGAAGGCTGAACAGAAAACTCTCCTGCGGCACATAGCCGATCAGGCGGCGCAGCGCGGCCAGATCAAGATCGCGCAGATCGACCCCATCGATCAAAACCTGACCGTAGTCTGGATCGCGCACTCGTCCCAGCAGATGCACCAGCGTCGTCTTGCCGGCGCCCGTTGCGCCGACGATGGCCAGCGAGCTGCCTGCCGGGATAGAGAAAGACAGATCACGCAACAGCCAGCGCTGCTCACCCTGGAGATCGGCTCGCACCCCTACCTGACGAAACTCGATCATGCCTCGCCCGTCTGGCAGGCGTGGCGACGGTGGCGAGACGATGGTCGGCTGGCGATAGAGCACTTCACTCAGGCGTGCCAGCGATGCCAGCGCTTGCTGGAAAAGATTCAACATCCATCCTAAAATGATCATGGGGAACGCAAGCAAGGCGAGATAGGCGTTGAACTGCACCAGCTCACCGATCGAGAGCGTTCCGGCAGCGACCATCTGTCCTCCAACCAGCAGAATCAGCGCGGCAATCAACCCCAGACAGAGGGTCATCGTCGGCCAGAGCAGACCGGAAAGCAACACGTAGCGCAGGTTGAGATCGCGGTACCGTTCATTGTCGGCGGTAAACACGGCAATCTCGGCCTCCTCTTGCGCAAACGCCTTGATCGTGCGAATGCCGGCAAAGTTCTCTTGAGCGCGGGTTGACAGCACCCCGAACTGATCCTGCACCTGACCAAACAGTTGCCGCAAGCGCGAACCAATCGCCACGAACACGATGGTAACCATTGGCAACAGCAAGACCACAATCAGCGCCAGCGCCGGATTGACCAGCACCATCAGCACGGTGGCGGCGATGAAGGTCAACACTGCTGTCGCCGCGCCGTTTAGGCCAGGGCCGAGGAACTGGCGCACCGCGCTGAGATCGTTGGTCAGGCGCGCCATGAGATCGCCGGTGTAGTGCTGGAGATAGAATGCCTGTTCAAAACTGAGCAGGCGATCGAAGAGATCGGCGCGAACATCATTCTCAATGCGGTAGGACGTCACCGCGATCAACCAGCGTTGCAGAAACTTCAAACCGCCATCAAGCAGCGCCAGCCCGATCAGCGCAGCGCCGAACCAGAACAGCTCACTGCTATTGATCACACCGGCAGCGATGCGATCAACCGCAAACCGCAACACCAGCGGCGCCAGGGCGCTCACCGCAGCGCCCAGCGCCGCCACGAGCAGACCGCCCAGCAAACGGCGGCGATAACGGCGCAGGTATGGGAATAAGAGACGCAGATGGTACATAGCAAACCCTGATGAAGCAAATATCGCCCAATCAGTATAGCGGTTCCGGCCTGATCCGGCGTCAGTCGCAGGATGGAAGATCAAGGGCATGGAAAGCCGGCGCGACTGGCGCAGCGCAAGAGCGTGGACGATACTGGCAAGACGGAAATCGCATGAGCGGGCGGTGATAGTGGGTTGCAGCGGGCATTGTCGCAATGCCAGCGCATGAGCGCATGCATGTTGCCGCTGGCAGGTGGCCAGACGATCGCTTTGTTGCGAACCATCGGCGAGAATGAGCGCGAATTGCGATGTAAATCGTAACCTGTGATTGTCTTTTTTCTTAAAAGCAACGGATTGACATTTTTCGTTGACTTCTATATAATTTAGGCAACACACCACTGTTGCAAGTCTCCGACGAACACCGCTGAAGGGCGCTCATAGTGGCGGGGAGTTTCGCAGGAGATGGGCCGGGTGTCGGAGTGAAGTCTTGTTGGTAGCAGAAGAGTGGAGGTTCGCCCATGCGCGACGACGACGATCTGGTTCCACCGAAATGGCGTCCGCTGTTCAACAATCAGGACTGGCTGCTGCACGACATCGTAGTGAAGTCGTTCTACGGCTTCGGCGTCATCGCGGCTATCGCGCACCTGCTGGTCTATCTGTGGCGCCCGTGGCTCCCCTAAGCGATGTAGTGTGAGGAGGTATCATTCATGCAGCCCCGTAGCCCTGTGCGGACGAACATCGTCATTTTTACCATTCTCGGCTTCGTGGTGGCGCTGCTCATCCACTTCATCGTGCTGAGCAGCCCGGACTACAACTGGCTGTCGGATTCGGGCGGCGCACTGTTGCTCAGCGCAGCGCGCGCGCTGTTCGGTATCTGATCGGTGGCGGGCCGGCCACGGCTCGCGTGAGACGGCAACCGCCAGCAGCCGCTCTGCTGGCGGTTGTTGTTCGCAACCGGTAGGGCAGAACGTCTTTTTGCACATAGATAAAAAATTGACCTCATAAGCCAATTCGTGTATACTAAAGCCTGGTGATAATGAGGCAAAGATGTGCGGCGCTCGCCCTTCCGCCGCAATCTCGCGCTTGCATCGGCGCCGGCGTTGTCGGGCCGCCGATCTGGATCAGGAGAGACCCATGCAATCGTCACGACCAAGTGATCGGCAATTGGCGATCGTTGCCTCGGTGGCGGTGGGAATCATTGTTGCGGTCATTACCACAGCCACCTTCTGGTGGGTCTACGATCTGGCGCTGGGCCGCGCGCAACGGGAGGCGGCGCAAACGGCCGGCGCCCGCTGGAGTCCCAGTGACGGGATTAAGGTTATTACCGAATCACAACCGGTGACGCCAACTGATGGTCGCCAGAACTGGCTTGGCCCCGAGGCATGGGCTGAAGGTGTGCAGGCCGGTCAGGCGTGGGTGCAGCAATTCCCCAACACGGTCAATGTGCAGGTGCTGGTTGGCATGAGTTCAGCCCAAATCTGGACGTACATGCAACAGTACGTTTCCGGCGCATTGGGTGTAGGCTGCCAGTACTGCCATAACATCAACAACTTCGCCAGCGATGAGTACCCGCAAAAGATCGCGGCGCGCAACATGTTGCGGCTGGTGCGTGATGTGAATGCTGAGTTCATTGTCAATCTACCCGCCTGGAAGGGCAATTACGTGCAGTGCGCAACCTGCCATAACAATGCGCCCAACAATCTTGAATCGTTCGGCGTGCAGTTTATCAATTCGGTGCCGCCGATTAAGGTGACGGTCGATCCGCTTGATGCCAACGGTCAGGCCATCCTCGACCCGGCGCTTAAGCCGGAGGCGATCCGTGAGCAGGTGTTGCTCAAGGATGCCATCCTCTTCTACATCTACAACTATCAGGTCTGGAAGCCTTACGATCCCAACGATCCTGAGAGCGGGCGCGGTTCGCTGGCGCTGACCTACGATGGCGGGCGCACGCAGGATCAGGTGACGATCAACCAAAACGTGATGAATTATCAGGCGTGGGCGCTGGGGGTTGGGTGTACCTTCTGCCACAACTCGCGCAACTTTGTCGCCTATGAATTGAACCCGGCGGGCGACAATGTGCTCAACCCGGCTTACGCTTACAATAAGCTGAAAGCGCAGCGCATGCTGCTGCTCACTACCTGGCTGGCCGAGAACTGGACGCGCTACGGCGCGATCGGCAAGGATGAAGTGCCAACCGGTCGCGGCGCTGCCAGCCGCTATTCGTACCAGCGGCTCGGCGATGGGCAGGTCTACAACGTGCCCGGCTGCTATACCTGCCACCGCGGTAACAGTATTCCGCTGGCCTCGATCAATCAGGCTGATATTCCAGATAATGATGCTGGGGTTGTCGTCTTGCCGCCCCAGATTCGGGGACGCTAACGGGTGGCGCAGAGGGGCCGATCTGGCTCCTCTGCTGCCCTGCGCTATCTCATCTGCGCGCTTGTGCGCATGGTTGTTCCAGAGGCGCAGCAGCATGCCGGCTGTTGTCGTGAGAGCTTCGTTGTTCTGACGCACACCACCGGCGCTAGAGAGCAGTTCTTATGAGCGATATGAGCGACCGAACCGGTTTGACCCCTCCGTCATCACTGCCGCTGCAAGACCGGCCCGCTTCGCGCTATGCCTGGCTGACCAACTCGATCGCTCTGATGAAACCGGTGACCTGGTTTGCGCCGACGTGGGCGTTCATGTGTGGCGCAATCGCCAGTGGCGCACTGGGCTGGAACGAGTCGATCGGTCGCCTGCTGCTCGGCATGTTTATGGCCGGGCCGATCTTGTGCGGTCTATCGCAGGTGGTCAATGATTACGCTGACCGCGAGGTCGATGCGATCAATGAACCACAGCGTCTGATCCCGTCTGGGCGCGTCTCCCTGCGTCATGTCTACATCCTGACCGCGATCCTGACCTGGATCGGCGCCAGCATTGCCCTCTTCCTCGGTCGGCAGGTGGCGCTCTTCGTGGCGCTCGGTCTCGTCTTTGCGCTCGCCTATAGCCTGAAACCGGTGCGCGGCAAACGCAATGGCTGGATCGGCAATGCGCTGGTGGCCATCTCGTATGAGGGATTGGCGTGGATGGCCGGGCATGCGGCCTTTGCCCCGCTCACCGGCGAAAGCGTCACCATCGCGTTGCTCTATTCGCTCGGCGCTCACGGGATTATGACCGTCAATGACTTCAAGAGCATCCGCGGCGATACCGTTATGGGTATTCGCTCGATTCCGGTGCAGTACGGCAAGGTCATGGCAGCGCGGATGGTGGTTATCACCATGGGTGTGGCCCAGCTTGCGGTGATCGGTCTGCTCTTCCACTGGGGACACCCGGTTGCCGCGACGGTCGTGTTTCTCTTGCTGGCAGCGCAGAGCATTCCCAATGCCCGCTTTATTCGCGATCCCGAAAACAACGAGGTCTTCTTCAACGCGACCGCCATTATGCTCTACGTCTGGGGAATGCTGGCGGCAGCAATCGGTCTGGCAGCGTGATGGGCGTAAGCCCCTAGAAGTGTGATCTGAATGGCACCACGAGTTCTGATCGTTGGCGCATCAGTGGGCGGGGCGACCGCAGCGATTACGCTGCGGTCGTATGGCATCGAGACGATTATGATCGAGAAGGAGTTGAGTAAGGCGAAGCCCTGCGGCGGCGCGGTGCCGCCGGCGGCGTTTCGCGAGTTTGATTTGCCCACCAGCCTGATCGACCGTAAGGTGCGCCATTGTTTGATCGTCTCCCCTTCTGGTCAGGAGACCCGCGTGCCGGTAGCGGGAACGGTTCCCAGCCCTGATGATTACGTGGCGATGGTGCGGCGCGAGGTGTTCGATGGCTTTTTGCGCCAGCGCGCTCAGGAACGCGGCGCTGAGTTGATCCATGCCCAGTTGACAGGCTTGCGGGTTGATCGCAGCGGAGTGACGGCCACGTATCGAACTCCCACCGGCCACGAGGGTATGGTCTGGGCCGATGCAGTGATTGGCGCTGATGGCGCTTATTCGCCGACGGCAAAATTCCTCGGGCTGCCGAATCTGCCGCGCGCCGTGGCGATTCAGGAGCGGATTAAGCTGCCGCCGGACAAAATGGCGCGCTGGGAGGAGACTGCCGATCTCTACCTCGGCCACGAGGTCAGCCCCGATCTATACGCCTGGGCGTTCCCCAAGCGCGATCATATCGCCGTTGGCATCGGCGCTGGCCCCGGCCACGGGACGGCGGCGAAGCAGTTGCTGGCCAATCTTAAGCGTCGCCTCGGTTCGGCGCTTGATGGCGGTCAGGTGATCTTGCGCGAGGCGCATGCGCTGCCGATGGAACCGCGTCCGCACATGGCCTTCGATCGGGCGATGCTGATCGGGGATGCTGCCGGATTGGTGGTGCATACTTCCGGCGAAGGTATTTATTGGGCCATGAAGAGCGGGCAGATGGCGGCGCAAACGCTGGCCGAGTATCTCGATGCGCCGAGCGCGGCCAACCTGCGCCAGTATGAGCGGCGCTGGTGGAAGCAGTATGGCACGATGTACCGCTTCCTGCGCTTTTTGCAGATTTGGGGTTACGGCAACGAGCGGCAGATGGAGGTTTTCACCGAGATGTGCCGCAATTATGATGTGCAGCGCCTGACGTTCGACAGTTATATGCATAAGCAGATGGCGCCAGCGCCCTGGCTGGCCCAGTTGCGCATGACTGCCGACATCATTGCCAGCGAGGTGCGTAACTATCTGCGCCCACGCGCGCCGGTCCGCGAGCAGCTTGGGCTGACAGTGGTCGAGAAGTGACCCCACGCGCTGATTGCGCGCAGGCAGGATACAGGAGGTCGATCAGCGCTCGGTGGCAATCTCTTGTGCGCACCGGTCAGCCTGATTGACGCGCAAGCGATGATTACAGCGGGCGCTGACGTGTCAACGCGCAAAGATGCCGCCTCATTGCCAGCCGCGCGCAGCGCGGTGAGCCATCTCTGCCTCAGTCAGGAGACTGCCTCAGTTGCTCAAGCGCCAGCGCTACCCATGGATCGGACTCAAAACGATAGCGGGTCCAGTCTTGTGAGGGTAGCAGATCAGGAATCACCCCGCGGCCTTCCAGATCGGTGCCATCATTCAGTCGAAACCCTTCTTGCGCTACCCATAACCGCGCGCCGCCGGTGATTTCATAAGCATAGATGGTCTCGGTATTGCCAGCCGACGGTTGCCCAATCACGATCGCGCCCGCCTCGCGCTGCAAGATAGCCGCCAGCAGTTCGGCATACGATGCGGTGCCGCGGTCGATCAGGACGGCCAGCGATAGATTGCGTAGATCGGGATCGCGCGGGGTCGCGATCAGCGGGGTCGCGGATTGCCGACTCACGAATGCGCCCACTTCACCGGTCACAAAATGGCCGAGCAACCCGCTCAACACCTCGCGCCAGCCACCCGGATTGCTGCGCAGATCCAGGATCACTCCGCGCAGCGGCGCAGTGGTGTGCAACTGGCGTAGCGCAGCGGCCACCTGCTCGTGCATATCGCGCACCCAGAGGGTGCTCACTGCCACGTAGGCCACGTCGTCTTGCAGGCGCATCACGACCGGCTCGATCCGCCCTTCCACCCGCTCGCGCACCAGCTCGATCTCTTTCGTTCCTCCCTCCGGTTGCGCGATCAGCAAGCGCACGCGGCTCCCTAGCGGCCCTTCAATCGAACCCAGGCTGAACGTGCGCCCATTGATCGCCACAATCCGGTCGCGCGGTTGCAATCCGGCCTGCGCCGCCGGACTGGAAGGAAAGACGTGCTGGATCAGCAAGCCATCGTTCAACCGCAGCGTCGTTACCCCGATCCCAACCTGTTCTTCGCGGCCACTGGTCAGGCGATCTTCGGCGAGCACCGTTTGCGGGGGCACAAAGCGCGAGTGATTGTCGCGCAAGAGCTGCACCATCGCGCCGATCACGGCAAAAAATGCGGCATCATCAGGCGCAGCCAGCGCGCGCGGATTGTATTCCGCTCGCACTGCCAGCCAATCGACGCCGTTGAAATTGGGGTCAAGGTAATGCTCGTAAATCGTTGTCCAGACTTCGGTGAAGATCTGCTGACGGAGCGTCGCATCGAGCGGGAGCGGGGTCGGGGGCGGCGTCGGCGCAACCGGCATGGCCGTTGGTGATGGTTCCAGTGCCGGTTCGGGCGTGATCAACAGCGCATCTGTCGTTTGCGCGCACGACATCAGCACCGTTACGATTAGCCATACCAGTAACCCGTAGCATAAAAGTCTTGAAGAGGGTAGTCGCATCATCATCGTTCGAGCGCAAACGCAACAGCCAATACCTCCCCTGCCAGCCGGGCCGCTGCACCGCTTCCTTCACCACCCTGTTCAATCACGACGGCCACCGCATAACGTGGCGTCTCAATTGGCCCGATGGCAATAAACCAGGCGTGCGGCGTCGCGCCCGGCGTATGCTCAGCCGTGCCGGATTTCCCGCCGACCGGGTATGGAACGAATTGCGAAATGATGCTGCCGAAACCATACTGGGCAACCGCAGCCATGTACTGGCGCATCTGTTCGGCAGTGGTTGCCGACATGACCCGCCGCACTGTTGTTGGCGAGGTTTCGTGGATGAGACTGCCATCGGGGCGTGTGATCCGCTGCACCAGATAAGGCTGCATCATCACCCCGTTGTTCGCGATGCTGGCCGCGACCAGCGCCATCTGCAACGGCGAAACCAGAAGCTGGCCTTGACCATAGCCAGTGTCGGCCAGCGCGCGCGGTTGGGCGAGGAAATCGGGTGAAACCGCCAGCAGGCTGCGCTCGGATGGCAGATCGCGCAAGGGGCGAAACGTGGTGGGCACACGGTCGGGCGGGAAGATGTTGAACCGGCGCGCTACTTCGCTCAGCCGCTCAGCGCCGAGGCGCACCGCATACTGGGCGAAGGCGGTATTGCACGAAAATGCGTAGACCCGCTCAAGCGTGGCCGGTTCGCCAATGCGGGCGCTCAGGTTGTCAACGGCATTGACAATCGGCGGCGCGTCTGGTTGGGGCAGATACTGATCTGGGCAACTGATCTGAGTGGGCTGGCCAATCAGACGATGTTCGAGCACTGCCACAGCCGTTACTGTCTTGAAGGTCGAACCCGGCGGATACAGGCCCTGCGTGGCGCGGTTGAGCAAGGGCTGACCGGCATCATCGCGATTTAATTGCGCCCAGTACTCACTGATCCGCTGACGCTCAGCCGCCAGTTCGGTGGCCGGTCGCGCGACCAGTTGGCTCGGGTCAAAGCCGGGGCGACTGACAAGGGCCAGGATCGCGCCGGTGCGCGGATCGAGCACGACTACGGCGCCGCGCCGGTCGCCCAGCAAAGCTGCGACCCGCGCCTGCAGATCGGCATCGAGCGTGAGCGTCAATGAATTGCCACGCTGCGGCTCGCCTGTCCACTCACCCAGCAGCATCTGCCACTCATTTCCGCGCGCGCCGGAAAGATACTCGTTGTAGATTGCTTCCAGCCCGCTCTGGCCGTAACGTGAGCTAAAAAAACCCAGCACATGGCCAAACGCCGTCATATCGTACTGGTTTGCCAGCGGATATGTTCGATAGGCAATCCCATTTGTCATCACGCTCTCAACCAGAGTGCGGCCCTGGCGGTCGCTGATCGCGCCGCGCAAAATACGCTGCGCGGCCAGTACCGGGCGCACATTGCTGGTGGTACTGCCGTCGCTGCCGACTTTCACATAGTTGCTGATTGCCGCCGCCTGCACAAATTGCTGGCGCAGCAATTGCAGGCTCAGCATCGCGAAGCCGATGATGACAATGACGCCTAAGCGAGCGACAGCGCGTGACAGATCGCTTGCTGAGGGGACATCAGCCAATCGCGACAGCGCGATCAATCCAGTCAGACCTGCGCTGATCCAGAGGAGGAGTAGCCAGCGCGGTTCTTGTTCAACCGGCAAAAAGATGCCGTATCCGAGCAAGACTACGACAACTGCCGACATCGGCGCGTGCCACAACCGGCGCCGTCTCATACTGCCAGACTCCTTGGCTCACTCCGCTGCTGACGCATGGAGCATCTGCGTATTCACTGGCATGATACCGCAAGATTATTGCTCGAGGGGAAGCGCGACGCGCACAGTTAGCCCACCACGTTCTCCTTCGATCACGGAAAACTGGCCGTCGTGCTCTGCGATGCGGTAGCGTAGCGCGCGAAGGGCGTGAAGATGGGGCCGTTCATAAGTGCCATCAAGCAAGCCAACCCCATCATCCTCGACCAGCAGGGTGACCTGACGCTCGTCGATCTGCAAACGCACGTGACACGAGGTTGCATGGGCATGGCGACGCACATTGGCCAGCGCTTCCTGCGCTGTTCGCAGTAACACGCTCTGATAAGCTGTCGGTAAGCGCTGTACCGGCCCATCAATCTGGCATTGCACGCTCAGACCGCCACGCTGACGTTCGCTTTCCACCAATTGCATGATCGCCAGCCGCAAATCGGGACGCAACGAAACGGCAGGCGCCGACTCGGTTGCCTGACGAGAGCTGATGCGCGCAATCGGTGATGGATACCATGGCGCCGGGGTATTACCGCTCTCGGCGCCTGGCAGAAACGCATGATCGGCCTTTTGCGCTGGCGACACGCGCCCATCCTCCTTGCAGTCGGGTTGCTGGCGAGCATTGGCTGATTGCTGATGCCAGGCATTGAACGCCGCCCAGGCCAGCGCAAAGATTGGGGCAGCTACAGCCTGATGAGCGACCGATTGCATGTCGGGTATGAACAACGGTGAAATCAGATAAACCAAACCGAAGCTCACGCCTCCGATCAACGCTCCCATCCAGCCGAAGAGCAGCGCAGGAACGATCAAACTGCCCAGCGCAGAGGGGAAGAAGGGCCAGAACGCGCCGCCGCTTAACGCGATCATCAACCAGCCCAGCATGCCGTCGAGCAATAACAACGTCGGACGGTGTTGCATCAGGCGAAGATACCCATGCGCCTGACCGGTAACAGCCAGCGTTGCCAGCAAGATAATCAGCAACAGTCCGGCATCGCGAGGCAGACTTCCGGTAGGACGTCCGGGCAATGTTAACGCGATCCCAGCAGCGAACCATGCCAGCCAGCGATACCCCACAAACAGCGTAATGGGGTTTAAACGCTGCTGCCACATCTCGATTCGGTGTCGCACGCGCATTCTCCCGGCGGCGGCCGGAAGGACGAGGTCGCCGCGATGAGGCCAGACAACGAAAAGCATGCTACCTTGAAAGCCAGACGCGCCAGCATCAGATTGGGCCGTGTGTGGTTCCAATGCTGTTCACGGTAAAGATTTGCCAGACAATCACGCCCGAATAAGCGCCTCCTCCACCATTGACCAGAGATGGGTTCTTCCAGCCAGGGGCAATGACGCCCTCGCGTCTGAGTCTCATCCGGTGGTTGATCCTGGCGTGATAAGCAGCAATGCCGGCGTGAATGACGTTCAAGTCATGGATAGTGTAGCAGAAAGGCGACAGCGCGGCAAGACGGGTTTGAGATCTTCCTTAGCCCGATCAGCTCAGCAACGAGAGATAGACCACCCCGCCAACCAGGATCGCGCCGACCACGCCATATTCGAGTGCCAGTCGCCGGTTGAGCTGGCCGATACAGGCATACCCCAACAATCCGATGACCACGTACAGGGTTGCCAGCAGCGTCACACCGGCAAGCAAAAAAGTGGTTTGCCAGTAGTTCAGCGCCCACATCAACTCAGCCATGCCCAAACCTGCCACCAGCGCCACACCGATTGAGACCGGACGGCGTTGCAGATTTAGCAGCGCATAGACCAGCAAAGCCGCCGCCAGCGCTACCAGCGTGGCTGAATAAAGCGTTCGGTAGCGGGTGTAATAGATGGCGCTAAAGCTGCTCAATGCAATCAGATAACCGATCACCTGCAAGACGATCTGGGCTGGCGTGTGAACTTCAGCCTGTCGGTGCAAACTGAAGTATTGCGCAATCAGTGTGATTGTCAAGATGCCGGCTGCCCCCACCAATGCCAGGAGAAAAGCAGCGCCTCCCAACACTGGATTGAAGAGCTGCCAGAATGCGTATGCAGCGATCACACTCAATCCGGGCAAGACCCACAACATTGGCGAAACATTATGCAGCGGGCCGAATGAACGCAATGCCCAATCGGCGACATGGGGATGCGCCCGCGCCATCCGATCGGCGCCGATGGCGGCGAGCATCGTGACTGTGCCGATCACCACCCACGACAGGCTGATTTCGGGCAGATCGCCGCCTATCGCCAGGCGGGCATTCACCGGACTGGCATCGATCAAAAAGACGATTGCTAAACCTATCGTCACGGTGAGCGCAAGCGTAACAATCTGGTCATACCGTGGTTGAAGTTGCGGCACTGATCGACCTCCTGATATGTTGAAACTGTTTCTTTTGAAACCAGATTGACGAGCAAACCAGAACCATGGTATAGTTTAGAAGTAGCAGGAATTATACGGCAGTCAACAGTTGCGCATATACACTCTCTACCCCTGCGCCTCCAGCGCACTAGTGAGGAGCAAGCAATGAGCCTCTCCACAGAGCCTACCGGATGGCAGCAGAGTAGTGAGATGACGCCTGAGCTTGAGGCATACACCTTGCTGCGTCAGGTTCACTCGATGCTCGAGACGTACAATCGCTACGATCTGCGCGGTGAGGATTTGACCGTTCCACAGTTCATGATCCTGAATTATGCATCGCGGAGTGGTGTGCCGCTGAGCGAGATCAGCGCGCGCATGATGTGCGACAACTCCAATCTAACCGGTATTGTTGATCGCCTGATTGCAAAAGGCTACGTCGAGCGTCGCCCTGATCCGAATGATCGCCGGGTCAGTCTGATCTGTCTGACGGAAGCCGGCGCTGAGAAACTGCGTAATTTGCGTCCGCGCCATCATGAGCGCCTGCGCAAACGGATGCGTTCACTTTCCGAACACGAAGTGCAGCAATTGCGCTCGCTGCTCCAATCATTGTACAGCGGTTTGCTGTCGCCGCCTGATCGCGAGGATGATCAGGCCGACCAGTGATTACCCCACTCCCAGATAATCTCGCCCCGGCTGGTACCCCATCTCGCGCAACCAGCCTGCGATCAGATCGCGCGCGCCGTGGTTGGTGACATACACCAGCACAAAGGGGCGTGGCTGGCGGTCGAGCCACTGCGGTGGATGCACCGGCGCGCCATTGATAGTCTGCCCGATTTTCGCCGGATCGATGTCTATCCACGCCGTGGGCGGAAAACCCCGTTCAATCAGGCGGCGCGCGCGCTGGCGCGTGACGCGGCCTGCGCCCCAGTAGACAAGGGGCCGACCGGTATGCAGGCGCGGATCGCGGGCCAGAAAACGCGCCCGCAGTTCATCAAAGACCGTTCGCTCGTACCGTGGATCGCTGCGTGACGCCCGATCTGGCCGTTCGCGCCAGCCCAGCAGGTTGCGCGGCACTTTCGCCATCGCCAGCCCAGCCTCGTGCATCCGCAACCATAGCTCATAGTCTTCTGGATAGTGCTCGCGGGTGTATCCGCCCAGTTCCTGCGCGATCTGGCGGCGAAACATGACTGACGGATGGGCAAAGGGCGATTCGACATAGATCTCTGCCGTGACATCGGCAGGAGTAATGACGCGATTCTGCCAGCGCAGATATTCGCGATAGCCGGCTTTGACCAGTCGCTGCGGAAAAGCCACTACCTGACTGGCAATCAGGGCCAGTTCCGGGTGGGCCATCAATGCGGCATACTGTGCTTCCAGCCGGGCCGGATGCATCACGTCGTCAGCATCCATGCGCGCCACGATCGGCGAGCGAGCCAGATCGAGGCCGCGGTTGAGCGCTGCCGGCAAACCGATTCGCCCTGCCCGCACCAGAATGATGCGCCGGTCGCGAGCTGCCGCAGTTGCGATCAGATCGGCAGACTCGTCGTCTGATCCGTCGTCGATGGCCAGCACTTCGTAATCGGTCAGCGTTTGCCGGTTGATGGAATGCAGACAGGCCGGCAGTGTCGTCGCTGCGTTGCGCACCGGCAAGATGATGGATACGAGAGGCGTGGCCATAGTTGTCTGATGCTGGCGCTGGCGTGACGGAAGCGCGGCCTGCCGCGCTTCCGCAAGGCTCAAGCCGCTGGCTGCTCGCCATTGACGCTGACCAGCAAGATTTCTGCCACATCACGCCGGTGCAACGTTTCGGCGCGCCCGGTATTTTTCGCCGCGTCTTCAAACATCACCATGCAGAAGGGGCAGGCGACGGCCAGTGTTTGCGGTTGGGGCGTGGTGAGTTGTTCGAGCCGAATAACATTGACATTCCGCTCGCCCCACTTCTCAAGCCAGACATTGCCGCCGCCGCCGCCGCAGCACATCGCCCGCTCGCGGTTGCGCTCCGGCGCTTCCACCAGTTCAAGACCGGGAATGCGGGTGAGCAGCTCGCGCGGCGCATCGTAGATGTCATTGTAGCGACCGATGTAACAGGGATCGTGGTAGGCAACGCGCTCATTGACCGGCGCTTGCGGCTGTAACCTGCCATCGGCAACCAGGCGGGCCAGAAACTCGGTGTGATGAACGACTTCGTAATCAACCCCGGCTCGTCCGCCAAACTGAGGATATTCATTCTTGATCGTGTTGAAGCAGTGGGCGCACGTCGTTACCACGGTGCGGAACTTATACTGATGCATCGTCTCGATTGCCTGCTGGGCCTGGGCCTGGAAGAGCATCTCTTCGCCCATGCGGCGGGCCGGATCGCCGGTACAGCACTCCTCCTCGCCGAGGATGGCGAAATCGACCCCGGCCTTCTGCAAGAGCTGCACCATTGCCCGCGCCACTTTGCGCGAACGCTCGTCGTAGCTGGGCGCGCAACCAACCCAGTACAGCACCTCTACCTGCTCCTTCTCGGCCAGCGTCGGCACCTCAAGCCCTTCCGTCCAACTGGTGCGTTCGCGGGCCGGTAGCCGCCACGGGTTGCTCTGCCGCTCAATCCCCTCCAGTACCCGCTTGACGCCTTGCGGCACGTCGCTGGCGATCATGGTCAGATGGCGGCGCATATCGACAATGTCATCAACATGCTCAATCATCGCCGGACACTCGTGAACGCAGGCGTTACAGGTGGTGCATGCCCACAGCTCTTCTGCCTCGATTACCGTTCCCACCAGCGGCAGCGTTTCGGGGGTTGCGCCATTGCCGTTCAGTTCGGCCAGTGTCTTGACCGTGCCATCTTTGAAATGGATGGGATCGCCCCGCTGGAGGTCGGCCAGTTTGGTAATCAGGTACTTCGGCGAGAGCAGGGCGCCGCTGGCATGGGCCGGACAGACGCTCTGGCAGCGTCCGCAGCGCATGCAGGCGTCGAGATCCATGCGCCGCTTCCATGTCAGATCGGCCAGCGTCGTCACACCCAGGCGCGGTTCATCTTTTTCAATCTCCGCTTCCAGGTTGGAGATCGGATCGAGCGCGCCTTTCGGTTGCAGGTCGCGGAAGAGGGTGTTGAGCGGCGTGTAGAGGATGTGGCGAAACTTGCTGAACGGCAACGAGGCCATGAAGAGACCGGTTGCCGCTGCGTGTGTGTACCACAAGACCGGATGAATTGCCAGCGCGACCGGGCTGCCATCGCCCAATCCAATTGCGCGGAACAGCGCGGCCAGCGCAAACCCGACATACGAGAGACGCGCCCAGTCTTGTTCGTAGACGGGCACGCCGCCGATGGTCTGATTGGCAATGCGCAAACCTTCGATCAGGAAACCGCCGATGCCAAGGAAGAGCATCACTCCCAATACCCAGCCATCGGTGCGCCGGTTGTCGAGCCGGTCAGGCCGGGTACGGTAGCGCCGCCAGGTCGCCCAGAGCAGACCGGCGACAAACGCCAGACCCAGGGTATCGAGAATGAACTCGTAGGCTTTATAGAAATCGCCGACGAGAATCTTGCCGGCCTGCTCACCCATGAGCGGCACCGTAAAATCCTCCTCGACGGCGATGATGTCGGTGCCGATGAACAGGGTCAGGAAGCCGAAGAAGATGAGCGCGTGCATGACACCGGCGCGGCGGTCACGCAAGACCTTCTTTTGTCCCAGACTCTGGCGGGTGAATTCCAGCAACCGCGCCAGCGGATTACCGATTCGATTGGCGGGCAGACCGCGCCGCCAGCGACCAATGTCGCGCAGGATGCCCCACGCCATAACCGCCGTAGTGATCAAAACGGTGAGGTAGAGGAAGGTTGCGCCGATAGTGTGGTCGATGTTCCAGTAGATTTCGCGAATGGCGATGATCTGCTCGTGCTCCATGGCTGCTCTCCGCACAACTGCTGGCGCTGGAACGGACATGCGGGCGCGCTGCATCGGCGAGAACCCGCTTGCGCGCTGCATTCCCTGGGGTAGCGCACTGCGGCCATCATAACATTCGTGATGCAGGGCGTCAACGACATTGCGTTCAGGGGTGAAGAATCATTGCTCTGGTGGCAGGCGTCGATTCACGATTGAACGTTTGGGGCAGCGCTCACCATCACGCCGCAGTAGAGGAAGATGTTCTCGCCACCCGATGTCGTCCCACTAATGCCCGAGCAATCTCGTCGGCGCGTCAGTCATCGGCGCTTGCCGGGAAGGCGACCAGCGGGCCACGCACATGCACCTGCACTCTGACGCCCACTGACAGATCGTGCCACGGCGCCAGCCGCGCGCTGAGCAGCGTGCCATCGCTCAGGCGCACATCAAACCGCACATTGGCGCCAAAATAGCTTCGTTCCACGATCTGATGCGGCGCCTGCTCATCGGCGATCAGTTCAATCGCTTCCGGGCGAATCAGCACGTTCACCGGCCCGCGCTGCGGCGCCAGCAATGGCAGTGGGCCGATCACACTGTGCGCGACCATCCCGTGAGCTTCCGCAGGCACAAAGTTGGCCTCGCCGACGAACGACGCCACTGCCCGCGAGACCGGACGTTCGTACAATTCAGCGGGCGGGGCGACCTGCACAATCCGCCCGTTCATCATCACGCCGACCAGATCGGCGATGCTGAGCGCCTCCTCCTGATCGTGAGTGACAAAGAGCGCGGTGGCGCCTTCGCGGCGCAGAATCTGGCGCACCTCGGTGCGCACAGTCAGCCGCAGCCCGGCATCAAGGTTCGAGAAGGGTTCGTCGAGCAGGATGAGCGCCGGTTGCGGCGCCAGCGCTCGCGCCAGCGCGACCCGCTGTTGTTGCCCGCCTGATAACTCGTGCGGCATGCGGCGACCGGCGCCTGTCAGCCCAACCAGATCGAGCAGTTCCTGCACCCGCGCTTCGCGTTCGGGTCCGCGGGCAAGACCATAAGCCACGTTTTGGGCCACCGTGAGATGCGGGAAGAGGGCGTAGTCTTGAAACACCATGCCGACCCGCCGCTGCTCTGGCGGTATTCCTGCCCCGCATGGCCCCACCACGGTGCGGCCGCCAATCATGATGATCCCGCTGTCTGGCTGTTCAAACCCGGCCACCAGGCGGAGGAGGGTAGTTTTGCCGCAGCCCGATGGCCCCAGCAGGGCCAGAAACTTGCCGGTAGCCAGTTCGAGATCGACCTCGGCCACGGCGGTGAGCGCCCCATAGCGACGGGTGAGGCGCTGGATCGAGAGCGCAGTTGTTTCGAGCGTGATCATCAGATTATGAACCAGAGTGGGTAGCGTATGCAGCCACAGGAAATAGCCTTCTGTGCCTGGATATCGTGTCAATCATAACGGATTGTACCACAGAAGATTACGTGACAGTTGTGGCACATTTACTTATCGACTGCGATGCTCCGTGGTATATTTGAACGTAGAGGGCAGCGAAGGCGCTGTCTGAAGAGGCGTCAGGGAGGTATAGTTATGTTCGTTGGCGAGCGCATGTCTCATCCCCCAATTACGGTTACTCCAGAAACGTCGATTCACGATGCCATGCACCTGATGCGCAGCGAGCACATCCGCCGCGCGCCGGTTGTCTCGCATGGTCATCTGGTTGGTATCGTCTCGCTGAAGGATCTGATCAACGCCTCACCATCGCCAGCAACGACGCTGAGTGTGTGGGAACTCAACTATCTGCTTAGCAAGCTGACCGTCGAACGAGTGATGACGCGCGACGTGGCAACGGTGTCGGTCGATACGCCGATTGAGGAGGCCGCCCGGATCATGGCCGATCGGCGGATTGGCGGCTTGCCGGTGATGCGTGGGAACGAACTGGTTGGCATCATTACCGAGACGGATCTGTTCAAAATCTTTCTGGAGTTAATGGGCGCGCGTAGCGCTGGTATCCGGGCTACGGTTGAGATGACTGATGAACCTGGCTCGCTCGCCAGGCTGACCGCAGCAATTGCCAACAGTGGCGGCAATATTATCGCGCTCGGCACCTTCTCTGGCTCTACTGCGGCCACTTCGGAAGTCACCTTCAAGGTGAGCGGCATGTCGCTTGACGCGGTGCGCGAAGTGGTTACGCCGGTGGTGGCGCGGGTGATCGATGTGCGGGAAAGTCATCCTTAGCGCATGGTTGATGCCGGTTGCTCTGGTCGATACAGCAAACCACGCCGGATTGGAGGGGTGGCCTGGCGGGTCGCCCCTCCAAATCATGGCTGGCAGGCAGAGTTTGCCGTGAACATGTGTCATCAACCCGCCATTGTCAGGATGCTGAGCGCACAGCAATTCTGGAGCGGCTTCCTGACCGCAGCGCCATCGCTCTGCAAGCAATGAAATAGCGTCTGATCGTAGCTGTTCGATCCACTGTTCGCGCAGATGGCATCCCGATGGGCGAGATCGGCATCATCACCGCATTACGAGCGGCAGATGCGACTGATACGTCACCAGCGCGCTATCAACCCGGAAACGCAATGAAACGACCTCGGACTCGTTGCCGGCGCTGTCGATCGCCTGGTAGCGGAGATGATACGCGCCATCAACCAATGCGCCGGTATCGATCACGCTCTCACCGGCATCGATCCACGTCTCGCCATCCCACGAGTAGCGCAAGAATGCCCGTCCGCCGCCCAGATCCGCCGCTGCCAGCCGCAGATTGGTGAGAGCAGGGAAGATAGTTCCCACCGACGGATCGCGGACAAGCCCTTCGCGCGCGAGCGTAAACTCTGCTGCGTCCGGCTCTTTCACCCGATAACCAACCGCCGCTGCGCCGTCAAGCTCGAAGTATTTCACCGCCAGGGTGTGAATGCCAGCCGTGAGCGTGATCGTCCCGGTGATGGTGCGCAGGGGATGCAGTCCGGCGTTCACAATGACCAGGTGGTCGTTCACCCACAGCCAGGCGCCGTCGTCGCTGGTGAGTTCAAAGGTGTATTCGCCACTGGTTGGCGCGATAAAACTGCGGGTCTGCTCGACCAGGAAGTGATCGTTGACATCGGGAAAGGGGCCGCCGCTATCCCAATCTTTCAGCTCGCCGTACCAGACAAAGCTGCCGATCAGCTCGCCACGACGGACACTGAGCGGATTCTGGGTGCGCGCCAGCAATTGTTCGGGTGAATTCGCCAGCCTATACACCATGGCCAGCGGACGCATCAGTTCGTCGTAGCGCACCGGTTGCGGCGGCTGTCGTTCCGGGGTGATGGTCAGGCGTTGTTCGGCCTGATTGAGCGCGGCATAGGCGACATATTCGTGAATGGCGCCGGCGCGCAGCGTGACCTCACCCGGCACCCGAAACCGCACATAGCCAACGATGGTCTGCGTCTCTCCTGGATCGAGCCGACCACTGATTCCCCAGCGCCACGGATAGCCGCCGGTCTCACCTGCGCAGGCAACGCTGCGGTTCACCGGCCCCAGCATCACCCGGAAACGGCCCGCCTCTTTGGGGAAGACAGGATAGCTCTGGTTCGCCGCGCCGAGGAAGCACTCGCCCTCATCATAGACGTACCCTGTCCGCTCAAACACAGGAGAACTCAGATCAAAGAGACTGCCGCCGGGCGGATCTTGCCCGTAGATTGGTTGCGCGCCGGCATTGCGCACGGTGAAGCGCACCGGCAATACCTCGCCAGCGGCAATGGTCGTTGCGCCATACTCAACGCTCACCAGTTCGAGACGCTGGTCGGCAGGCGTGAGCGGCTGCCATTGCGCCGCATCGAACAGCACGGCGCGACCGAGCCGCAATGCCTCGCCGGTCAGATCAGACAGAAAGAGCTGCGCGGTGGCAGGCGTGAACTGGTAGACTCCCAGATCGATCCAGCCCGCCTGCGTCGCCTGATTAATCACCTGCTCAATGACTCCGTTCGCGGTGGTGATGCGGTAGCGCGCCTGTTGAGAAGGTTGCAGGCCAGCGCATTGCGTTGGGATGTGTACCAGCAGGCGATATGATCCAGCCGCTGGCAGATTGGGTCGCCATGTGGCCCAGTTGGTACTCTCGGCAGCAGTGTCGGTGGCAAAGGTGTAGAGCGCTGCGCCGCCATACCCGCACCCGATCGGATACCAGCGGGCATCACTGCGATTGAAACCGCTCTCGTACTCTTCAACAATCAGATCACCATTGTCGGGCAGGCTCTCGCCGGCCAAACGCTCTTGCACCCGCTGGCGAATGAGGGGCAGGAGGGCAAACAGCCGATCACCCGGACAGGTGGTGTAGTTGTTTGGGGTGACCTGGCGATGACCGCTGATATGATCGATGACTGCGCCGGGATTGAACGGCGCGCAGTATCGCGAGATTGAACAGCCGTAGTAGAAGCTGCGCCCCATCGGATCGATCCGCTTCTGGTCGGCCTTCCAGCTCAACAGCGCCACCAGCGAATCGATGGCCGCAGCGGTTGGCTCCACGCTGCTATAGGTGCCGATCAGCGATACGCCCATTGATCCATAGTTGGCGGTATCGTGGAAGCCAACCGCATCGTCGCCGCCAGCCCGTCCTTCGTAGATGATGCCGTTAGGATCGATCAGGTAGTTATAGCCGATGTCGCCCCAACCGCGCGAATAGGTGTGGAATGACCAGATCGCGCGCACCCGATCGGCCCAGGTCTGGCCATTGGCCAGAGTATTCGAGTCAGCCGTATGGTGGATCACCAGATGGCGCACCGGATAGTAGGCAGGCGGCGCCAGCGGACTGCTCTGGCCGTGCGGATTGCCCCACGCCGTTCGGCTGACAATCGGCGGACGCGCTACGGCAGCAGGGGCGCTGGCCGGCTCGCTCACCGGTTCGGCTGGCCCAAAACGACTGTCAACCGTGCTGACCTGTACCCATTGCAGTGCCGCGGCATCGGCTGCGGGCAGATCGATCGCGAGCTGGTACCAGCGCCGATCCGCGCCGACAAAGATGATCTCACTCCAGCGCAAACCGGGATCGTCGCCGGTTTGCCAGAGTTCTTCATCTTCGGCGACTGCAACCCAATCGCTCCAGGTCGTGCCATCGCTGCTGACCCGCACCGACAGCGTTGGTGTCGCTTCCGACGCGACCTGCCAGCGCACGAGCAAATCGGTGAACAGACGGGGCGCGCTTACCGGCGGGGAGAGATACCCGCCACTCGCCGGCAGCAATGGCATGGTATCGACAGACGGGGCAGCGGTTGGCGGAACGAAACGTTGTTCATCGGGGCGACCATTGACGGTCGGCGCCGGCGCGGCAGGCGTGGCAGTCAGCAGCGCGATTATCGCCCAGACGAGGCTGCTTACCATGATGAGATGAAGACGAGCGCGCATAGCACACCTCAGCGTTATTTCCTGCCTTCATTCTAACGATCGTGTGTCGTACAAGCGAGAGGCCAGGGTGACGAATCGATGACAGTGGAGGGCAGGTCGTGAGCGGCGCTTTTGCGCCTGAGCGGGGGATTGCCACGCCGCGCACAGCGCGGCTGGCAATGACATGGCGGGGCAGGTCAACGCCACACTGTGCCTTATCTCAGCACGGCGCGCAGCCCGGCGATCAGCCGTTCGATGTCTGCCGGCTTGTTGTACGCCTGGATCGAAATGCGGATCAACGGGCGTCCGGCCCAATTGAAGCACGGCACCTCGATCTGCCACTCGCGCCAGAGGCGAGCCTGCACCTGCGCCGGGTCACATGGCGGCAGCGGCAACGATCGCATCTGCACCCACCAGTTCTCATCATCAGGGGAGAGCGGCGGCAAGCCGCTGAGCGCCAGCACCTGCTGCGATGCTTCCCGCAAAAGATGATGACAGGCGCGGCGCACTGCCGGCCAGTTGTTGTCTTGTTGAAACGCAATCGCTGCCGGCACACTGAGCAATGCCGACGGTTCGTCAGTGCCCATCCACTCGTAATACGCCTGTAGGGGACGCCCATCAGGATAGTCAAGAAAGCTGCCGTGAAGCGGTTCCGGCGGTTGCCAGCCCCAACTGACCACCAGCGGTTCGAGCAGCGCCTGTCGCTCCGGCGCGACGTACAGAAATCCGGCGCCTTTGGGAGCGCATAACCACTTGTGGCAATTACCGCCGTAAAAATCGGCCCCTAATGCGCTCAGGTTCAGATCGATCTGACCGGGCGCATGCGCGCCGTCAATCACGCTGAGGATGCCGGCGGCCCGCGCGCGACGGCAGATCTCGGCTACCGGCATGATCAGCGCCGTCGGTGATGTGATGTGGCTGAGCAAGATCACGCGGGTGCGCGGCGTCACACCGCGCCAGATCTGCGCGACAATCTCATCGGGTGAAGCGACGGGCAGCTCGACCGGCTGATTGACGTAGGTTGCGCCGCGCTGGCGACAGACGTAGCGCCACGCTCGTTCGATGGCGCCATATTCGTGGGTGATGCCCAATACCTCGTCGCCTGGTTGCAACACGACTGACCGGGCAACGATATTGAGCGCATAGGTAACATTCGGCACCAGCGCCAGATCGTCTGCCGACACGCCGACCAGCCTTGCGACCTGTTCGCGGGTGCGGCGGAGCAGATCGGGCAGGCGACGACCGAGAAATTCGACCGGCTGCGCCTCCAGTTCGCGTTGCCACTGCTGGTAGACTGCGAAGACTGGTTGTGGGCAGGCGCCAAAACTGCCGTGGTTGAGAAAAGTGATATCGCGCCGCAGCAAGAATTGTTCGGCGAGCTGCGGCAAGGGCAAGGTGAGGGGTGGAGTAGTTGTCATCATCTTTCACCTCTGGCAGACGTCTGCGGTCTCCAGGCATGCGCTTGACGCCAGCCGCAACCGCTTCTACCATGTTCCGGCGCGTCGGCGAGCGCGCATATCATTAAGGAAGAGCGCCTATGTGGTTGATTGTTGGCCTGGGCAATCCGGGTGAACGCTATGCGCGCACTCGTCACAATATCGGTTTTCGCAGCGTCGAGACGCTGGCCGAACGACACGGACTAACCTTTCGCGGCGCGCGCGCCAACAGCGAGCTGGCTGAAGGGCAGATTCGCGGCCAACGGGTGGTGCTGGTCAAACCGCAAACCTTCATGAATCTGAGCGGACAGGCGGTATCGGCGTTACGAACCTGGTACAAGATTGATCCGGCGCGCGAACTGCTGGTTATTTACGACGACCTTGATCTGCCGTTTGCCCGGTTGCGTCTGCGTGAACGGGGCAGCGCAGGCACCCACAACGGCATGCGCTCGATTGTTGCCCAATTGGGCACAACCGAATTTCCCCGTTTGCGAATCGGGATCGGTCAGCCGCCGGGCAAGATGGATGCTGCCGATTATGTGTTGAGCCGATTCACGCCGGACGAAGAAGCGGCGCTGCCCGATCTGCTGTCACGGGTCGCCGATGCAGTCGAGACCGTCATTGGCGAAGGCCTGGTGACGGCGATGAACATCTTCAACCCGTAACCGATCGGGCAGATCGCTTCAACGCTGACGAATGACGATCTCGTTGTAACGCGCGACACTTCCACCCTCATCAAAACTGGTTACGGCCAGCCCTACCTCACCGCTGGTGAAGGTCGGATCGCGGGTCTGATCCAGCTCACGATCGTTGACATACAGTTTGATCCGATCGCCGTTCAATTCAACCCGCATCCGATTATTCACCGGATCAATCGCCGGATGCTGCGTCCAATCGATCAGGGTTTTCCACTGGTTATCTTTCAGCAATTCCAGCGCATAGTAGCCGTCGTTCGACACGCTGAACAGGTAGAAATTGTCGCTATCCTGATAGTGGAAGATCAATCCAGCAGCCCCCGGCGGACTGTTCCGCGGGATGGTGTAGCTGGCCTCGATGATCACATCGCGATACTGGCCTGCAACCAGCGCCCAGACCAGCATTTCCGGGCGCTTGACCTCGATCACATACTGGTTTTGTTCGTAGGCATAACGCGAATCGGCGTCTTCACTCGTCCCCAATTGACTGGCAGCAGGGTTGGTAAAATCATCGCGAAACAGGACGCTGCCGGTGGTTCCCGCTGACCCGCCGCCACTGTCGGTAATGGGCGCAACCAGACCACCACCGGAGCCGGAACCGGTTGAGCCTGATGGGACGGTTGCAGCAGCAGGCGGCTGATCTGTAGTATCGGTGACCGAAAAGGTGTAAAGCGACACGACAATGAAAGCGCATGCCGCGATAAAGATCAGCAACAGGCAGCCAATACCACCCACCAGAAACCAGACCAGCCGGTTATTGGAGGGGCTGGTTGAAATATTCTCGCTGGCTGTCGGAATCTGGAATGGCGTCGATGCGGCGCCGGGTATGCCAGACGCTGGCGGCGCAAAGGGATCGGGTGGCGAGCCAATTGGTTGCACCGGCGGAATGGCGGCAGGCGGCGCGGGTGGAGCGGCTGCGCGCGGTGGGGGCGCCGGCGGGATGACGACGGTGGGCGGCGCAGCCGGGGGCTGGTCGGGCGGGATGACGACGGTGGGCGGCGCAGCCGGGGGCTGGTCGGGCGGAATGACGACGGTGGGCGGCGCAGCCGGGGGCTGGTCGGGCGGGATGACGACGGTGGGCGGCGCAGCCGGGGGCTGGTCGGGCGGGATGACGACGGTGGGCGACGCTGCTGCCGACGGTTCTGGCGACGCTTTCCGTTCAGGAAGCCGCGCGCCGCATTCAGGACAGAAGCGGTCTCGCTCGGTCACGTTGCGCCCACAATTGGGACAGAAAATGGATGATTGTGGCTCGCTCATGTATCACTCCTTCGACGATGCGATCTGGGCTCGCGTAGCCAGCACTTCACGCATCGCCGCAATCAATGCCCGATTCTCCTCATCCGTGCCGAACGAGATGCGGAGCCAGCCGGGCAAACCCCATCCGGTGAGGGGCGTCACCAGAAAGCCGCGCAGACGCAATTCAGCGGCTACTTCCTGATCGTTGTCAACCGCTACCGCGATAAAATTGGTTTCACCGGGGATAACCGTCAATCCCAGCGCGCCGAGGCCGTCGCCCAGCAGAGCGCGGCTGGCAGCGGCATGAACCAGCGACCGGCTGAGATGTTCCTCGTCATCAAGCGCTGCCAGGCCAGCAATCTGAGCCAGCGCATTCACATTGAACACAGGCCGCGCGCGCTCGAGATAGGCGATCAGCGCCGGAGCGCCAAACGCATACCCCAGCCGCAGGCCGGCCAGACCGTGGATCTTGGCAAAGGTGCGCAGCAAAAGCAGATTGTCGCGCCCGTTGCGGATCAGCGGCAGCAGATCGGGCGGATCTGGTCGAGTCATAAACTCCAGATAGGCTTCATCAACCACGACCAGGATGTGATCAGGAATCTGATCGAGAAATGCCATCAACTCGGCTGCGCCGACTGTCGTGCCGGTGGGATTGTTGGGGTTGCAGACGAAGATCAGGCGGGTTTGCGGGGTCACTGCTGCGGCCATCGCCGGCAGATCGTGAGTCATGTTGCGGAGCGGGATCTCACGGGCAAGAGCGCCCTGCGCCTGGATTCGACGGACATAACTGATGAACGATCCCTGGGCCAGCACCGCCTCATCGCCGACGCCGAGCAGCGCGTGGCAGATCAGCATGATCAACTCGTCAGAACCGTTGCCCAGCATCACATGATCGGCGCTCAGCCCGGCGCGCCCGGCCAGCGCGTGTTTCAGCGCCGCGCCACTGGCATCTGGGTAGCGATGGATCGCGCCGAGCGCTGCCTGCACTGCGGCCAGCGCGCGCGGCGAGGGGCCGAGCGGGTTCTCATTGGCGGCCAACCGGGCAAGCGACGGTTCGGCTGACGCGAGTCGCGGCGGCGGCGCCGGGCTTAGCTCGGCGAGATATGGTTTGGTTCGGATCGGCACGGACAAGACTCCTTTATTGCCTCAGAAAAGACGCGAAACCAACAGATTGCCGACGCCGAGCAAGCGGGTGGCGTCAATGTTCCTGAGACATAGCGACCAACCACCTGTCGCTCAAACCGCTGCATCCACTATCGGCGCACTGGCTCAAGCGGCAAGAGCACCATAAACGTCGTGCCCTGCTCTTCGCGACTCTCGATCCAGATCTGCCCGCCGTGCAACTGGACGATCTCACGGCTCAGGTACAGACCCAGACCCAATCCTTCGGCGCGCCGCCCCGGCGCCCGATAGTAACGCTGAAACACCCGTTCCTGCTCAGATGGCGGAATGCCCGGCCCCTGATCGCTCACACTGATCAGCGCGGCTGGCGTTGTCAGGCCGGGCATGGTGGTCAGGCGGAGGCGCACCCCAACCACACTGTCAGATGGGCTATACTTGATAGCATTCCCGATCAGGTTGGTCAACACCTGACGGATGCGCAGGGCGTCGCATTCGATCCACAACTCAGCAGTTTCCGTCTCGAGCAGCAGCTCACGATTGCCGGCGCCCGGCTTTTGTTGATCGATGACCTGTTGGGCCAACATCACCAGATTGACCGACTGGTATTGCAGATCAAGCTGCCCGGCATCGAGGCGCGAAACATCGAGCAGGTTATCGACCAGGCGGAGCATGTGGGCAACCTGCTGGGTCAGAATCGTCAACCCATGCACATCTCGACCTTCGCCTTCACGTTGCTGTTCGCGCCGCAAAAGCAGATCGGCGTAGCTGCGCACGGCAGCCAGCGGACTGCGCAATTCATGCGCAGCCACTGCCAGAAACTCATCTTTGGCGCGTTGCACCTTTTGATTGGCGGTAATATCGCGAAAGGTAATGACTGCGCCTTCGATCTGCCCCTGCTCATTGATGGCAGGCGCGCCGGTAAAACTGAAGAAGATCTCGCTGCCATCGGGTTTTCGGCGCAAGAGGCGGTAATCGTAGAAGGTTTCCCCACGCAGAGCGCGGGTAAAGGGCAGGTCATCCGGCGTGAGGGGGTGACCATCGAGGTCGCGCAGATCGTAAAAATCGGGAATAGCGGCCAGAGGTGTCTCGAAACTCAGGGCGTCGCTCGTAAGCAATTCGTGGGCCGCCTGATTGGCCAGGGTCAGACGACCATGGCGATCGCAGAGCATCACACCCTCGGCAATTGATTCGACCACGGTGTTGAGCTTGCGCCGTTCGCGCTGGCTATCCTCGTAGAGGCGCACGTTGGCAATCGCGAAGCCGAGCTGGTTGCAGATCGGCATAAGCATATTCTTATCGATGTGGTGAATCAGGTCTAGCTCGCCAAACAGCGCCAGCACACCGGTCACCGTGCCGCCGGCCAGCAGCGGGAGATACGCTGCCGCTGCGATACCTGCTTCGATCAACTCACTTTCGCCGCGTTCATCCAACAATGGGCGAACCGCAGGCTGGCCGTAACGCACGACTTCCGCGCATGGGGTGGCATCAACCGGCGCCTGATCGAAACAGCGCAGCATTGCCGGGGCAATATTGTGCCAGGCGCTCAGTTGCAGTCGTTCCTGGGCCGGATCAAACAACAGGAGCGCGCCACTCTGAGCGGGTGTCAGCTCGATGACCACGGCCAGTACACTCTGCACCAGATCGGGCAGATCGGCGGCGGTACTGATGGCGGTCACAACCGCATCGAATGCTTTGAGGCGCTGATGGCTGCGCCGGATCTCGTCGTACATCTGGGCGTTGCGAATTGCCGCCGCAGCGATACTGGCAATCATTTCGAGATCAACCGGGTCGAAGTCAAGGTGTTCCTGCGCTTCACCGATCAGCTCCAGGACGCCGATCAACGCATTACCGGCCCGGAGAGGGGCAGCGATGACCGACAGACTGCGCGGCAAGACATCGCTGAGCTGTTGAAACACCTCTTGCGCGCTGGCCGAGACGATCCCCTGCAACTCCCGATAGCCATGTTCGCCGTGGTGCTGCACCACGCTATCGCGTTGCCAGGCGCAACCTGCCACCCCTTCCCCAACGCGCAATTTGATCCGTTGCCAGCGTTCTCTGGCCGATTCAGGGATGGGCAAGCCGGCCTGAGCAACCGGTTGCAGACCGCCCTGATTGACCAGCCAGAGAATGGCCGTTCGCACCGCCGGGAGCACAGCGACGAAGCTCTGAGTCAGCGCAGGAAAGAGGTGTTCGGGTTCCTGCAACGCCAGCCATGATGAGCTGGCCTGCATCCAGCGTCGCACCCGATCGACCGGGATCACGCGCGCAGCAGTAGGATTGATGGTGGTCAGCTCCCGCTCGTGACTGCTCATAGCTCATGCGCTCCGTATGTCCAGGCCACAGCTCGCCGAATTCCTTCTGCCAGCGCGAAACGGGGGTTGAAGCCGAGCAATTCACGCGCGCGGCGAATATCGGCGATGTAGTACCCGACTTCGCCCACCCGCTTGGTTGGTTGCACGATGATCTCAGGACGCCTGCCCAGCGCTTCGCCGATCAGCTCCGCCGCTCGAATCAGCGTGTTCCCCTCGCCGTAGGCCAGATTGATCGTCCGATTGACCACTGCCCCCTGAATTAAACGCTCAATCCCGCGCATAATGCCATCGACGCAATCGTCGATGTAGGTAAAATCGAGCACTTTGTCGCCACCATAGACGGTGACGGGAAGATTGCGACGAATCCGGTCAATGAAGAGCGGGATGACCCGTTCCATGCGTTCGAGATCGTTATCGTAGCGCCCATAGACATTCGAGAAGCGGAAGACGATGTAGCGCAAACCATAACAGCGCGCGTAAGCGTACATCAACGCCTCGCCGGCAATTTTGGAAGCCGAGTAGGGGCTTTCGGTGAAACTGAAGTCGGCCCGGCTCTCTTCGGTAATATAGCGATGAATATCGCCGTACACTTCCCGCGACGAGGCAAAGATGATCGGCAGATCGTGGGCGCGGCAGTATTCCAGCACGTTGTAGGTAATGTTGATATTTTCCAGCGCGCGGTGTGGTTCGGCCACCAGCTCGAAAACTTTGGCATTGGCGGCCAGATGCACGACCAGATCACACGGCGGATATGGCGCGCCGCCGATCCCGGCGCGAAAGTCGCGCTGCGGGGTAGCGAGATCTTGCAGCAGCGTTGGTATCTGATCTGTCCACGGGTTAACTCGCCGGTCGATTCCAAACACCTGATGCCCGGCCTCGAGCAAACGCAGGCCGAGGTTGGTGCCAATCATGCCTGATGAGCCGGTGATCAAAACGCGCATGGTTGATCCTGCGTGCCGCTGATAGTACCAGTACAGTATAGCATGCGCGCCACAGACTCAGATCGCAAGAGCGTTTTCAGGGTGGAGACGATAGTCATGGCGTTGTCAGACGGATGCGCCGATTCTGCCACGTCTATCGTTGCCGCGCTTTGTGACAGTGGATGCGCCCTGGCCGTCGATGATGCCGATGGAACCGAACATCAGACCGCGCAGGATGCCGTCGGGTCGTCGCCACATCTTCTAAGGCATTTCTTGCCGTCCCCCAAGTCATTGCGCGCCACGCGGAGCAGCATTCACCTGATCGGGCGCGCGCGGATCAGCCTCATCCCCGCTCTCCCTTCCTCGCTGCGGAAGCGAGGGGGCAAGCGCAGGCGCTTGCCCCTGCAAGTGGCGGGTAAGAGGAAAAGATCATCTGTGAAAACGCATCCCTACTCGTAGCGCAGGGCGGCAATCGGATCGAGCCGCGCTGCGCGATCCGCCGGATACAGACCGAAGAAGATACCTACCGCAATCGATGTCAGCGTTGCCAGCAAAATGGCGTCCATGCTCACTTCGGCGCGCGCATTCGGCGAGAAGTTAGCCAGCAGCGCAGTGCCGATCGCTGCCAGACCATAGCCAAGGGCGATGCCGAGCATCCCGCCGAGCAGGCTGAGCACCGTCGCTTCGACCAGAAACTGAAGGCGAATATCGTTGCGGCGCGCGCCAACTGCCTTACGCAGACCAATTTCGCGGGTGCGCTCAGTCACGCTCACCAGCATGATGTTCATAATGCCAATGCCGCCGACGACGAGCGAGATCGCGGCAATTGCGCCAAGAAAGATGGTGATGGCGCCGGTAATAGTGGCAAACGAACTGACCAGATCCTGCTGGGTCACGATCGTAAAATTGTTGTCCTGAAAGGTCAGGCCGTTGCGCTGGCGCAGCACTGCGGTCACCTGATCAATCAGGTCGTCGATGCTATTCTCATCGCGGGCCTGCAAATAGACAACCGTGACCTCAACCCGGCGGGTGACATTTGGCGGCGGAGGAAAGAGCCGATCCTGCGCCGTAGTCAACGGCACGAAGATCTGATCGTCCTCATTCGAGGCAAAGCTGCCGCCCCGTTCGGCCATGACCCCGATCACCTGAAACCCAATCCCGTTGATCCGGATCCGTTGACCGATTGGGCTGGCGCCGTCAGGAAAGAGACGCAGCGCCACGCGATGGCCGAGCACGGCTTCGCGCGAGCGCAACTCGATGGCGCGCTCGTCAAAGAAGGTTCCCTCGGCCACTCTGGCATTGCGCACCTGCGGATAATTGGAACTGACTCCGGCGATCAGGGCATCGTAACTGGCGCCGCCAAAGGTTGTGAGCGCGCGACGACTGAACTCCGCGCAGACGGCAGCAATCGCCGGAACGTTGAGCGGATCGGCGAGCGCGGCAATATCTTCATTGGTCAGGCGCGGCGGCACGCGCCGGTTGGTTTCGGGATCGTTGGTGCCGGCGAACAGAAAAACCAGATTACTGCCCAGGCCTTGCAATTCACTGGTCACCAGCGTCTGGATGGCGCCGCCCAGCGCCAGCAGCGCAATCACTGCGCCTACGCCGATGATGATCCCCAACATCGTCAGGATGGCGCGCAGCTTGTTCGCCAGCAAACTGGTAAAGGCGATTCGCAATGATTCGATGAAACTAAGCATAGCAAGCTATCACCTCTCGCTCACCGTCCGCGCACACCGGGCGGCGGGCCGCTGAAGAGATCGATCCGCGCATCGACACCGGGCACATAGACACAGCTATTTTCATCGATATCACCGGCAACGATCTCGATGACCTGTTCGTTGCTCAACCCGGTTTGTACGGCGACGGCTTGCAGTTGCGGCTGCAACGGACGCAGGGCAATATCAACATTGCACAGGGTTGGATCGGTCGTCAGATCGACGAAGAACTGACCGCGTTGCGCGCGCACGGCGCGCCGGGGCACAATCAGCGCATTCTCCTTTTCGGCCACCACAATATCGGCGCTGGCCGACATGCCGGGGCGCACTGTTGCCGGGGTGTCGCTGGTGACGATCCGCACCGTGTAGGCAGTGACGCCGGATTGCACTGTCGAGAGCGGATTGATCCGTTCGACCGTGCCGCGCAGATTAAGATCGGAGAGCGCATCGAGCACGAGCTGCACCGGCTGCCCGACGGCAATCTGGGCCACATCGATTTCATCGACGGTGACATCAACGTAGTACTGACTCAGATCGGCCAGCACTACTGCCGGACGCGCCGCATTGTAGAACTCGCCGACTTCCAGATTCACCTCGGCGACAATGCCGGCGATAGGCGCAGTCAGGGTTGCCCGTTCCAGCGCGAGCTGGGCCTGGGCCAGACTGGCTCGCGCGCTGGCGACCTGGGCTTCCGCGCTTGTCAGATCGGCCTCGCTCGGCGGTGACGTGATGCGTTGCAGATTGGCCTGCGCGCTGGCGACCGCGGCGTTGGCTGCCTCCAGGCTACCGGCGCGCTGGTCGCCCAACAGCTTGTTCAGATTGGCTTCGGCCTGAGCGAGCTGGGCGCGGGCAGCGGCGACCTGATCCGGGTCAGCGCCGGCCAGAATCCGTTCCAGGTTAGCCTGGGCGCTGCGCACCTGCGCTTCGGCCTGGGCAATGCCCGTGATTTCGGCCTGCACCGCCTGATCATAGGCTACGCGCGCCTGCCGCATCTGCTCTTCGGCGTTCTCAACCGCGCGCAATGCGGCGGCTTCGGTATCCAGCGCCGATTGCGGCAGTGATTGCCCAAACCGGGCCAATTGCTGTTCGCGCTCGCGGTTATCGTTATAAATGCGACTGTACTCAGCCTGGCGGTCGCGCAAATTGTTGGCAGCCTGAAACAATTGCGACTCGGCGCGTGTCTTGGCGGCAGACAACGAATCGCGTTGGGCCTGCAAGGCGGCCAGCGCCTGATCGAGCTGAGCCTGCGCCTGCGCTACCTCGCTTGCCTTCGGCCCGCCCAGGACTCGCTCCAGATTCGCTCGCGCCTGTTCGACCTGCGCTCGCGCTGCCGCCAGATCCTTCTCCGTCACGCTGCCTGTCGTCTGGCGCAGTTGCGCCTGGGCCTGGGCCAGTTGGGCTTCGGCAGCCGCCAGTTCGGCAGCAGTTGGCCCGCTGCGCAATCGATCGAGATTAGCCTGAGCCTGGGCCAGTTGCGCCGCCGCCTGATCAACCCGCAACTCCAGATCGCGGGTATCGAGGCGCGCCAGTGGCTGACCGGCAACCACCTGATCGCCGATCTGGACAAACACCTCACTGATCAGGCCGCTGCTGGCAAAGGTCAGGTCGAGCACCTGTCGCGGCTGGATTGCGCCGCTGGCATTAACAGTGGCGCTGATCGGCGCCCGCTGGGGGCGGGCCAGGGCGTAGTTCAGGCGTGTGGTCGCAGGTTGATTGCGGTTGCTGAACAGAAATGCGGCCACCAGGCCGCCGATAACGAGCAGGGCGCCGATACCCCACACCAGACGGTTCTGGCGTCGGCGAGGACGTGCTGACTGACTCATAACGCTCTCTCTGCCGTGGTCAACAATGGAATGCCAGCAACGGGCATTCACAGCGAACGATTCTTACAGTCTACGACGATTATAAATCGAAAATGTTGCAGGAACATCGGTTACGCGCTAGACGCTGCGAGACATCGAGGACGGCGGTGTCTGATCGTGCGCCACACGCTCGGCGTCATTCGCGCAGATCAGCTCATTGATACCATCGAGCAGAAGTTGAAGGAGATGTTCAAGCGCGCGCAACTGATCGATGCTGAAGCGCGCCAGGATGCGATCCATATCGGCGCGGCGCGCCTGTTCGACCAGCGCCAGACGCTGCTCGCCCTGCCGGGTGAGCGTTACCTGCACCACCCGGCGATCCTCCACGTCGCGCACCCGGCCAACCAGATGCTCATCGATCAGGCGGTCAACGATTCCGGTGAGCGTACCGGCTGACTGTTGGGTAATTTCGGCCAGATCGCTCATGCGACAGATACCCGCTTCGCGGATCGCAAACAGCGTAACCATTTGGGGAAGCGTCAGGCCAATTTCTGGCCGACTGAGCGTTTGCAGCAACTGCTTCTGGCTCTGCCACGTGATCTGGCGCACAATATCGTCAATCGCACTGGTATGGTGGGTGCGGGCCTCGCGCTCATTCATGGCATCCTCAATCCGGGCATATTCTGAAGATTTGAACTATTCTGGCAAAAAATATTTAGGCTTCGTATGAACATCGTACCTGATCGCGGCGGGAATGTCAATGTCTTGCACAGCGAATATCATGGTTTAGATCCGTCGATCCAGGTTGCGCTCATTCTATGGTACCCTCATGCCGGTGACCACAGTTTCGCACGGAGGCAACAGGAATGACAACAGGGATCGCTCAACTGGCTGCGCTTGGTCCGCTCGACGGGCGGTATCGGGCTGATGTTGCCGCGCTGGCCAGTTTCTTCAGTGAAGCAGCGCTCTTTCGGTATCGGGTGCGAGTTGAGGTCGAGTACCTCATCTTTCTGTCACGCGCGCGGGGTGTGGCCTTTGTGCCGGCGCTGACCCCAACTCAGCAGGCCAGCTTGCGGGCGCTCTATCGCCAGTTCAGCGACGATGACGCGCTGGCGATTGCTGAATGGGATCGGCGGGTCAATCACGATGTCAAGGCAGTGGAATACTGGCTGCGCGAACAGCTCACCAGACTCGGTTTAACATCGCATCTCGAGGCAATCCATTTCGCGATCACGTCGGAAGATGTCAATAATCTGGCGTATGCCCTGATGGTCAAAGAAGCGCGCGAACTGGTGTTGTTGCCCGCGCTTGAGGCCATCCGCGATCAGTTGCGCCTGCTGGCCGATGCCGAAGCCGCCACGCCGATGCTGGCCCGCACTCACGGCCAGCCTGCTACGCCCACGACCTTCGGCAAAGAGATGAATGTCTTTTTTATGCGGTTGCAGCGAGCAATCAACGAGGTGATGGCGATCCGGATCACCGGCAAGCTCAACGGCGCCAGCGGCGTGTTTGCCGCGCACCAGGCAGCGCTGCCACAGATCGACTGGCTCAAGTTTTCGCGCGCGTTTGTTCGTTCGCTCGATCTGGAACCGATCCTGCTCACGACTCAGATCGAGCCGCACGACACCCTGGCCATGCTCTGCGACGCCCTGAAGCGGTTGGGGGCAATCCTGACCGACCTCAGCCAGGATTGCTGGCGCTACATCAGTGATGGCTATCTGATGCAGGCTGCCCGCCCTGGTGAAGTAGGATCATCAACGATGCCGCACAAGGTCAATCCGATCGATTTTGAGAATGCTGAAGGCAATCTCGCGCTTGCCGGCGCGCTGTTTGAGTTGTTCAGCCGCAAGTTGCCGGTGTCACGCTTGCAGCGCGATCTCTCTGATAGCACGGTGCTGCGCAATCTCGGTCTGGCCTTCGGCTATTCGCTCCTTGCCTACCAGCGTCTGCTGCGCGGCTTGCAAAAGGTGGCGGTCGATCGTGAACGGTTGCGCCGCGATCTCGATGCGCACCCCGAAGTGCTGGCCGAGGCAATCCAGACCGTCCTGCGCCGCGAAGGGCTGGCCGAACCTTATGAGCTGCTGAAAGGGCTGACCCGCGGGCGAACGCTGACGATGGCCGATCTGGCTCAGTTTATCGACCAGTTGCCGGTGACCGAGGCGGTCAAAGCCGAGCTGCGCGCGCTGACGCCGGCAACCTACATCGGGCTGGCGGTGAAACTTGCCCAACTTCGCGATGAGGCGACGGTCGCAAGCTGGACGTAGTTCATCCCC
>FWWL01002579.1_pt1 | contig 36884 bp, 24 predicted proteins | sample 2228331 | NCBI WGS metagenome assembly FWWL01 (sample SAMEA103939775, study PRJEB20133) | metagenome
GTGCTCACCTTCGGCCTGGTCGGGTCGGTCACCCGCTCCATCGTGGGGCCGGTGAACCAGTTGTTCCTCGCTTCCGACCGCCTGCGCAAAGGCGAGCTGGGGGTACAGGTAGCGGTACAGTCGGCCGACGAGCTGGGCTCGCTGGCCCGCACCTTCAACGAGACCAGCGTGCAGCTCAAGGCTAAGGCCGAGGCCGACGCCGAGCAGCTTCGCCAAAGCCAGCTCTTGCAGGAAAACATCGCCGCCTTCCTCAACGTGGCCATGGAAATCGCGCAGGGCGATCTGACCCGGCGTGGACGGGTCACCGAGGACGTGCTGGGCAACGTGGTGGACGCAGTAAACCTCACCGTAGAGGAGATTGCCTACCTGCTCAAAGAAGTGCAAAAAGCTGCCGAGATGGTCAACCAAGGGGCCTTGCAGACGGCCCAGGTCTCGGAGAACGTGCTGCAGAAGGCCGAGTCGCAGGCCGAGCTCTCAGCCCGGGCCCGCATCGAGGCCCTGGACGCCAGCGAAGCGGTTCGCACTATGGCTACCCAGATCGCCCAGGAAAGCGAACTGGTGGCCCAGGCCCGTGAGGCAGCGCAAGAGGGCCAGGCCGCAGTGGAACACACCTTGGCCGGCATGCAGAACATCCGCCGCGAGGTGCAAAGCATCTCCAAGAGCATCAAGGGCCTTACCGATCGCTCCCTAGAGATTTCCGAGGTGGTGGACACCATCTCTCGCATCGCCAAGCAGACCAACCTGCTGGCCCTGAACGCGGCCATCGAGGCTGCCGGGGCGGGTGAGGCCGGGGCCCGCTTCGCGGTGGTGGCTGACCAGGTACGCAAGCTGGCCGAGGACTCGGCCCGGGCCGCCCAACGGGTAGCCCTGTTGGTCAAGGGCATCCAGAGCGAGATTCAGGGCGTGGTGATCTCGGTCGAAGGCGGCACCCGCGAGGTAGAGCAGGGCTACCAGATCGCTACCGAGGCCGGGCGTCGCCTCGAGGAAATTGCCCGCCTGGCCCAGCAGTCCGCCGAGGCAGCTCGCTACGCGGCCCAGGCCGCCCAGGAGCAGGTGCGCCGGGTAGAAGCGGTTACCGAGGTGGTGCAGGAAATCTACGATACCGCCCTGCAAACCGACCAGGAAAGCCGCAAAGGCCGCCAAGCGGCTGAGGCCTTGCAGGGGCTGGCCCAGCAACTCAGCCAGAGCCTGACCCGCTTCCGTCTGCCCCAGTAGCCAAGGAGTGCCGCCATGCGCAAAGCCCTCCCCCTCCCCTTCGCCCCTCGAGGCCGGCCTGCCGCCCCTCCCGCAGCCAGGGCCTCGAGCCTGCGCACCCGGCTTTTGCTGGGGAACCTCCTGCTGGTGCTGTTGCCCATCCTACTGGTGGCCCTGGCGGTAGGCGCCCTCTCCCTACAAAGCCTGCGCCAAAGCCTGCTCCAGGCCCAGCAGGAAAAACTGGTGGTCATCCGCGACGCCGCCAAGCGGCAGATCCAGGAAAACCTCCAGCGCACCCTATTCAGCAGCGCGGTGGCCGCGCGCAACCCCAGCCTGGTAGCCGCCTTGCAAGCCTTTTCCCAAGGCTGGGCCCGGCTTCCCCAGGATGGCCAGCGGGGCCAGCCCCCTAGCCCGGCTTTCCTAACCGAGCAGCGCAGGGCACTACGCAGCTACTATCAGGATCAGTGGCTACAGACCTACCTGAACCTGAACGCAGGGCAAAGCCTTGATCTAACCCCTTATCTGGCCTCACTGGATAGCCGCAGCCTACTGCTGCAAGCCGCCCTGCTGAACAACCAACCCGGCCTGCTTCAGGGTAGCGCCTATGGGGAGGCCTACACCCGCTACCACCCGCTGCTGCAGGAGCTATTGCAGGGCCTCGAGCTCAACAACCTGTACCTGGTGGATGCCCAGGGGGTGGTGGTCTACAGCAACCGCATTGACCTAGGACGCTCCTTGCTCAAAGCCCCATTGGAGAACTCCCCCATGGCCCGGGTCTTCCGCGAGGCCCGCCAAAACCTGGATCGCCGGGCCGTCCTGAGCGACCTTAGTTTCTACACCCCGGCCTTCGGCGAGCTGCTTTTGTTCTCGGCGGCCCCCGTCTATCGGGGCCAGAAGCTTTTGGGGGTGGTCATCCTCGAGGCCCCGGTAGGCCGGTTCGACAACATCCTGACCAACTATGCCAACTACGAGGAGCTGGGCCTGGGCCAGCAGGGGGACATCTATCTTCTCAATCTGAACAGTGGGCTCCTGCTTTCCAACAGACGGCCCATGCTGCAAGGCTCCGAGACTTACCTGGCCGACCTAAGGCAGGCTGGCCTGGCTCCCCGCCTTCTTGAGCAGATACAAAGCAGAGGCAGCGTGGCCGGCCTACTCAAGGCCGGGCCCGAGGTGGCGGAGCGGGCCAAAACCCCATCTGGCGCTAGCCAGAGCCAAAACCTGCTGCTGGCCTATAGCTGGGTTCAGACGGGCAACCTACCCTGGGCCGTGGTCGTGCAGCTACCCATAGAGGAAGCCCTGGCCCCCCTGGGCCCGCTGCAACAGCGCTTCTTGCTGGTGCTGGGCGCGGTGCTGCTTCTGGTAGTGGGGCTGGCCTGGTTGGCCACCCAGGGCTTCGTGAACGCCATCACCCGCCCCGTCCAGGCCATCGCTAAGGTGGTGGAGGCCTTCGGCCAGGGCAACCTCTCCCAGCGGGTCAACCTGCAAAGCAACGACGAGATCGGCCAACTAGGGCAGGCGTTCAACCAGGCTATGGCCCAGCTCGAGGTCTTCTTTGACCAACAGGCCGAGGAGCAGCGCCGCAGCCAGCAGCTCCAGCAAAACGTGAGCGCCTTTTTGCAAATCGCCACCGAGATCGCCCAGGGCGACCTGACCAAGCGGGGCCAGGTCACCGAGGACGTCCTGGGGAACGTGGTGGACGCGGTAAACCTGACCATCGAGGAGCTGGCCCAGCTGCTCAAAGAGGTGCAAAAGGCCGCGCAAATGGTCACCCATAGCGCAATCCAGATGGATCAACTCACAGCCTCCATTGCCATTGGGGCGGCTGCCCAGGCCCAGGAGGTCGGCCAGGTGCAGGCCCAGACCCAACAGGTCACGCAGAACATCCGCCAGATGGCCCAAAGCGCCAACCAGACGGCCCAGGCCGCCTTGCAGACCCTCGAGTCGGCCCAGCTAGGCCGTCAGGCGGTCGCCCAGGTACTCTCGGGCATGCAAAGCATCCGCCAGGAGATGCAGGGCATCGCCCAGAACATTGCCGCTCTCTCGCAACGTTCGGCGGAAATCGAAGAGATCGCCAAAGTGCTGGAGGAGTTCGCCTCCCAGACCAACCTGCTGGCCCTCAACGCCTCCTTCGAGGCTGCCGGGGCCGGGGCAGCAGGCCGTCGCTTTGCCATTGTGGCCGATGAGATTCGCAAGCTGGCCGAGGAGTCGGCTCGGGAGACCAGCCGGGTGGGCAGCCTGATCCAGCAGGTGCAAAAGGAAATCGCCCAGGTGGTGGGCCTAGTCCAAGAAGGGGTACGCGAGGTCGAAACCGGGTATGGTGTGGCCCAGACCGCCGGGAGCCGGCTGGAAGAAATCGCCAGGCTGGCCGAGGCCTCGGCGGGTCTGGCCCAGGCCATCTCCAGCCTAGCCCAAGGCCAGGTGGCCCTGGTGGAGCGGGTCGAGGAAGCCGTACAGAACATCGCCCAGACCGCGCAGCAAACCGGGCAGGAAAGCCAGGAAGGCCGCCGCTCCGCTGAGGCCATGCGCCTCCTAGCCGAGCAGCTCTCCCGTGGCCTGGCCCGCTTCCGCCTGCCCAACTAGGAGGTGCTGTGTCCACTGCTACCCCGCCTGATCTGCTGCAAAGCTTCCTCGACGAGGCCTGGGAAACCGTGGTGGCCTTCGAGCAAACCGCGGAATTCCTGGCCACCGGACGGCACGAGCCTTTAGTGGTGATGGCCCACCGCCTCAAGGGATCGGCTGGACTGTATGGCTTCCCCCAGACCGCCAACCTAGGAGCCCTGGCCGAGCGCATCCTGGAAGCGGCCCCTCACTACACCGAGACCCAGCGGGCTAAGGTGGTGGAGTTTATGAGCCAGCTCACCGCGGTACTTTCCACCGCTTTGGAAAATATCGCTATCCACGGCAAGGAAGGCCAGGTGGGTCTGGAGTTAGGGCGTCTGGGGGCTGCCCGGCTTCTCTACGAGCTCACCGCCGAGAATCCTCAGGCTTTCGCTGAAATAATCCTCGAGCCCTCGCCTGAGGAAATCCCGGCCCCCAACCCCCAGCAGGGGGTGGTGGAGGAACTCCAACGCTTCTATCGGCAAAACGCTGAGTTCTGGGAGTTCTTCGCCCCAGAGACCCTGGAAAACCTCGACCAGGTGGCCAATGCCCTGCTGGCTTTGGAACAGAACGAAGCGCCGGATGAGGCCCAAAGGGGTTTGTTCCGGGCCATGCACACCGTCAAAGGGGCGGCCTACTCGGTAGGCTGTACGCCCATCGGGAGCCTGGCCCACCGGCTCGAGGACCTGATGGTGGCGGTGCGCGAGGGCCGCCTAGCCTGGGACGCCGAGGTGGCCCGGCTGGTACTGGAAGGGGCCCAGCTTCTGGGCAAAATGGTGGCGGTCGCCGAGGGCAAGGATGCCCATGCTGCGCAAAGCCTGCCTGCCGAGCTTTTCCACCTGCAAAACCATCTGGCCCGCTTGCTGGGCCTCGAGGCCCCCACCCCCCTGGCCGAACCCGCAGGGCCCATCCAGGCCCCTACCCCCGAACGCCCCCGCCCCAGCCCCACCGCCTCGGTGCGGGTGAACCTCGAGCGCCTGGATGCCCTGCTCAACCTGGCTGGCGAAACCCTGGTCACCCGGGCCCGGCTGGAGCTTCTGCTAGAGCGCTTGGAAGAGCTAGATGCATTGCTAGAAAATGCCCGCCAGCGGCTTCTGCGCACCACCACCGACTTCGAGGCCCGCTACCTCAACCCTCGTCTCGAGGCCAGCCCCCCCACCGCCGAGGCACCGGCGCAGAGTAGCGTGGGCAAAACGGTACGGGAGCTTTTTACCGAACTCGAGTTCGACCGCTACGACGACCTCAACATCCTGGCCCGCTCCATTCAGGAGATGACCAACGACCTCACCGAGGTGCGCAACAGTTTCAGCGAGCAGATCAAAGCCCTAAGGCAGGAAACTGAGCGCTTCGGCAAGCTCTCGCAGGAGCTGCGCAACGAGGTAAGCCGCACCCGTCTGGTGCCCATAGGCCGCTTCTATCAGCGCTTGGCCCGCCAGGTGCGACAGATCGCTGGGGAAAAACCCGTTCAGCTAGAGTTCCAAGGCGAGCAGGTGGAGATCGACTCCGTATTGCTCGATGGCCTGTCGGAAGCCCTAATCCACCTGGTCAACAACGCCATCGCCCACGGCCTGGAAAGCCCAGAAGAACGCCTGGCCAGGGGCAAAAATCCCCAGGGCACCCTGCGCATCCGCACCCTGCAACAGCGCAACACCCTGGTGCTGGAGGTCAGCGATGATGGCCGGGGTATCAACCTCGAGGCGGTTAAGCAAAAAGCGGTGGAAAAGGGACTCAAAAGCGCAGCCCAGGTCGAGGCCATGCCCCCAGAAGAGGTGGTTCAGCTCATCTTCCTGTCCGGCCTCTCCACTGCTGCGGCCGTCTCGGACGTAGCCGGGCGGGGCGTGGGGCTGGATGCCGTGGCCGCTACCGTCCGCCGCCTACGCGGCGACCTGAGCGTAGAAACCCGCGAGGGACTGGGCACCACCTTCCGCTTGCGCATCCCGCAAAATCTGGCTGTCTCGGACATCCTGCTGCTGGAGGCCGGGGGCCAGACCCTAGCCCTCCCCCGGGAAAGCCTGCTCACCTTGCTTAGCACCCCCGCCGAGGCCCTGGAAATCCCCTACGAAGGCCGCTCGATTCCCATTCAGCGCTTGAGCGAACTTTTAGGCCTCCCCCCCGTGCAGCAGGAAGAGTATGCCCTGGCGGTGGTGGAAGGACGCGGGGGGGCTTGGGTAGGGCTGGCCGCCGAGCGCTTCATCGGCCTAGAGCAGGCCTTGGTCAAACCGCTAACCGCCCCTCTAACCGATCTACCCCATCTTTTGGGGGCCACCGTTTTGGCCACCGGCGAGGTGGTGCTGGTGCTTAGCCCCAGCGGCCTGCTCTCTTTGAACAATCCCCTCCCCGTGCAGGCCCAGGTTGAGGCTTCCCCTACCCAGCAGCTGCCCGTGCTCTTGGTGGACGACTCTCTCTCGGTGCGCAAGGTGGTGGGCCAGATGCTGCGCAAGGCCGGATACCCGGTGGTCACGGCGGCCGACGGGCAGGAAGCCCTCGAGCTTTTGGAACAACAACCCTTCCAGGCAGTGGTCACCGACCTGGAGATGCCCCGTATGTCGGGCTTTGAGCTATTGGAGGAGGTGCGCCGCCGCCCCCACCTGGCCCACCTGCCGGTAGCGGTCCTCACCACCCGGGCTTCCAGCAAACACCGCGACCTAGCCCTCGAGTTGGGGGCCAGGGCCTACCTGACCAAGCCTGCCGACGAAGTAGAATTACAGCGATTCTTGCAGGATGTGTAGCCTTTTATCTGCCGGGGAGATTATCCGATGAAGGCGCTTATTCTAACCAACCAGCCCAAGCGGGGCATTGCCCTCAAGGATAGCTTCGCTCTTTCGGGGTTTGAAGTGCAGGTCGAGGAAAGCGCCCTGTACGCGATGACCCTACTCGAGCGCAACCGCCCCGATGTGATCGTGAGTACAGCAACCCTCAGCGACCTGAGCGGGCGGGAGTTCTTCGAGCTGGTACGGGCCGACCCTCAGCTAGCCCTGGTGCCGTTCGTTTTGCTGGACGAACACGCCCCGGCTCAAGCTGGCGAGTTGGACCTGGTACTGCCCCCCAACACCCCGGTAGCCGAGGTGGTGCGCCAAGCGTACAAGCTGATCCTCGAGCTCACCCGCAAGACCCATGCCTCCGAGCCCAACAACCCGGTCGCCCAACACGGCATCCAGGGGCGCCTGGGCGATCTGAGCCTGTTCGAGCTGGCCCAGTGGCTGGCTAAGTCCAATAAGACTGGGCGCTTGAGCGTCGAGCTCGAGGGGGATCGGGCCACCTGGCTTTTCAACAAAGGCCAGCTAGTCCACGCCGAGTACGCCGGCAAAAGCGGCGAGGACGCCGTACTGCATCTATTGCTTCGGGCGGAAAACCAGCCCAAGGGCTACTTCCACTTCGAACCCCTAACCGAGGCCGACTTTCTCCTGGAGCCGGTCACTATCCGCAAAACCACCGACCAGCTCTTGCTTTCCCTGGCGGTGGAGATGGATCACCGCCAACAGGGCATTAACTGAGGCGGAAGCTCGAGCTGAGCCGGCTGAGATCCGCCGATACAAAGCAGAGGGTTCGGGTGCTGTTGAGGGGAAGCGCCTGGCCCAAGGTCAGGCTGGTGGAAAGGCCCAGCTCGGGGAGCAAGAACACCCCCCGCGGCTCCACCAATACCCCTGGGCCACAGTAGCCATGTTGCAGCAGGTGTACCAGGGTCCAGTGCTCCCGGCTTTTCCGCTCGGCCTCCCGCACCAGATCAGCCACCGCCTCCGCCGCACCCACCCGCAGCAAAACCTCGTCCCGCGAGAGTAGCGGCTTCCCCACCAAAAAAGCCCGCAGCTGCTGATGGGCCACCAGGTCGAGGTAGCGGCGCAAGGGGCTGGTGACCTGGGCGTACCAAGGCAAGCCCAGACCCCGGTGGGGCCCGGGAGTGGTTCTGAGCTGGGCCCGCTTAATCCGGCGGCGCAGGGCCCACATGCCCGCCAACCCTTCAGGCAGCGCCTCGAGCGAAGCCTCGGGGGCCTCCTGGGTGGCAAAGGGGAAAGGAATCCGGTGTTCCAAAGCGAACCCCGCAGCCGCCTGGCCGGCCAGTAGCATGGCCTCCCGCACCCAGACGCGGCTCTCGTAGGGGGGTAAAGGGGCCAGGCGCACCGCCTCCCCCTCCACCCGTACCTTGACCTCAGGCAGGGCCAACTCGAAGGCCCCCTGGGCTAGTCGTCGTGCCCGGAAGATCTGGGCCAGCTCGGCTAGGGGGGCCAGTTCGGGGCGGTGCAGGGCTTCCGCGTAACTCAGACGCTCCACCCGCACCCAGCTAGGGTAGATGGCCAGGGCGCGCACCTCTCCTTGCAAAGAGAGCTCCAGCTCGAAGCTCAAGGCCGGGCTGGTTTCCTTTAGGCCCAGGCCCAGCTCGAGGGTGGCCGCAGGGGGCAGCATTCCCACGGTGCCCTCCGGTAGATAGAGGTTAGCCCCCCGGCGGCGGGCCTCGAGGTCCAGGGGGCTATCCGGCCAGACCAAGGCGGCCACATCGGCCACGTGCACGTACAGGCGAAACCCCTCCTCCTGGCGCTCCACCCAGACCGCGTCGTCGGGGTCCTGGCTCCCCTCGTCGTCAATGGCTAAAGCCGGCAGGTGGGTCAGGTCGCGGCGGTTTTCCTCCGCTAAGGAAGGCAGGGGAAGGTCGGGGGGGGAAAGCCGGAGGCCCAGCCGGCTGGGGTGGGGGTTTTGGTAGCGCCAGTAACCCCGCTGGATTAGATGGGCCTGGGCGCTCTCCGGCGTTTCCGCCAGGCCCAAGGCCCTAAGCACTGGGCTGTCCTGGCGCCGACCCAGGGCCAAGGCCTCAATCTCCTGCCTTAGCTCAGGAACGTCCTCGCCTTGGGCTAGGCGGGCAATGGCTGCCTGGTAAGCCTCGCGGGCGGCTTGTTTTTGCCGCAGGGCCTCGAGCTCCTCCCGACGGCGGGCCCGGATGCGCGTGCCCTCGAGGGTAAACCAGAAGCCCTCCTGGGCCAACCGGTAGGCCCCGTAGGCGCTCTGGGGGGTGTACTGGCCGTAGAGCAACTCGGCCAGGGTGGCCAACTCCACCTCCTCCCCTTGCAACAGCTCCCAGGCTGCCTCGGCCTCGGTAGGAAGCTCGGGCTCGAGGGGAAAGGAAACCGGTCCGGGATGCAACAGCCAGACATCCTTGGGGCGCACTTTCTGCTGGCTGCCATCGGCTAGGCGCAGTAGCCACTTCTCCCCCGTTTGCTCCACCCAAGCGGGTTTTCCTTTATAGATAACCAAGGCACCTACCATGTGGGGTCCTGCAGTAGTTTGGCCAGCTCCACGTGCAGCCGGTGTGAACCCCGGTGCACCATGAACTGGCCCAGATAGGGCCGGCCCGCCAGGTACAAATCCCCCAGAAAATCCAGGGCCTTGTGCCACACTGGCTCGTGCAGCATCCGGGGGGTGTTGACCAGGCCCTGCTCGCTAAAGACCAAGGCGTTCTCCAGCGAGGCCCCTTGGATAAGCCCCTTCGCCCGTAGGGTCTCCACCTCATGCAAAAAGCCAAATGTGCGAGCCGGGGCCAAAGCCTTCAGGGGAGTGGGCGGGCACTGCACCTGCTGGTAGCCAATTTTGGGGTGGGGAAAGAAGATGCTCACGGTAAGGGAAAACTGTGCGGCGGGTTGGGCCAGCACACTGCTCTTGCCCTCGGCCACCCGCAGGCTGCCCGGCAGCGGCTGGGGTGGGGGACCTTGGGGCACTAAGCCTTCCAGAACAGCCAACCACTCCTGGGCGCTGCCGTCCAGGATGGGCACCTCGGGCCCCTCCACCTCGATGAGCAGCCCCTGCCAAACCCCTCGGATGTACAGGGCCGCCAGAAGGTGCTCCACCGTCATCAAGCGGGCTCCCTGTTCAGCCAGCACGGTGGAACGCGCCGTCTCCACCACCCTCGAGGCCAGCGGGCGGAAGACCACCCCTCCCAACCAGAAGCGCACCGGCCCCTCGCTGGGGTGAAGGCGCACCGTGGCCGCTGCACCGGTGTGCAGGCCGACGCCGCAGATAACCACCTCGCTCATGACCCAGAGCGCAACAACTGCCGCAGGCCCCGCTCCACGCTGGCCAGCCAGTCCAAGAGGGCCAGGCGGCGCCAGTGCTGGCGAATGGGCCGGGCGGGCACCGCCCCCGCCCAGGTCTGGCCGGGGGGCACGTCCTTGGAAACAGCACTACCCCCGCTCAGGCGGGCCCCTGCGCCCACCCGCACGTGGTCGGAGAGCACTACCCAGCCCCCCATCAACACCCCATCCTCTACCACCACACTCCCCCCAATGGCACTGCTGCCCACCATCACCACGCCCCGGCCAATCCGCACGTTGTGGCCAATCTGGGTCAGGTCGCCGATCTTGCTCTGGGCCCCGATGCGGGTCTCCCCCACCACGCTGCGCTGCACCACACAGCCAGCCCCCAGCTCCACTCCATCCTCCAGCACCACCCGGCCGGTATGGGGCAGGCGACGCCCCTCCTGGAAGCCAAACCCGATCACCCCCAGCACGCTGCCCGCCCCCACCCGGCAGCCCGCCCCCAGCCGGGTGTAGCGATACAGGGTGACCCGGGGCTCGAGGATGCTAAAAGGCCCTACCTCCACCCCTTCGCCCACATAGCAAAAAGGCCCCACCACCGCTCCCCTGGCAATACGGGCCCCCCGGCACACCACCGCGTAAGCCCCTACCCGGGCCCCCTCTGCCAGGAAGGCCCCCTCCTCGATGAGAGCGGTGGGATGAACCCCCGAAGCCCAGTTCTCGGGCGGGTCGAAAAGGGCCAGCAGGGCGGGCCAGGCTTTCTCCACCGAGGGCACCCGGACGACGCTGCGGTTTGGGGGACAGGGGCTGCTCTCATCCAGCACTAAAGCAGCCCCGCTGGCGGTGGCGGCCTCGAGGAAGCGCGGGCTGCGCACCGCCACCAGCTCACCCGGCCGGGCCTCATCGGGCGGTGCCAGGCGGCTAACCTCGACGTCGGGGCCCTCGAGGCGGCCCCCCAGGCGCTGGGCGATCTCGGTAAGCCGCATGATGCTAGCGCTTCAGCACGTTGTCGGAGGTGACCAACGCATCGCGCAAGACATGCAGCATCTCCAAAGCCTTGCCGGTGCCCAAAGCCACCGCCTCCACCGCGTTCTCGGCCACCACCACCGGCACCCCGGTGGCCTCCTGCAGCAGCAAATCGAGGTTGCGCAGCAAAGCCCCTCCCCCGGTGAGCAGAATCCCCCGGTCGATAATGTCGGCCACCAGCTCGGGCGGGGTGGTCTCGAGGACGCCCTTCACCCCCTGCACGATCTTTTCCAAAGGTTCCTTCAACGCCTCCACTATGTCATCGGTGCTGACCTCAATGCTTTTGGGCAGGCCTGAGATCAGGTCACGCCCCCGCACCTCGGCCAATGCTTCCTCTTCCCCAGGCACCTTTTTGGCCGCCCCGATCTTGATCTTGAGGTCTTCTGCCGTGCGCTCGCCAATCAACAGGCTGTACTTGTTGCGAACGTGGCGGATAATGGACTCATCAAACTCGTTCCCAGCAATGCGCAGGCTGGTTGAGCGCACGATACCACCCAGGGAGATAACCGCAATGTCGGTTGAACCCCCACCGATATCCACCACCATGCTACCGGTGGGCTCGGCGATCTTAATCCCGGCCCCTATGGCCGCCGCCAAAGGTTCGTCGATCAGGTAAGCCCGCTTGGCCCCGGCCTCCACGATGGCCTGCACCACCGCCCGCCGCTCCACCTCGGTGACCCCCGAGGGCACCCCCACCATCACCTGGGGCCGGGCAAAGCGCAAAGGGGGCAGCACCTTTTTGATGAACAAAGTCAGCATCCGCTCGGTGAGGGTATAATCGGCAATGACCCCATCCTTGAGGGGTCGGGCCGCCACGATGTTGCCGGGGGTGCGCCCCAGCATGCGGTAGGCCTCGGCGCCCACCGCCTTGACCTCCTTGGTATCGCTCACCATGGCAATCACAGAAGGCTCACGCAGCACAATACCTTTGCCACGCACGTAAATCAGCACCGAGGCGGTGCCCAGGTCAATACCCACATCTTCGCCGCGAAACGAAAACAAGCCAGCCATAGCGCTTTATTGTACAGGCTTACAGCCCAGGCGGGTATCCCAGTGCCCTAGAATACATGGGATGCAGACCTGTGACTATTTGATCATCGGCGGGGGGATTGTGGGCCTGACCATTGCCCTCGAGCTGCGTCGGCGGCAGAAGCAGGCCCGGATCGTTGTGCTGGAAAAGGAAAAAGAACTGGCCCAGCACGGCTCGGGGCGCAACTCGGGGGTACTGCACGCCGGGTTTTACTATAGCGCCGACTCGCTTAAAGCCCGCTTCACCCGCGAGGGCAACGCCCGTTGGAAGGCTTTCGTGGAGGAACGGGGCCTGCGCATCAACCGCTGCGGTAAGTTGGTGGTGGCTAAAAACGAACTCGAGGTGGAGGGGCTGCGCGAGCTCAAGCGCCGGGGTGACCAGAACGGGGTGGAGACCTACCTGATCTCCCTAAAGGAGGCCAAAACCATCGAGCCCCGGGTCAAGACCACCGAGCTGGCCCTGTGGTCGCCCCAGACCGCCACGGTAGACCCCCAGGAGTGCATGGCGGCCATAGCGGCAGAGTGCCGGGATCAGGGAATTACGCTATGCCTGGATAGCCCCTATCAGGGCCGGCGGGGCCTGGACATCCTCACCCCCCGTGAGGTTTACAGCACCGGCTTCGTCATCAATGCGGCGGGCCTTTACGCCGACAAGGTAGCCCACGACTTCGGCCTAGGCCTGCGCTACCGCATCCTGCCCTTTAAGGGGCTCTACCTCTACGGCGACGAGCCGGCCGGATCGCTGCGCACCAACATCTATCCCGTCCCCGATCTGCGCAACACCTTCTTAGGGGTACACTTCACCGTAACCGTGGACGGCAAGGTCAAGATTGGCCCCACCGCCATCCCCGCTTTCTGGCGGGAGAACTACCAAGGTCTTCAGGGCTTCAACCCCACCGAGGCCCTATCTATATTGCGGGACGAAGCGGTTTTGTTCTTGCGCAACGACTTCAACTTCCGCGGGATTGCCCTAGAGGAGATCAAAAAATACATCCAGCCCTACCTGGTGGCCCAGGCCGCGGCCCTGCTGGAAGGGGTTCGGCGGGAAAGCTACCGCACCTGGGGCCGGCCCGGCATCCGGGCCCAGCTTTACGACCACCAGGCAAAGAAGCTGGTGATGGACTTCACCCTGGAGGGCGACGCCACCAGCCTACACGTACTCAATGCCATCTCGCCCGCCTGGACCGCGGCCATGCCCTTTGCCGAGTATGTGGTGGCGCGGGTGGAGGAGCTACAGCAAGGCCACAATCTCAGCCCATAAGCTGGCCCAACAACCGGCCCAAGCGGGTCTGGGGTGCCTCATCGTGGCCGCAGTTGACCTCGTTGCGGTTGGTACCGCAGACTGGGCAAAGGCCCTTGCAATCTTCCTTGCAGAGCACGGTATAGGGCAGCTCGAGGACAAAGGCTTCGCTGAGGATGGGCCCTAGCTCGAGGTTAGGATGACCAAACAGCAAAACCTCCTCCTCGTCTTCCTCCACAAGCTCGAGGTGGGCCAGGCCCGGCTGGTAGCGCAGCAGGTACTGGAAATGGGCCCGAACCGCCGCCGGGGTAGGGGTTAGGCAGCGGCGGCACTCCAGCAAAGCGTAGCCGGCAATCTCCCCCGAAAGCCAAAAAGCCTGCCCCTCCTCCCCCTCCAGCCGGGCCACCCGCACCTTCCAGTGGGCCGGGCCTTGTAGCAGGATGCGCTCGTTCTCCAGGGGAATGTACTCCAGAATCTCCCCCTGGGCCGCGGTGCTGCCCCCCTCCCGCAGCAGGCGCGAGAGGTTGATGCTTTGAATGGCTTGCTCTTTCATTTTTGTCAGTCTACGCCCAAAGCGTAGCCTCTTACTTTAGCCCGGCCAAGGTTCTTAGGTCAACAAGGTAGACTGGGCCCATGAAGCCAATTGGCATTTTAGGAGTACCTATGGACCTTGGCCAGGGGCGACGGGGCGTGGATATGGGGCCTAGCGCCATCCGTTACGGGCGCCTGCAGGAAGTGCTGCAAAGCCTGGGCCACCAGGTACACGATTATGGCGATGTGAAGGTGCCGGTGGTGGAAAGCCTGCACCAGCAAGCGGAACAACCGGGGGGGCTGGGCTACCTCGAGGCCATCCGGGCCGCCTGCCTGGACACCATCCAGGCCCTGGGCCAGATGCCGGCCGATACCTTCCCCATCGTGCTGGGGGGCGACCACTCCATCGCCATGGGCTCGGTCACCGGGGTGGCTCGAGGGGAGCGCACCGGGGTGATCTGGGTAGATGCCCATGCCGACTTCAACACCCCCGAGACCAGCCCCAGCGGCAACATCCACGGGATGCCGCTAGCCCACCTGTGCGGCCTGGGAGACCCCCGCCTAATCAACCTGGGCTACCCAGGGGCCAAGGTACGCCCGGAAGACGTGGTGCTGATCGGGGTTCGCAGCCTGGATCCGGGCGAGGTTCGGCTGCTGCGCCAGCGGGGGGTCACGGTCTTTACCATGAAAGAGGTGGACATACAGGGCATCCCGGCCATTGCCGAGGCGGTGATCCAGCACTTCCGCGGGTTCACCCGAGTACACCTCTCCCTCGATGCCGATGTGCTCGACCCCGAGATTGCCCCTGGGGTGGGCACCCCGGTGGCTGGGGGCCTGACCTACCGCGAGGCCCACCTGCTGATGGAGCTCTTGGCCGATGCCCAGCTGGTCACCAGCCTCGACCTGGTGGAGGTCAACCCCATCCTGGACGTCGCCAACCGCACCGCCAAAACGATGGTCGAGCTAGCCGGCAGTCTATTGGGCAAGCAAATTTTCTAAAGGTGAATCTGAATTAATCCTACACTCATAAAGCACGAAGGGGCTTTGCTAAACAATTGGGACTGAAGGAGGAACTACCCTATGGGCAAGTGGCTTTTACTAGGTCTGATTGTCCTGGGAGCCTGTGCCCCCGTTCAAAACCCCCCGCCGCAGGCCATTCTCAGCAGCGATCCTTTGGTCTACCTACCGGAAGCCTGGGTGGAGGCCCGCACCCTGCGAGGCGGGGTGGAGGAGGTGCGCCTACGCACCTTCTACAGCCGCACCCTGGGCGAGCTGCAAGATGAGCTAGCCCGCGGCTTCCAAAGTAGCCGGATCCAGCTCAAGTGCAGCGAGCTGGTGGGCCTGGGCATCGGCGGGGGGCCCTACCTGCACCTGCGCCTGGCCGCCAGCCCCGACCGCGACCTTACCCTGCGCATAGTCCCGCTGGACGGGTACTGGCCTCTGGGCCACAGTCTTTTCCAGGTAGAGCTGCGTCGGGTCCCGTCCCGCTTTGGCCTGGGCTGCCCGCTGGACTAGGGCAGGCCCAACTGGCTTCGGGCCTGGTGCACCTGGGCCGGGGTGAGGCTGCGGCCTCGCTGGGCCTGCACCTCGGCGGCGGTGAAGGGTTTTTGTCCTTCGGGGAAGCGGTTGCCCCACTGGGTGGCGATGTGGTTGAGGAGCCCGGCGATCTCTTCATCGGAAAAAGAGCGGCCAAAACCGGGCATGACCAGGTCGAAGCTACGGCTGCCCACCTGTATTTTGCCCTGCAGGCCATAGAGCACCACCCAGATCAGGTACTCCCGCCCGCCAGGCCGGGCCAGGAGGGTGGGCACATGGCCCGCTAGCGGGGGCCAGGTGCCCGCCACCCCCCTTCCGTCCGTTTTGTGGCAGACCGCGCAACGCTCGTAGAGCGGGCTGGGCTGGGCCAGCGCCAGCCCCAGCAAAAGGGGAAGCCAGAACGCCCACATAGGTTCCTCCTTACCTCATAGGATAGACCAAAGGCAGGAGGAGGACTAGTCTTTTACGGATTACCCCACCCAGATAACCAGAGTCGCCCTCTGGTACAATCCCGTTGTGCTGGTGATTCCCGCGGTAGACATCCAGTCTGGACGGGCGGTTCGGCTCCTCGAGGGCGACCCTCACCGGGAAACGGTGTACTTCGAGGACCCGGTGGAAGCGGCCCTACACTGGCAGGCCCAGGGGGCTCGGATACTGCACCTGGTGGATTTAGACGCCGCCACAGGCCGGGGGGAGAACCGCCAGGTGCTGCAGGCGGTGGCCAAGGCCCTTTCCATCCCCTTCCAGGTGGGGGGTGGGGTGCGCAGCCTGGAGGCCGCCCGGGCCCTTCTAGCCCTGGGAGCCTATCGGGTGGTGGTGGGCACCCTGGCCGTCAAGGCCCCCGAGGTGCTGGGCCAGATGCTGGCGGCGTGGGGCCCGGAGCGGGTGGTGGTCAGCCTGGACGCCCGGGGCCTGGAGGTGGTGGTCTCGGGCTGGAGCGAGGCCACCGCCTGGCAAGTCCCCGAGCTGGCCCAGCGACTGTGGACCATGGGCCTGCGCACCCTGATCTATACCGATGTGCGCCGGGATGGCACCCTGGCTGGGCTAGACCTCGAGGGGGTGCGGGCGGTGCGCTCGGCCTGGCCCGGCTTCCTGATCGCCGGAGGGGGGATCGCCTCCGAGGCCGACCTACTGGGCCTAAAGCACCTGGGGGTGGAGGGGGCCATTACGGGAAAGGCCCTGTACGAAGGACGCATTGACCTCAGGCACTGGGTCTAGGGGTAAACTGCGGCCATGAAACTCCTGAACGGGCTGGCTTTCCTGATCGTGCTGGCGGTGGCCGCAGGGGTCTGGGCCTTGTATACCCTGGAGCCGGGTCTGCGGTTGGGCACCCCCTGGGGCGCGGTACACGGGGCTTATCTCCTTTTAGGGGCTTTTGCCTTGGGCCTGCTGGTGATGGGGCTGTATGGGCTGGTGGCCTGGGTCAACGCCCAAACCACCCTTCGTCGGCTGCGGCGGGAGCTACACGAGGTTCGGGCTGAGCTCGAGGCCCTAAAGCAGCAGCATCCCCAGGAACTCCCGGTCATCCCCGACCGGGAAGTGGAGTAAGCATGCGCTGGAGGTTCCGCGAATGGCCCGCCCCCGAGGCCCTGCGCCCCCTCACCGAGGGGCTGGGCCTCTCCCCTTTGGGGGCCGCCGTGCTGTGGAACCGGGGCTTCCGCCAGCCCGCCGACCTAACCCCTCCGCTCACCCTGCTGCCGCTAGAGGGGCTGGAGGAAGCCGCGAGGCGCGTGATTGAGGCCATCGAAAAAGGCCAGCGCATCCGGGTCCACGGCGACTATGACGCCGATGGCCTGACGGGCACGGCCATCCTGCTAGGTGGCCTGGGACAGCTGGGCGCGGACATCCATCCTTTTATCCCCCATCGCCTGGAGGAAGGGTACGGGGTGCGGATGGAGCGGGTGTCGGAGCACCTGGAGGCTTGCGACCTCTTCATCACCGTGGACTGCGGCATCAGCAATCATGCCGAGCTGAAAGAGCTGGTGGACAACGGGGTCTCGGTCCTGGTCACCGACCACCACTCCCCAGGGGCCCTGCGGCCTCCGGGTCTCGTGGTGCACCCGGCCCTCTCCCCCCGGCTAAAAGACCAGGCCCACCCTACGGGCGCGGGCGTGGCCTTCCTGCTGTTGTGGCAGGTCTACGCCCTCCTGGGTAAAGCGCCCCCGCTGGAGTATACCGACCTGGCGGCCATCGGTACGGTGGCCGATCTGGCCCCTTTGCAGGGGTTCAACCGGGCGCTGGTTATGGAGGGGTTGCGCCGCCTGCGCGACCCGGCCCACCCGGGCCTAGCCTGCCTTGTGGCCGAGCACTGCCGGGCCTTTACCGCTAGCGAAGTGGCCTTCCGCATTGCCCCCCGGCTCAACGCCGCCTCGAGGCTGGGCCAGGCCGAAGTTGCCCTGGAACTCCTCACCACCCAGGACCCCCTACAGGCCCGCCCTCTGGCCGAGGCCCTCTCCCGGCTGAACCAACAGCGCCAGCGGATCGAAGAGGCGATGCTAAAGCGCGTCATGGCCGGGTTGGAAGCCGATCAACCGGTTCTGTGCGTGCACGACCCCGAGGGCCACCCCGGGGTGATGGGGATTGTGGCCAGCCGGCTGTTGGAGCGCTTCTACAAGCCGGTGTTCGTCATCGCCCAGGGCAAAGGTTCGGTGCGCACCCCCCCCGGCATCAGTGCGGTAGAGGCGCTGCGGTTCGCCCAGGCCCACCTCAAGCACTTTGGCGGCCACGCCCAGGCCGCTGGGTTTGCCCTCGAGGAAAGCCAGATTCCCGCCTTCCAGGAGGCCATCCAGCGCTATGTGGCCCAGTTTCCTCCAGCGAAGTGCGAGCTCTGGCTGGACGGCGCCCTGGACGGGGAGGACCTCGAGGCCCTGCACCGGGCCAGTACCCTGCTCGAGCCCACCGGGGCAGGCAATCCGCCGCCCCTGTTCTTCCTACGGGGCCGGCCCGAGCGGGTACGCCGGGTAGGCAGCGAGGGGCAGCACCTCTCCTTCTACCTGAATGGGCTGCGGGTGGTGCGCTGGCGCGATAACAGCGAGAACCTGCCCGATCCTTTGGAGCTGGCTGCCGAGCTGGCCCTGAACGAGTGGAACGGCGAACGCTTCCTCGAGCTATGGGCGGTGGCCTACCGCCCGGCCCAGGAGGAAGAGGACGATCCCCTATCGGGACAGGCAAAGCCCGTGCACCTAAGGGCCTGGGCCTTTCCCCTTCCCTTGCGCCATGGCTTAAAGCAGGCCCTAGAGCAGCAAGCCCGGGTTTATGTGCACCCCGAGGGTGCTTTGTGGTTCAAAAGCCGCGGGGCCCAGGTGGTGCCCCCGGAGGAAGCCGAGTACTGGTTCAGCCTGCCCCTAGCCCCAGCCTACCCCCCCCGGGTGTGGATCGCCCTTTCGGAAAAGGCCCTGGCTCAGCTAGAAAGCCACCCCGACCCCCTGGTGCAAGCCCTGGGCCGACGGGTAGCCACCGCTTACCGGCAAAAGCAGGCGGGTCTACTGGGAGAAAGTTTAGAGCGCTACTGGCAAGCCCTGAAGGTTTGCGCTACTACCTGACGACGCCACCATTCTCAGGGGCTCAAAGGACGATCTGCGCCAGTTCTCGCCGCAGGTTCTCTCGCGCTGGCTCTTCCAGAGGAGCAAAAGCCCTGGTCTGGTAGATGCGCTCACGCGCCAAAAGGCGCTTTAGTAGACTGGCCCGGCGCTCCTGGTAGAGCCCCTTAGGTAGCCAGGCGTACTCCTGGCGGATGGCCTGGGTATAGGCCTGATAGGTCTGGGGGTCGCTGCCTAGAATGGACAGGTCGGCATCCAAAAACAGCGCTCCGTCCGGGTCTTGGGTCTGATGGTCTGCCGTAGCCAGGATAAGGTTCACCACCCGTTGAATAAGCGGCCCCGCCAGGCCCAACCCCTCGAGGCGCGCCTGAGCCAGAAGGGCGCTCTTTAGCTCGTTGTCCTCACGGGTAGGGTCGTAGATAGCATCGTGGAACCAGACCGCCAAGGCCAGATGGGGGGCCTCTAGAGCTGGGGCCCCTATGGGCGCGGGTGGGGCTTCCAGCAGAGCGAACAGCCGCTCGAGGTGGGCCAGGTTATGGTAGTAGCGCTGGGGCTCGGCATGGCGGACGAGAAGCTCCTCAAGCAAGGGCCCGTGCGCCGCTGGGGCCACCCCCAGGCCAGCCCATAGGGTCTTCCAGCGCTCTAGCAGGCGGCGGCGCCCCCCCGGCGAGAGGCGGAAGCTCATCAGCGGGCGTACTCCACCGCCCGGCTCTCCCGCACCACCGTGACCTGCACCTGGCCGGGGTAGTTCATATCGCGCTCGATACGCCCGGCAATTTCGCGGGCCAGCAGGGTAGCCTTGGCATCGGAGATGCGCTCAGGCTTGACGATAACCCGTACCTCGCGCCCGGCCTGTACTGCAAAGGCCTGTTCCACCCCAGGGAAGCTCAGGGCGATGCGCTCGAGCTGTTCTAAGCGCTGGATGTACTCCTCCAGGCTCTCCCGCCGGGCCCCGGGCCGGGCCGCGCTGATGGCGTCGGCCGCGGCGACCAGCACCGAGTACAGGGTCTCGCCGTTCTCTGGGTCGTGGTGGTGGGCGATGGCGTCGATGACCTCTTTGGGTTCGCCAAAGCGGGAGGCCAGGGTGATGCCGATCTCCACATGGGTGCCTTCGATCTCGCGGTCGACCGACTTGCCCAAATCGTGCAGCAGCCCTGCGCGACGGGCCAAAGCGGCGTCCAGGCCCAGCTCAGCCGCCATAATGCCGGTCAAATGCGCGACCTGGATGGAGTGCTTGAGCACATTCTGGCCGTAGGAGCTGCGGAAGTGCAGCCGGCCCAGAAGCTGCACCAGGCCCGGCTTGAGGCCCACCACCCCGGCCTCGAGGGCCGCCTCTTCCCCGCGCTCGTAGATGAAGGTTTTCATCTCGCTTTTGGCCTTTTCCACCACCTCCTCGATGCGGCTTGGGTGGATGCGGCCATCCTGCACCAATTGCTCCAGGGCCATCCGGGCAATCTCGCGGCGCATGGGGTTGAAGCTGCTGAGCAGTACCGCCTCAGGGGTATCGTCGATGATCAGGTCTACCCCAGTCAGGGCCTCGAAGGTGCGGATGTTGCGCCCCTCCCGCCCGATGATGCGCCCCTTCATGGCGTCGGAGGGGATGGGCACCACCGAGACCGCCAGGGCCGCCGCGGTCTCGGAGGCCTGGCGCTGGGCCGCCTGGGCCAGCAATTTCTGGGCCTCCCGCTTGGCCTCGAGGCGGGCCCGCTCCAAGCTGGCCTTGACCCGCAGGGCCTTCTCCTCTTCCAGCTCCGCATCCAACCGGGAAAGCAGAAGCTGGCGGGCCTCCTCCTGGCTCAGGCCAGCCACCTCCTGCAGCTTGAGGTCGATCTGCCGCTCGCGCTGGGCCAACTGGGCCTCACGGGCCTCCAGGGCCTTTTCTAGCGCATCGAGCTTTTCTTCCTGCGCATCGAGCCGGGCCGCCCGGAGGTCGAGCTGCTCGCCCCGGCGGGCTAGGCGTTCGGTCTCCCGCTTGAGCTCCTCGCGCTCCGCCCGGAGGGCCTGTAGCTCGGCCTGTAGCCGTTCACGCTCGCGGGCCAGGCCTTCCCGCTCGGCCTGCAGGCTGGCCTGTAGCCGCTCCCGCTCCTCACTGAGCTGCTGGCGCAACCGCGCTTCGCTTTGCGTGCGCAGGCGCTCGAGTTCGGCCTGGGCACTCTGGCGCAGGCTTTGCACCTCGGCCTGGGCACTCTGACGCAGGCTCTGGGCCTCGGCCCGGGCCGCCTCGAGCTGGGTTCGGGCCTGCTCTAAGGCGATCTGAGCCTGTTGCCGTGCGGCCTCGAGGATGCGCTCGGCCTCGAGTTCGCTTTTATCCAGTACCACCTGGCGGCCTGAGCGCTGCAAGAGCAGCACCACCGCCACCGCCAGCACCACCACCATCAGGGTGAGTATCCAATCCAGTAGGGTAAACGCCATCAGTACCTCCTCGATTGCAAGGAGGTTCTCACAGTCTCAGGTCTGGCCGGGACAGGAAAGGCGTTTAGCGCATGGCCCGCTGCCCCACCAGAGGTAGATCATCGCTAAGCGCTACACCAAACTGCCCCTTGGCCCGGCGGGTCGCCGCCGAGCAAACCCATATACTGGCTTCCTGGCCCTTCATACTGGGAGAACCCCACCTAGCAAGCCTTAAACTTCGGACAATTCCGTAGAGGCATCCTCCTCAGCGGTTGTCCGTAAGGATAGCTTACCAGCTTGGGCCAGAACTTTCTCCCGGATTTCCTGGGCCAATCTTGGGTCGCCCCGCAGGAACTCGGCGGCTTTCTCCTTGCCCTGGCCCAGGCGGGTCTCCCCGTAGGAAAGCCAGGAACCGGCCTTGGTTATGACCTCGGCAGCCACCGCCACCGAGACCAGGTCGGCCCAGGGGTCAATGCCCTTGCCGAAGTAGAGCTCGAGCTCGTGCTCGCGGAAAGGCGGGGCCAGCTTGTTCTTAGTCACCTTGACCCGCACCCGGTTGCCAATCGCCTCGTTGCCCGATTTGATGGGCTGGCCCTGCTTACGCACATCCAGCCGCACCGAGGCGTAAAACCTAAGCGCCCGTCCCCCGGGGGTGGTCTCGGGGTTGCCGTACATGGTGCCTACCTTCTCCCGAATCTGGTTGATAAAGATGGCCGCGGTGTTGCCCTTGGAAAGGGCCGCGGTCAGCTTGCGCAACGCCTGGCTCATCAGGCGGGCCTGCAAGCCCACGAAGGCATCGCCCATCTGGCCCTCAATCTCGGCCTGGGGCACCAAGGCCGCCACCGAGTCCACCACGATCACGTCGATAGCCCCTGAGCGGGTCAGGAGTTCCACGATCTCCAAAGCCTGCTCGCCGGTATCGGGCTGGGAGACCAAAAGGTCGTCGATGTTGACCCCCAGGCTTTTGGCATAGATGGGGTCGAGGGCGTGTTCGGCGTCCACAAAAGCGGCCACCCCTCCCGCGGCCTGGGCCTGGGCCACAATGGAGAGGGCCAGGGTGGTCTTGCCCCCCGACTCGGGGCCGTAGATTTCGATGATGCGCCCGCGGGGAATCCCCCCGATGCCCAGGGCAATGTCCAGACCAAGGCTTCCGGTGGGAATAACCTCTACCTGCTGCCGGGGGGCCTCGCCCAGGCGCATGACCGCGCCCTTGCCGAACTGTTTCTCGATGGCCTTTAGGGTTCCTTCCAGCACTTTTTGCTTTTCCTTGTCCATGTCCTGTGCTCCTTCAACTTAGGGGAAACTGCGCCAATACACGGTACACCGACCCCGAGGGCTCGAGCCTAGACTCCACTAAACACAACACCCGGGCCTCAAAGCAAAGATCGAAGACCAGGGGGCCTATGCGGGGAGCCGGCCTCTTTTTGCGGGCCAGGGTCAGGTGGGCATGAAAAACATCCTGGCTGGGAATGTCTGGCAGGGCCTGCCGCAACCCCTGGGCCAGGGCCTCGAGGCCCTCCCCCCGGGCCTTCACAAACCAGACTCGAGGCGAGCCCACCGGGGGAAAGTAACCGGTGCCTCCTAGGGTCACCTGGAAGGCTGGCACACTCGCCGCCACCGCCTGGCCCACCCGGTGAAGCTGGGGCAGGCGCTCCTTGGGCTGCTCCCCCAAGAACAACAGGGTGATGTGAAGCTGGTGGGGCGGAACGGGCTTCCAGCCTTTGAAGCCTTGCACCTTTTGCTGGGCCTGGCCTAGGGCCTGCTGGATGGCTTTGGGGGGAAAGATGGCGTAAAAAAGCCTCACAGGCCCTCCTCCAGCGACCTCAGCAAAAAAGCCAAGGCAGCGTGGGCCGCCCGCTGGCGCAACACCTCGCGGCTGGCCCCAGGCAGGCGATGGTGCTGGGCGCGGGTACCTTTAGGCGTGGCCAAGCCCAGGTAGAACGTACCCACCGGCTGGCCCTCCAGGGCCTCCGGCCCGGCCACCCCGGTGGTGGCTAGGGCATAGGTGGCCCCCAGGGCCTCGCGGGCCAAAGCCGCCATAGCCTCGGCAAAGGCCGCCGAGACCACGCCCTGGCCGGGCATCAGGCCCAGCCGGGCTTTGGCCTCCGGGCTGTAGGGCAGAAGTCCCCCCAGGTAGCACCTGGAAGCGCCTGGCACCCCGGTCAGGAGGGCCGCCAAAGCCCCCCCAGTGGCCGACTCGAGGGTGGCCAGGGTAGCCTGCCGGGCCTGTAGGGCCTGCACAACCAACTGTGGTAGAGTCTCGTCCTCCTGGCCCCACAAGGCCTGGCCCAAAAGCGGGCGGATACCCTCGGCCAGCCGGTCTACCTGCGCTGGCTCTCCGCGCAACACCACCGCCACCCCATCTATCTTGGCATAGGTGCCCACCTCCACCGCCCCGCCCCGCTGAAACAGGTCGCCCAACAATTCCACAATGCGTGACTCCCCTAGGCCAAAGGTCTTGAAGGTAACCTGTTTGTAGGGTTTTTGCGGCAGGCCCAACCTGGGCAGCAGGGAAGCCCACATGGGCCGCCACTCGGCCGGAGGGCCGGGCAAGGCCACCAGGTCTTTGCCCTCTTGGTGCACCCACCAACCGGGGGCGGTGCCTTTAGGGTTTTCAATCCAGGAGGCCGAAGGAATTTTGAGGGCCTGTTTGCGGTTGGCCTCGGGCATCCGCCAGCCCCGGGCCTCGAACAGCTTTTCCAACGCGCCTAAGACCAGGGGGTCGAGCACCAGCTCCTCTCCCAAGGCCGCGGCGATGGCCTCGCGGGTGATGTCGTCGGGGGTGGGGCCCAGCCCCCCGGAAAGCACCACCAGCCGGGCTTTGGCCCAGGCCTCGCGCACCTCCTGGGCCAGGGTGTCTAGGTCGTCGGCTACCCGCAAGGTCCGGCGAACCTGCAAGGCGTAGGGCCTCAGGCTCTGGGCGATCTCAGCGGTGTTGGTGTCGGTGGTCTCGCCGTATAGCAGTTCATCCCCGACGCCAATTATTTCTGCTAAAAACATAATACCTCTAGATATTACAATGATTTTTGAAAAAGATCAAAACCATCCACCCCTATCCTACACCGCCAGGAGGCGGCCTATACCATGGGCAAAGTGCTCACGGTGGCCGAGGAACCCTCGAGTTCCACCTGGTCGCCGGGGGCCAGCTCCTTGCGCAAAAGGGCCAGGGCGATGGCCCCCAGACGGGGCGAGACCACCGCCGTACCCACCCGGCCCACCCGCTGGCCCTGGCGGAAGACCTCGGCCCCGGCGGGGATTTCTTTCTGGCCCAGTAGCCCCATCAGCCGGTAGCGGGTCTGGCCGCGGGCCTCGAGCCGGGCCATAATCTCCTGCCCCAGGTAGCAGCCTTTCTTGTAGCTGACCCGGCTGTCCCAGCCCACCTCCTGGGGTAGCTCCCCCCGGGCCTCGGCCAGGTCGGCCACCCCACGCTCCACCCGCCAGATATGCCAGGCCTCGCGCCCGGCCAGGGTCGCCCCTGCCTCCAAGAGCCGCTGGGCTAAGGGCAAAGCCTCATCGGCGGCCACGAACAGCCACAGGCCAAACTCGTCCCGCGCCACCACCCACCCCTCGGCCTGGCGCAGGCCCCAGCGGGGCGGGAGCAGCCCCAGCTCAGCGGCCAGTTCTGGGGCCTTAGGGCCTTGCAGACGCAGGGTGTGCCAGTCCTCCAGCACTCTGACCTCCACCTGGTCGAAGACAATGTAGCGGGCAAAGCGCTCGGCCAGGGCCGGGGCCTCCGCCGTGCTTATCCAAAAGACCTCTTCCCGTGGCAGTACCACCCCGGCATACTCAATCTGGCCTTTGGCATTGAGAAAGGCGGTCTCGAGCCAGCTTTCCTTAGGCATCTGGCGAATATCCGAGGAGCACTGGTTGTGTAGGAAATCCCGCCGATCCACCCCGGAAAGCGCCACCAGCCCATACTCGGAAAAGTCCAGCAGGGCCACCCCTTGCTGTAAGGCCCCCAGTTCTTCCTCTACTGCGCCATAGTTCCAGGGAACCCCCTCCCGCCAGACCACCCCTCGCGAGGTGTGCAACCCCTGCAGCGACATAGCTCCAGTTTAGCCTGGCCCTAGCGCACCTGCACCCGGTAGCGGAACTCCCCCCCTTCGCCCGGCAACAGGGCCGGGGCCGGGCCGGTTCCATCGGGATGAGGGACGGTGTTCAAAGTGCAGTAGGCCGCCAGGTTGAGGTTGAGGATGCCGGTGGGGCCCAGGTCAGGGTACACGGTGGTGCCATTGGGGCAGAACAGTTCCACCTCGCCGCTTCCCCCGTAGGCGTTTTGTACCAAGTCGGTGAAAAAGGGCACCGGATCGGAGAGCACCACGCTAAAGATGGGCTGACTGCCAAGGTTCCGGTAGGCAATTCGGTACTCCAGCACCTCTCCTGGCCTGCCTCCCCCACTCTGGGCAAACGGGGTGTTCTGGGTCAGGTTGCGCACCTCTTTCTCCAGCCGCAGGGTTCCCGCCAGCACCACGGTGGTGGTATCGAGGAGGGTGCGAACCTCGCTTACCGAAGGATTATTGGCCCACTGCAAGGCCACCTGCAGAGTGGCCATGTCCACCCGTCCAGCAGGAAGGCCCGCCGGAACCCCCACCTGCACCTCGAGGGCACAGGCCCGCAGGCTGCCGTCCGCCTCGCGGGGCCAGGAAGCCCCCACCATGAAGGAGAGGGGCAGGGGGCTAAAGCCCTCGGTGCTCTCCCAGGTGCCGTTGCAGTTGGCGTCCAGCCGGGCCTGGTAGCTGAAGCTGGGCGTGTTGGCCAGGTTGAGGGTTACGCTCCCTAAGGTTCCAGGCCGGAAGAGGTGGCTGTAGGTAATCGCCCCCGGGCTGGGGGTCTGGCCCGACTGGTCGGGCTGGAAGGCGCTTTGGCGCACCACCCCAAAGTTGCGCACCAGGCTGGCCGGAAGGCTGCCGGCTGCCCCCAGGAGTAGCGTCGCCCCGGGGGAGGTAGGCGCGGTGGCCTGGGCCCAGCTTCCCACCAGGGTGGCGGTGCTCCCATCGTTCCAGCCGGTGGCCGGGCGTAGGGGGTGGGAGAGGGTGACGTTTCCCCAGGCGTAGGGAATCCATAGGAGGTAGTCCCCGTTCCCATTGGTGGTGGCTGTGCGGGTATTCGTTCCATCGGTGGCCGTAACCACCGCCCCGCCCGCCCCGCGCTCGCCCCCTTGCTGCAGGGCATCGTTGGCTACCCCACCCCCTTCCCCGTTGTCGTAGAAGACCCTTCCGCTAAGCCGACTGCCGTGGAAGAGGCCAAAATCCTGCCCGGTCAGGTCGCTATTCAAATTCAGGCTACGCACCCCACCCGTGGGGTGGATGAAGTGCCAGCCGGGGGGCGGGCTGGGCGTGGTATCGGCAGGGTTGTTGTTATCGTCCAGGATGAGAGTGTAGCTGCCCGGGGCCAGGTTGGGGAAGCTGTAGGCCCCTGAGCCAGGGTTGACCGTGGCCACCTGAAGCACGCTTCCCCCCTGCAAGAGCTTCACGTAGACCGTCACCCCGCTGGTCCAGTCCTCGCCCCCATCCCGGGCCCCGTTGGGCTGGAGGTCGTGGTACACCAAGCCGGAGAGGGCATACCCCACCACCGTCGAGCTAACCGAGACCGAGGCATTTTGGTTGAAGCTAGTACCCAGGGTCTGGCTGTTGTAGCTGACCTGGGCCGTATTGGTGATGGTCTGCCCCGCGGCACTGGGGAGGACCTGGACCCGGAAGCGGACCTCGGCCCCCTGGGCTGGCGGGATAAGGCCGCCCGAGGTGGCGTTGGCCCCGGTGCCTAAGCGGAAACGCACCCGGTTGTTGGCGCTATCGTACTCGGCGATATCGTCCCCGGAGGCATCGGTAAAGCTGCCTGTAGGGGCCCCTAGTGCGTTGGAAACCACCACCAGGCTACCCGGCACGTACTGGGTGTAGGCCGGGATGGGGTCGGTGAGGACCACGTTGGTGGCCCCGTCCAGGCCGGTGTTGGTGAAGCTCAGGGTGTACTCCAGGGTGTCGCCCGGCGTCAGGTCTCCACCGTTCAGGTCCTGAACGGTTTTGGTGAAGGTGGTGATGAGGTCGGGAACGTAGAGATCAATCTGGAAGGTCAGAACGGTGGGAAAGTACACTTCGCTAGTACCGGTGAACTGGAGGGTGGCGCTGGTGGCCCCGTTGGGAATACGGCCCGTGGCGTCTACGATGTCGGCATCCACGGCCATCTGGTTGATGTAGTCGGGGGTTTTGCTGCTGAAGCGGGTACCTAGGAGAGACACCGAGGAGTTGAAGAAGTTGTTGGCGGGGTTCTGGCCGTCGCTAAGGGGGCTACCGTTGAGCAGAAGCTGGTCACCGGTAGCCCCCCTATCCCCTTCGAAGGCCACCGCCCCCACCCGGGCGTTCACAGGGCCGGTCAGGGGGGTGAGGAAGCCAGAAGGGGTGATGGTCACCGGGTTGCCGCTCCTCACCACGGCCAGCCCATCGTAGACCACCAGATTGCGCAGGGGCTGGGCGGTGTCGCGGTAGACCACCACCAGGCTCCAGCCGGCGTAGAACCCCGGGCCCGAGCCGTCGTTCCCTGTGGCGGCCAGAATCCCCCCCACCCAGTAGGTGCCGCTGCCCGCAGCCTGCACCAGACTGGTCAGGTCGGCAAAGGCGGCGTAGGGGCGGGTTGTACTGGTGCCCTGGGTCGTAATGGTGCCCAGTAAGGTGCCGCTAATGCTCTGGTAACTGCTACTACCGGGGGGTTTGACGAAGATCTGGTTGCGGCTGGCTGCGCTTGGGTTAGCCCGCGCCCCCCAGTAAAGCCCGGCAAAAAGGACCTGGCTGCCTACGGGCAGGCTCAGGGTAGCGCTGGAGGAACCACCCCGCCCGCTCCCCCAGGCAGGAGCGCTGGAGTCGGCGTTGATGAACCGCATGGTGTAGTTGTTGTTGTTGGCGGTTCCGTTCATCACGGTGGTATCGCAACCATAAGCCCCTGTTCCTTCAGCGCACACCAGGGTGTTGGCGATCAGGGTGATGGCCCCCCGGTCGTTGGTCTGGTAGCGAATGGCAAAGGGGGTGACCACCTGGGCGAAGGCCATACCGGAAAAGAGCAGAAGGGCCAATACACGCTTCACCATCCACCTCCCAGGAAGTCGAGGCGCAGGTACAGGCCAGGGGCGGTATCCGGGGTGAGGCCGGTAAAGCCGCTGAAGGTGTAGCCCAGATTGAGCCACAGGCCCTCCAGCACGCGGAAGCTGGCCTCGAGGGCCCACGCCGTGGCCTCGGTCTGGGTGCCGGGCTGGAACTGGTAGTAGGCCGCCGCCCCCAGGCCCAGCCACTCGGTAAGGTAGTAGTTGGCCCCCAGGCCAAGCTGGTAGGTGTGGCCCGCCGGGTCGTCCAGCCTGAGCCGGTAGGCCAGGCTGGGGCGAAGCTGGAAGTGTAGACCTGGGTGGTAGCTGGTGGCCAGGGCCCCCTCGAGGGTGCGCACATTCCCGCTACTCAGGCGGTGGTAGGAAAGCAGCGAGACCTCGCGGCCCCGCAGGGCATAGGCCAGGGTGAAGCGGCCCTCGGAGGTGGGCAAAAGCTGGTAGGTGGCGTCAATGGAGAGGGTCTGCTGGGCGTCGAGCTGGCCCGAAGCCCCGGCCCGCACCACCACCTTGGGCTCTCTTGCGATAGCGGTCTCGCCCCCCAAGGTAGCGCTGAACCCCTCGGCCCGGTAGCGCAAAGCCAGGCCAAACGCCGCCTGATCTGCACCGCTGGTGAGGCTGCGCTCGTAGCCGGCGCTGGCAGCAAGGCTCCAGTATTCGTCGAGGGGTAGGGGGGCCTCGAGGCCAAAGCGGGCCCGGTTGCCCTCCCCGCTCACCCCGGGAAGCTGGTAGGAGAGGGCCAGATTGGCCGCCCCCAGCTTCTGCTTGAGGCCCAGGGTGCCGGCAAAACCCAGCCCCCAGGTCTGGAGCAGGTCGGCCTCGGCCATCAGGTTGGCGTCGAAGGCATAGCGGGCGCTCAAGCGGGTGGTGGAGCTATTGGCCAGGCTAAAGGGCTGGGCGTGGGTTAGCTCGCTTTGGAAGGCCCCTTCCTGGAGGATGAGTCGCCCTAAGGCGCTGGTGGCGGCGCTTTCCCAGGTGTAGCCCAGTCCCGCCCCGATGGAGAAGGCCGGGCTCAGCCGACGGATGTACAAAAGGCCGGTGCGGTTGGTCTCGCTGGCCTGGTGCTCGAGGGCAAGCCTATCGGCCTCGCTCAGCCGGTAGCCGACCTGGGCCTGGCCCTGTAGCCTATTTTCGTAGGACAGGCTGGCGCTGGACTCCAGAGCCCCGCTTTGGCCGGAGACCTCGAGGCCTATGCGCTCAGTCTGGCCCGGCGCGAGGCTATAGCTGGCCTTCAGGCCAAAGCCAGCCCCCTGGTAGGCGGCCTCGGCCCCGTAGCGCCAGGCCTCGCCCGGCAGGAGGGCAGCCCCTGCGGCCAGGCTGAAATCGCCCAGCTTCCAGCGGGCCCCCAGCCCGTACCCCAGTTCCCGCGCCCCGCCCAGCGGGGCATAGACCACCCGCAGCCGCACCGGCTGGAAGTCGGCGGTCGTGGGCCAGAGGGGCTGGGCCAGGGTGAGGGTGCCGCTGGGGGCATCCAGCACGTAGTCCTTGAGGCGCTCGAGGCGCACTTCCCGCGGGCCCATCTGCACATACACCTGCTCGCTCCCCGCTTCGGCAGGCCCGGAGAGCCGGTAGAAGCGGGTGCCATCGGGCAGGATCAGGTCGGTTTTGCTGTTTAGCGGCACAAAGCCCACGAAGCCACGCAGCGCCAGGTCGCCCCGGGTTTCCAGGCGCAAGGCGGTGGCCTGGGGCAGCCCGCTTACCCCGAAGACGCCGAGCCCATCGGCGTAGTAGCCCAGGCTAAAGCGGGCATCGTCGTAACGCAGGGCCACGGGCTCATCGGAGTGCAAAGGCAGGGTGGGCTCGCTGCCCGCTCCCGTGAGGGGGAAGCGCCCGGTGGGGTCGGGCTGCTGCTGCAGGCCGCTTCTCACCTCGGGCTGGCCCTGGTTATAGCGCACTGCAGCGTCCAAAGCCCCTCGCAACACCCCCTCCCCCAGGGGGGCTTCCAGATAGCCCCGCCCCAGGCCAAACACCTCTATGCCCTCGCCCAGGCGGACGCCCAGGCTACCCTGGAACTGCCACAGCCGGTTTTGCTGCCCTGCCACAAAGAACTCAGCCTCCTGGACCAGCTCGCCAAAGGCCAGTCGCAGGCGCAAAAGGGTGGGGGTGGCGGTTGGTTTGAGCCGCAGCCGGGCCTCGCCCTCCCGCAAGAGGAGCTGGTAGCCGGAAAGGGTGGGGAAGGCGTCTTCGTCCAGCGGCTCACCCGAGGTCTCAATGGTCAGCGGCCCAAAGCCCGAGGGCAGGCCCAGGGCATCCAAAGCCCGCACCTCCAGCTCCAAGGGCGTGCGCCCATCGGCCTGCAAGCGCAGCGGTTGCACCACCAGCCGGGTGGGGCTGCCAACCAAGAAGACCTCCACCCGGTCGGCCCCGGCAGGGGTCTCTACTTCAATCAGGTTACGGCCCGGTTGCAGGAGCAGACCGTAGTACTCCAGCCGTTGGATACCTGCCCCGCTATCGTAGGTGGCCTGGCCTAAATTTTTAGCCTCCACCCCCTCGCCGTTCACGCGCAGGCGGGCCTCCAAGCCCAGCGGCATCTCCAACACCACCCGCGCCTTGTCCACCCGGAAGACCGTGCCCGGCAGGGGCTCTTGGATAAAGCCCTCGCGCCCTGGCACCACCAGCCCCTGGGCCTTGGCGTACTCAGCCTTGCCCACCCGCCCCTTTAGGTAGACCTCCCGCTCCCCCAGCCAAAGGGTCAGGGTAGGCTCCTCCAGGGCACCCAGAACCTCGCGGTGGCGAAGCTGGTAGGTAAGCGCCCCTGTAGCCTGGTAGGGCAGCTCGAAGAAGAGCCGGCCTTCCGCATCGATCCGGGGATCGGGGATGGGCCTGCCATCCAGGCGGGCCGAGCCGGGTTCGTAGCGGGCCTCCTTGGGCGGAAGGTGGGTGAGCAGCAGGCCCTGGCCGAAGCGGCCGCTGGCCTCGGCCTCCACCCTAAACTCTAGCCGAACGGTGGAAAGACGCTGAGGCTCCAGGATGGGCACGGCAGTCAGGACGGCCTTGGCCGGAAAGGAGGCCGGGGTATTGCCTACAAAGGCCACCACCTGGTTTTCCAAGAGGCCCACCCGGCCCGCCTGGCCCGCCAGTTCGAGCAGGCGCGTCTCGCCGGGCTGCAAGGTAAAGCCTAGCCCGCCGGGTAGCTCCATGTTTAGCCCTTCATCGGGGGACTCCTGGAGCCGTACCTCGAGGGGGTGGTCGGTGGGGTTGGTCAGGCGCAGGGTGAACCGGGCCTCCCCCCCCACCCGTACCCGCGCGGGGGCCACGGTTTTCTCCAGGGGCAGAAGCACCCGGCGCAGCCGATCCGGGGCGCTGGGGTTGCCCCCGTTGGAGCGAAGACGGGCCAGGAAGCCTCCCTCGGCTTCCGGGCCGAAGCGCACCCGGGCGGTGTAGGTGTGGGTGGTGGCCTCGCCCGGGGCCAGGGTGCCCATAAAGGCAGGGGGGCTTTCCACCTCGAGCCACTCGGGGTAGGTATCCTCCAGGGTATAGGTGAGCGGGGCCTGGCCTGCATTGCGCACCCTAAGCCGCACCGCCACCTGCTCACCCGGCACCACTACCCGCTTGTCCAGCGAGCGGGAAAGTTCGGCCAGCGGGCGCAGCACCTGTACTTCGGCCTGGGCCTGGGCTAAGGTCTCGCCCCGGGCGTCCAGCAGCCGGGCGGTGTTGGTCAGGATCGGGGGCGCCTCGGGGCTGAGGCGGGCGGTCAGCTCAAAGACCCGCTTCTCGCCCGGGGCAAGGGTGAGGGTCTGATCCAAGGCCTGGCCTTCCAAGCTTGGGGCCAGGCTGTCCAGAAGCCGCACCTGGCCCGCTTCGTCGCCGGTGTTGGCTACCTCCAGCCGGTAGCGCACCGCCTCGCCCACCGCGGCCCTGAGGGTGAGGGCCTCCTTGCGCAAAGTGAAGGTGGCCGGCTGGATGACCCGCAAGCCCTTCTGGGCCCGCAGGCCCCAGGGGGAAAGATGGCCTTCCACCTGGGGTTCGCCCTTACAAACCGCCTGAACCGTAAGGCTAAGGCGCACCGGGCGATCCTTGCTCAAGGGGGCCAAAAGGCGGGGGGCCTCCCGGGCTTCCAGGCAGGGGGGCAGCACAAGCTCGAGCTCAGCGGGCAGCAGGCGGGGGAAGGCGGTCTCGGCCCAAAGCGTGAGGGTGGTGGTCTCCCCTACGCGCAACAGGGCCTTTTCCACCTCCAACCGAAGCCCGACCTCCGGGTAAACCCGGAAGCGCACCCGCTGGGTCTGGCCTCCCTCAAGCCGTACCGAGGCGGGCCCCTCGAGGCGGGCCCCCTCTAACTGGGGGGCAAGGGCATAGCCGCCTGGGGCCACGGTCAGGCTGGCCCGGCCCTGGCGCAGCTCTACCGCCTGTTCGCCGACCTGCACCCGCAGGTCAAGGGGCCGTTCGCCCTCCGGCAGCACCAGCCAGGCTTCCAGCTCGAGGCTGGCCTGGGGCGGCAGGGGTTTTTCCACCACGAAGCGAACCTCCCCCCCAGCACAGCCAAAGCGGGCGGTTCGCTCGTCCAAAGCCTCGCCCCCCTGTACCTCGGTGCGCACCAGGCGGTAGCCCTGGGGTAGCTCGGGCAGCCGCACGGTGCGGAGTTTGTCCCCCTCTTGAAGCAGGGGCAGCGCCAAGGGTTGGCCCTCCCGGTCAACCACCGTGGCCCTGACCGGGCGGGGGGGCACCACCCGGAAGGCGTCTTTTTCTACCTCCATGCAGGCGTCTATCCGCACGCCAATGGTGTTCGAGTGCTGGGTCGCCCCCCTGGGCTGACGGAAACCAAAGACGACTGTGCCCGGCTGGCGAAGTTCGTAGTAGGCCCAGTCCCGGTCGCCCGAGACGCTTCTGGCCTCGAGGTGCCCATCCGGCAGGCGCACCCGGGCCTCCATCTCTTTGGGGCCGTCCTCGTCGTAGAAGCCCACCCGCAGCGGCAAGACCTCGGGGCTCACCTTGAGCATCAGGGGCTCGAGCCACTCAAAGCTACGAACGTTGAGATCGGCCTGACTGGGGCGGATATCGAAGAGCTGCAAAGTGGGGTCGATAAGAAGCCCCGCCGCCTCCGGCACACTGGTCTGGATGCGGTAGCGGAAGGCGTTCTTACCCAGGCCGTAAAACCGGCTCTCGATATGGTACACCCCCGGCTCCACCGGGCCGCGGAAAAAGAGCACCCAGCGGTGGGGCTCCACCCCAAAGGTTTCCTGGGCCAGCACCACCCCATCGCGCACCAGCGCAAACTCCGCCCGTAGCTCGCCCTGGCCTTTGTCGTAGCGCTCGTCGCCGAGTTCCTCCTGGCCCTTTTGCCCCCGGCGGTAATCCGCCGGGTCAAAGCCAGGAGAGTAGATTTGCAGGTTGAGAAGGGTGGGCTTGTGCACCACCACGCTGGCCTGAAGGGCCTGAATCTCCCAGCCCAGCCGGTCGCCCGGCACAATGCCCGATAGGTCGGTGCGGCTTTGCGCCAGGCCCAAAGCCAGGGCCAAAGGCCACAAGAAAAGGAGGAGGCGGGGCCAGAGGCTCATGGGTACCTCCAGCGCACCTGGGGGTCGGTGAGGAAGGCAGGCCCGGGGAGGTCGTAGGTGAGGGTCTCCTGCCCCTCAAAGCGTTCGAAATAGAAGACCCGTTCCCCCCCCTGGGGCAGCGGGTCGGTGAGGGTCAGCTCCGGGAGGGCCTCGAGGCTTTTTAGCTCGAGCACCACCCGCACCCCTTGCGGTAGGGGGATGAGTTTTTTATGCACGGTCAAAGGCCCAAAGGCCAGGGTGGTCTCCCGTAGGGCCTGCACCAGGCCTTGGGGCAGCTCGAGGGGGAAGTCGCTTTGGGTCAGGCCCTCCACCCAGACCCGGCGGCGGTAGCCCTCCCCCTGGGCCTCGGGATGGGGCCGGGGTTTGAAGGGGGCCGAGGCTGGCTCCAGCATCACCGCCCACCACCCGCCCTCTAGATTGCGGAAGCCATACCGCCCCTCGGTATCGGTGGTGGCCTGTAGTCCATGGCCCAGAACCACCCGGGCCCCCGGCAGCGGCACGTCCACCCCTGGGGTGTACCGCCCGTCGCGGTCGGCATCCAGGAAGACCCGGCCCACCAGGTTGTGGGGGGGGATAAACACCCCCGGCTCCAGGCGCACCAGGGCCGAAGCCCGAGCCAGCACCCGGAACTGGGTTCCTCCCATTCCGATGGCCTGGGCAACGTTCTCCAGAGGGTCACCTGCCCCAGCGCCGATGCGCATCTGGTAGCGCACCTCCAGGCGCTGGCCGGGGTCTATGCGCAGATTCTCCCAGACCAGGTGTCCCTCCCGCCAAAGCGGTTCAGCCGGACTGGCGCTATTCGGCAGGTACACCAGGCCGGGGTCGGGGGTGTCTTCCAGCCGGATCAGGGCCTCTTCCTCTCCCACATTGACTAGGTTGACGGTGTAGGTCAGGAGGTCGCCGGGTCTGCCCCGAAGGGGCGTCACCTCTTTGAGCAGCATGACCTGGAGGGGCTTACGTACTACAATCCGGCTATAGTTGTCTGCGTCCTGGCCCCCATCCGGACAGGTGGCCGTTGGGCTGATGTGCAATACCCCACCAGCCCCCAGCGGAATGCCGACCTCCAGCAAAAGCGAAAAGCTCTGGCCTGGCTCGAGGGTGGCCTGGGTCAGGGCCGGCTCCCCTGCGTCAAGCCGTCCGTTGCCATTCTGATCCTGATAAAACCGCACCCCAGGCGTCCAGGGAGCGCCATCTTGCTGCCAGCTTAGGGTCAGGGTAAACGGCGCATTGCCCAGATTGGCCAGCCGGTAGGCCAGGTACACCGTCTCCCCGGCAAAGGCCCGGGCCACGTAGGCCGGGGCGGCAGGGGTTCCGTTAGGGGTTATCGCGGGCACGCAGATGGCCTGCACCACCGTCTCTACCGGATTCGACACCGCCACCGGTACCCCGTTCACGTAGCCGATGGCCTGGTTGCGGATCACCGTTCCCGCCGGGGTGGGCTGGGCCCAGGCCAGGCTGAGCAGCCAGAGCAAGGCCAGCGCGAAGGAGACCCTGGGGACTGGCAGAAAAAACATCGTTCTAGTGTTGTTTTACCGAGGAAAAAGCGAGAGCCGGGCTTCTTGCAAGCGCTTTTTTCTAGCTCACCCGACTCTCGCATGGCCAAATTACTGCACCTGGACGCGGAAGGTGATGGTGATGCTCGCCCCGGGCGGCATCACATCCGCACTGGTGATGGTGCTATCGCCGTTGGTATCCACCGCCACGTAGAGGCTCTGACCGGGAGCCAGGGAGGTAGGTGCCGTAGCGCTCCAGGTGGTGCCGTTGGTGGAGTAGAGCACCGTCACCGTACCGCTGAAGCCGCTGGCGCTGGCGCTCACCGACACGAAGGTGGTAAAGGCCGGCAGCGGGTCGCTGACAATCACCTGCGTCAGGTTGCCGGTGCCGATGTTCTGGGCCACCACGGTGTACTCAATCTGGTCGCCGGGGTAGGCCTGGCTGCCATCGGCGGAGCGCACCGTAGTGGAGGAACCCACATAGCTCACCGCGCTCTTGGTGAGCCGGAGTTCTCCGCCCACCACGGTGGTGGTCTCGGTGGCGCTATCGCTGGCGGTGGTGCTGCCCACGGTGCAGGTAGCGGTCACGGTGTTTACGTCGGTGCGCCCGATGGGCTGGCCTGCGGGCACGATGACCCGGACGTAGATGGTCTGGGTGCCGCCGTTGGCCCCCACCAAGACCCCGCTAAGGCTCGAGGCCCAGGTGCTGCCATCCAGCGAGTACTGGTAGGTCCAGCCGTGGCTGCCCCCACTGCCCGAGATGTCGCAGGTAGCGCTGGCATTGGAGGTATTGCTCAGGGTGTGGGTGTACTGAATGGTGCCGGGGCTGGTTACGGTGCCCGAGCGGTCGGGGTCCAGGCTTACCTGGGCCAGGGTGTTGACTTCAATCTGTGTATAGGCGTAGTCCACGTAGTAGAACGATCCAGGTGGAACCTGGGTGCTAAACGCCTGGAAGTCGAACCCGGCAACACCCGGAGGGGCTGTAGTGGAGAGGGTCACCACGGCGATGTAGTTGAAAACATCTCCCGGGTTCAGCAGCCCGGTAGAGGTGATAGGCGGGCCGTCGGCCACCCCGTCGTCGTTGGAATCCGGGTAGAAAACCACACTCTGAACGCGACCAGAGTAACCCGACTGTGGCTGGGCCACCAGGTCGTAGTTGTCCGGATTGACCCCCAGGTTCGCCACCCTGAGCCGGTAGACCACCTGAGCCCCAGGGTTAGCGCTGGGGAAGGTTGTGCCCGACTGGTAGATGGGGGGGCGGCCTGCGCCAGCATCCTGGGCGGAGGTGTGGGTGGTGCCGCTGCCCTGGCTCTGGGTGTAGGGCGGGAAGCCGTTCACCCCGCCGTAGAGGTCATGGTTGTAGCCCGAGACCGCCGCGTTCACGGTATCGGTGGTGGCGTCGGACTGGCTGGGGTTGCCCTGGCTGGTAGCCGTAACGGTCAAATTGACGGGAGTAGCGCTGGTGTAGCTAGCGGGAATGGTGCAGCGCAGGGCAAAGTTGTAGTCCGCGCCCGCGGCCATCGGGCCTACCGGGCCAGAGATGGGGGTGGTAAGGTCGTCGGCCAGCAGGGTGCAGACCCAGCCCGAAGGCGCCCCGCTAAAGCCCAGGCTGAAGCTATCGCTGGTGTTGCCGGTGTTGCGCAGGGTGTGGCGGAAGACCACCGCACTGCCGCTATTGGCCGAGGTAATGCTCTGGGTATCGCCC
>FWWL01002580.1_pt1 | contig 36874 bp, 32 predicted proteins | sample 2228331 | NCBI WGS metagenome assembly FWWL01 (sample SAMEA103939775, study PRJEB20133) | metagenome
TTCAACTCGTAGCCCCGGGGTTTCCCCCGAGACCTTACACAGCATTCTACATCCTTTTCGAACCCAGCGCAAGCCTCTTTCCGACCTTTTTGCCAGAGTTGACAGGTTTTTTGGCAGTCGGAGGAAAAAGGGGAAGGTTCAGACACCGGTCCATCGCGGCGAACCCCTGACAGTGCATTGACAATACAATCTCTTCCATGGCAAAAAGCTGGTCCTTTACAAGATCGCTCTTATTGGTGAAGGATCTTCGGTCCAGTAGGACTCTGCAACGCCAAAAAAGGTCAATTTTGCCATCTTTACCAAGTGTCTTGAAATCTACCGAGGAAAGTACCTTCAAGGGATACAGAGTTCTGTGACAAAGCCGAGCGCGGGTCGGGGCGGGGTCCGGCGACGGCCTAAGGCCTGTTCCGTGGCATGATGCACGCGAAGGGTGGGGACGAAGATGAACCTTCTGCTGCTGCACACGCACGACACCGGTCGGTGGATCGGCCCCTACGGGTTCCCCGCGGAGACCCCGAACCTGGCGGCGCTGGCGCGGCAGGGGGTTTTGTTCCGCCGCTGCTTCTCGGCCGCTCCCACCTGCTCGCCGAGCCGAGCGGCGATGCTGACGGGGGTCCGGGCGCACGCCACGGGCATGATCGGCCTGGCGCACCGGGGGTTTCGGCTGGCGGATCCCAGCCGGCATCTGGCGCGGTGGCTGAGCGGCCGGGGGATGGACACGGTGCTGTGCGGGGTGCAGCACGAGGCGACGGACGCGGCGTCGCTGGGCTACACCCGCACGCTGACCGCGGAGCCGGAGGCGTCGGAGGCGGACCCCGGGCAGGCTCTGACGGCGAGGGACCTGGCGAACGCGCGGGCCGCGGCGGGGTTCCTGCTCGAGCGGCCCGACCGTCCGTTCTTCCTGTCGTTCGGCATGATCAGCACGCACCGGCCGTTCCCGCAGCCGGACCGGGACGTCGCGGCGGACTTCGCCCCGGCGCCGCCGGGACTGCCGGACTGCGCGGAGGTGCGGCGCGACGTCGCCGGGTTTCTGACCATGGCTCGGGCTGCGGACGCGTGCGTCGGGATCGTGCTGGAGGCGCTCGAGCGGAGCGGGCTGGCGGACGACACCGCGGTGGCGTTCACCACCGACCACGGCCCGGCGTTCCCGGGGATGAAGGCCACGCTGACGGACGGGGGGATCGGGGTGTCGCTGATCGTGCGCGCGCCGGGGGCGTCGCGGCCCGGGAGGGCGTCGGACGCTCTGGTCTCGCACTTGGACGTGTTCCCAACGGCCTGCGACCTGCTGGGCGTCGACGCGCCGGACTGGCTGGAGGGCCGTTCGCTCGCGCCGATCCTGCGGGGTTCGGAGGAGCCGGTGCGGGAGGCGGTGTTCGCGGAGACGACGTACCACGCGGCGTACGAGCCGATGCGGTGCGTTCGGACCGATCGGTGGAAGCTGATCCGCCGGTTCGGCGGGCATCCGACCACGGTGATGCCGAACATCGACGACGGTCCCAGCAAGCGGGCTCTGATGGCGGCTGGGCTGGCGGAGCGGCCTGCGGGTCCGGCCGAGGAGCTGTACGACGTGACGTTCGACCCCGGGGAGCGGCGGAACCTGGCCGGGGACCCGGAGCACGCGGGGGTGCTGGAGGAGCTGCGCGGCAGGCTGGAGGCGTGGATGCGGGAGTCGGGCGACCCTCTGCTGGAGGGCCGCCCGAAGGCTCCGGCCGGCGCGCGGGTGAACCCGCCCTGGCTGCCGCACCCGAACGAGACGGACTTCGAGGAGTGAGCCGCGGTGCGGGTCAGCCGCCGTGGGTTTCCTTGGCCTTGTCGGCCTCGGCGGCCATGCGGCGTGCGGCCTCGCGGTCGGCCTCCATCTGCTCGACGGTCTTGGTGGGCACGCGGACCCCTCGGTAGTCGCGCGGGGGGATGCGCGGCTCGGTCTGCCAGCGGCGCTTGGCCTCGGCGATGGCGGGCCCGTACTGCGGCAGCCACCGTTCCTGGGCGATGAGCATCTCGTCGGCCATCTGCCAGACCTCGGGCGGGGTGCAGACGGCCCCGGTGAGGGGGTCGAGCAGCATGGCCTGGCGGAGCCAGAGGTCGTTGCCGTGGACGGCGGCCTCCATGCCTAGGCGCTGGACGGAGACGCTGGCGTTGCAGACGGCGGCGCAGCCCATGGGGAGGTCGCCGACGATGGGCATGGAGATGCCGTTGCCGTCGACGTAGCCGGGGGCCTCGATCACGCAGTCGGGCGGGAGGTTGGTGATGACGCCGCGGTTGACGACGTTGAAGTGCCCGCGGTAGACGCGGCCGGTCTCGAGGGACTCGATGATGTAGGACCCGTGCTCGGTGCCGCGGGAGGCGGGGTCGAAGCTGAGCGGCGGCTCCTTCATCCAGTTGGGGAAGTCGTGTTCGAACCAGTTGCGGCCCTCGGTGCAGACGCGGAGGTAGCCGCCGGTCTCGCCGTTGATCCAGCTGGAGAGGGAGATCCAGTCAGGCAGCTCCTCGGGGCGCTTGCGGTACCAGGGGACGTACTCGCTGAGGTGCCCGTTGGACTCGGTGCTGTAGTAGCCGAAGCGGCGCATCATGTCGATGCGGACCTTCTCGTCGCGGCTGAACTGGGGATGGCACTCGAAGGCCTCGAGCAGCTCGGGCAGGAGATCGCGGCCCTTGTGGCGGACTTGGATGTACCACGTTTGGTGGTTGATGCCGGCGCAGACGATGTCGACCTCGCTGTGGGGCAGGCCGAGCGCGGCGGCGATCTGCCGGTGGCCGCCTTCGACGCCGTGGCACAGGCCGACCACGTTGACGCCGTGGCCGTACTTGCTGCAGGCCCAGACGTTCATCGCCATGGGGTTGCTGTAGTTGAGGAACAGGGCGTCCTTGCAGCCGACCTCGGCGATGTCTTTGCAGAGGTCGAGCAGCACGGGGATGGTGCGCTGGGCGTACATGAGGCCGCCGGGGCCGAGGGTGTCGCCGACGCACTGGTCGACGCCGTACTTGAGGGGGATGTCGACGTCGGTCTGGAACGCCTCGAGGCCGCCGACGCGGACGAAGCTGAGGACGTACTTGGCGCCGTCGACGGCCTCGCGCTGGTTCAGGGTCTTCTCGACCTTGGCGGGCAGACCGGCGGACTCGATGTCGCGGCGCACGAGCTGGTAGGTCATGTCCAGGTTGCGCTCGCTGATGTCCATGAAGCTGAAGCGGGTGTCCTGGAGCTCGGGGACGGTGAGGATGTCGCGGACCATGGCGCGGGTGAAGCCCACGCTGCCGGCGCCGATGACGGCGATCTTGACGCTCATGACGGGGGAACGTTACCCCGGCCTGCAGAGGATCGCGGGTTCGACCGATGATTCCGATGGACGATGAAAGTGTCCAACGTGCAGGCCACGCAGCGGGCGGTGGAGGCGGCGACCGGCGCCGACGCCAAGCGCGCCCAGCTTCAGATGCAGCTGCTGAAGAAGACGCTGGAGACCCAGCAGCAGCAGGCTGCGGAGCTGCTGAAGCTTCTGGAGGGCAAGGGCCAGGTTCTGGACATCCGCGCCTGAGGCCGCGCCTCGGTAGACTGCGGCCCGTGGTGGCGTGGGTTCTGACGGCGGCTCTGGCGGCGCAGGCGGCCTGGACCGTGGAGCCGGAGACGGGCGCCCTGCGGGGCGGGGAGGTCGGCGCGTCGCGGGCGGGGGTCTCGGGGAAGGGGTACTTGACCGGCCTGGATCAGGACGGCGACGGCGCGGACGCGAGCTTCCAGGCGAGAAAGGGCGTGTACGAGGTGGCGGTGCGGTACTGCTCGCCGGGGCAGCCCAAGGGATTCGATCTGCGCGTGAACGGCGTGGGTCTGTCGGGCACCCTGCCGGCCACGGGAGGGACGTGGCGCACGGTGGTGGTGGGCCGCGCCGAGCTGGTGGACGGGCGGAACGTCCTGCGCGTGGAGAAGGGCTGGGGCTGGTACGAGCTGGACCGGGTGGAGTTCCGTCCGGCGCCGGCGCCCAAGCCGCCGCGCCGCGTGGCGCCCAAGCCATGCGACCCCAAGGCGACCCCCGAGGCGAGGGCGCTGCTGGCGTTTCTGGCCAGCCAGTACGGGAAGCGCACCCTGACGGGGCAGGTGGGCGACGACGACGAGCGGTTCGTGCGGGACGCGAGCGGCCGGGCCTCGGCGGTGCGCGCGGGGGACTTCATGGACTACTCGCCGAGCCGCCGGGAGCGGGGGGCCAACCCGGGTCGGCACACCGAGGCGATGATCGCTCGGGCCAAGGCCGGGGCGATCGTGACGATGCTGTGGCACTGGAACGCGCCGTCCGGCCTGCTGGACCGGGAGGAGACGCGGCCGGACGGAAGCAGGCGCGATCTGCGGTGGTACCGCGGGTTCTACACCGAGGCGACCACGTTCGACGTGGCGAGGGCGATGGCCGACCCCAGGTCGGAGGAGCGGAGGCTGCTGCTGCGGGACATCGACGCGATCGCCGCGGAGCTGAAGAAGTTCGACCGCGCCAAGGTGCCGGTGCTGTGGCGGCCGTTGCACGAGGCCGACGGCGGGTGGTTCTGGTGGGGCGCCAAGGGACCGGAGCCGTTCCGGAAGCTCTGGCGTCTGCTGCACGAGCGGCTGACCAAGACGCACGGGCTGCACAATCTGCTGTGGGTGCTGACGACGTCGGACCCCGCCTGGTACCCGGGCGACGACACCGTGGACCTGATCGGCGTGGACGCTTACCCGGCGGATCCCGGCGACGCGCTGACGGGGCAGTGGGACGAGCTGATCCGCCGCCTCGACGGGCGGAAGATGCTCGCGCTGACGGAGTTCGGCGGCGTCCCGGACCTGGACCGGATGCACCGTCTGGGCGTGCGGTGGGCCTACTTCGTGTCGTGGCAAGGCGACCTAGGTCCGCGCCGTTCGGGGGCCGAGGCGGTTCGGCGCACGTACCTGTCGAAGGCGGCGATGACCCTGGAGGACCTGCCGGCGCGGGCGCGGCGGGGGTTCTAGAAGCCGATGCTGAACCCGCCGTCCACCGGCAGGACGACGCCGGTGACGAACCGGGCGGCGTCGGAGGCGAGGTAGACGGCGGCCCAGCCGACATCCTCCGCCTCGCCCAGGCGGCCCATGGGGGTTCGGCCGAGCCCCTTGGCCTTGCGCTCGGGGTCCTGGCCCAGGGCGCGCTCGGTGATCGCGCTGCGGATGAACCCCGGCGCGATGGCGTTGACGCGGACGCCGCGCGGGGCGAACTCCACGGCCAGCGTGCGCACCATGCCGAGGTAGGCGGACTTGGCGGCGGAGTAGGCGACCACCAGCGGAAGGCCCATCAGCGAGGTCATCGACGCGGTGAACAGCACGCAGCCTGTCTGGCGCTCGAGCATGCCGCGGGCGGCGGCGCGCGTGAGCGCGAAGGCGCCGGTGACGTGGGTGTGGAGGACCGAGAGGAACTCCTCCTCGGTGGTGTCCACGGCGGGCTTCTTCAAGTGGTTCCCGGCGTTGTTGACCAGGATGTCGATCGGGCCGTGCTCGGCCTCGATGGCGGCCACTTTGGCGGGGATGGCGTCGAAGTCGCGGACGTCGAGCACAGCGTAGGCGCAGTCCAGGTCCTGCGCGGCCTGGCGGAGGGTCTCCTCGGTGCGTCCGGCGACGATCACCTTGGCGCCGGCTTGGCGCAGGCAGCGGGAGACGCCCAGGCCGATTCCGGTGGCGCCTCCGGTGACGAGGGCCGTGCGGCCGCGCAGATCGAACGGTTGGTCCATGGCGGGAACGTTACCCGGTTCGGAAATCCGGGACTTTAGGCCGATGGTACTGGCCGAGGCGTGGGACCTGCTGGCGATTTTGCCGGGATTGTGCAAAAGAACGGCGCAAATGCAGGACTTCCTGATAGAATGAGAGTCGGGAACGAAGGGAATTGGTTGGGTTTCCTTCCCCGTTCAAAGGAGGCATGTTGCAGATGAAGAAACTCTTCGCGACCGCACTGGCGGCCGTGGTGGTGGCGGCGCAGAGCCAAGCCATCTGGGTGTATTGGGCCGGCGGCTCCGATCCGGGCAGCTACACCAGCGGCACCTACAAGGTGACCTACGCGAGCACGACGACCACCGTGACGGCCGGCCTGCTGGGCGTCTATCTGGGCATCAACCCGGCGCAGGCGCAGAGCAAGACGTTCTCTTGGTGGGCGTACTGCCTGTCGCCGCTGGACGTCATCGGCACCCCGCAGAACCCGTGGGAGGCGAACAGCGTGGCGCTTCCCGGGTCCTTGGTGGGCGGCGACGCCAACAAGGCCGCGTGGCTGGCCAACATCCTGTTCGACTCGACCATCTTCCCGCAGCAGTACAAGTACCCGTTCGCTGCTCAGCACGCGAAGGTTCAGCTGGCGCTGTGGGACCTGATGGGCGCCACGATCACGGACACGGCGAACAACCCGATCGCCATTTGGGACGACGCGGGCAAGACCCAGATCACGCTCGGCTCGACCCAGTACACCTACAACTCGTCGACGACCTACGGCTACGTCTATCTGGATCCGGTCAACCCGGGCCAGGGGCAGAGGTTGCTGCAGGGCGGACGCGGCGGCGGCCAGAACTATCCCGTTCCCGAGCCGGTGACGATGGGCTTCGCGGCCCTCGGCCTGGCGGCGGCGCTGCGCAAGCGACGCAACCGGTGAGCTGAAAGGCCGAAGCGATCCCCCTCGAACCAACGCGAGGGGAGGAGCGGGCCTCAGGCGGAACTTCGGGAACCCAGCCGAACGAAGGAGACCCCCGGACGAAGCGCCGGGGGTCTCGGCCTTTTGGGTGCCCTTCCTCCCGAAAGGTACACTTGCCCCGATGTCTCCGAGGCTCGAGTTCGCCGTGGACGTCGCATGGAGGGCCGGTCGGTTCACCTTGGGTCTGTTCGGCACCGGTACGCCGATCCAGCTCAAGCCGGACCAGACGCCGGTCACCGAGGCCGACCGCGGAGCCGAGCGGCTGATCCGCGAGGCGATCCAGAGCCGTTTTCCCGGAGAGGCCGTGTACGGGGAGGAGGAGGGCCCGACCGGCGAGGGGAACAGCCGTTGGGTGATCGATCCGATCGACGGCACGAAGTCGTTCGTGTGCGGCGTGCCCCTTTACGCCACCCTGCTGAGCTTCGAGGAGGGTGGCGTGCCGATCCTGGGGGTGGCGTGCTTTCCAGCCCTGGACGAGATCCTGTACGCCGAGAGGGGTCGCGGCGCGTTCTGGAACGGCAGGCCGGCGCGCGTCAGCGAGCGGGCCTCGCTGGATGGCGCTGTGCTCTCGGTCGGGAGCCACAAGGGGTTGGTGCGAACCGGCCGCCTCGAGGGCTTCCTTCGGCTGGCGGAGCGGGCGATGGCCACGCGCACGTGGTGCGACGCGTTCGGGCACGCTCTGGTGGCCACCGGACGCATCGAGGCGATGGTCGATCCGATCGTGGAGCGGTACGACGTCTCGGCCGTGCAGGTCATCGTGGAGGAGGCCGGGGGGCGGTTCACGGACTTCGCGGGGCGCACCAACCCTTCCCACGAAGCGCTGGCGAGCAACGGCCGCGTGCACGACGAGCTGATCGGGGCGTTGCAGGGTTGAGGCTGCTGGGGGTGGACTTCGGCTCGAAGCGGATCGGGCTCGCCGTAGGCGAGGCCGAGTTCGGTGTGGCCTCTCCCAAGCCGCCCTTGGCGGCAAGCGGCAGGCTGTCGGCGGACGCCGAGCGGATCGTCGCGGAGGCCGCGCGGCACGGGGCCCAAGCGATCGTCCTGGGCCTGCCGCTGGCGGAGGACGGTTCGGACACGAAGATGGCCGGGGTCTGCCGCAAGCTCGCGGAGCATTTGCGGGAGCTGGGGTGGCCGGTGCACCTGGCGGACGAGCGCTTGACGAGCGTCGAGGCGGAGCGGGCCATGCAGGGCGCAGGCCTCAAGGCGTCGCAAGCCCGACGGAGGAAGGACGGGGAGGCGGCCGCGCGCATCTTGGAGCGGTTCTTCCGGGAGGCCGGCGGTGCGGCGTAGGCTCCTCTGGGTGGCCCTCGCCCTGCTCGGCGGGCTGGTGGCGGGCTTTCTCATCTTTCGGGCCATGCTGGCTCCGACGCCGCCGGGCCGTGAGTGGCTGGTACGCTTCGAGCAGGGAGCCCCGCTCTCGAGCGTGCTGAACGAGCTCGGCCGGAGGGGGATCGTGCGGAGCCCGGTCGCGATGCGGCTGTACCTTGCGCTCCGCCGCGACTCGCGCCCGCTGGCGGCGGGCACCTACCGATTCCGCTCGGGGCGGGGCGCCGATCAGATCCTCGCGGACCTGCGCACGCCGCTGCGGCAGATGGTTCGCATTCCGGAGGGCTGGTGGATCGCCCGCACCGCCCGGCTGCTGGAGGAAAAGCTTGTGTGCCCGGCGGACGAGTACGTGCGGCTGGCGGGAAGGCCGGAGGAGTTCCGGGGGTCCGTGTCGTTCCCGCTGCCGAAGGGGTCGTTGGAGGGATACCTGTATCCGGACACCTACGATCTACCGCCGCTGTTGGGGGCTAGGGCGGTCATCGAGCGGCAGCTGAAGACGTTCGAAAAGCGCTTTCTGGACGGCCGAAAGCCACCGTCCAACCTGCACGAGATCGTGATCGTGGCTTCGATGGTGCAGCTTGAGGGGGCGGTGGACTCCGAGCGTCCGAGGATAGCGGGCGTGATCTGGAACCGCCTGCGCCTCGGGATGCCGCTGCAGATCGACGCCACGATCAACTACGCGCTGCAGGAGTGGCGGCCGCTCGCCCGCAGCGAGTATCAGTCGGTCAGGCACCCTTACAACACCTACCTGGGAACCGGTCTGCCGCCGGGTCCGATCGGCAACCCGAGCCTGGCCAGCTTGCAGGCGGCCGAACGGCCGGAAAGGCACGACTTTCTGTTCTACGTGGCGCGTCCGGAAGGCCGGACGCACTTCTTCGCCCGGACCTTCGACGAGCACCGCAGGAACATCGCCAAGCGCCGGGCCGGTCTGAAGGGGGAGGCCAGGTGAGCGCGTTCCGCACCGGGCGCTACAACCCGGACAGGCTGCCGAGGATGCTGCGGGGTCTGTGCCCGACCGCCGCGGTCGACTCGGTGCTGTGCATCGACCCTTGCTCTCTGGCGGAGAGGGGCAAGCGGCTGTTGCTGCTGGATGTGGACAACACGCTGCTCGCTTGGCGAGGGCGGGAGGTGCCGTCCGACGTGGCGGCTTGGGTTCGGGCGGTGCTCGCCAAGGGGCTCGACGTGTGCGTGGTCAGCAACACCAAGCGCCCGAGGCGGCTGCGCGCTCTGTGCAGCGCGCTCGGCATCCCGTTCGTGCGCGATCGGTTCAAGCCGAGCCGGAGGATGTTTCTGCTCGCCATGGAGCGGTACGGCGCGGGCCCGGAGGAGACGATCATGGTGGGCGACCAACTGTTCACGGACGTGCTCGGGGCACGCAGGGCAGGCATCGAGGCCGTCTGGGTGAGGCCGGTGGGTGAGCGGGAGTTCGTCGGCACCAAGCTGAGTCGGCTGGGCGAGCGGATCCTGAGGCATTGGCTGGACCGGGCCCTGGAGGACGAGAGATGAGCGTCGTCGCGGGGCTGTTGGGTAGGCGGGTCGTTCGGCAGTTCGTCAAGTTCTGTCTGGTCGGCGCGCTCTCTACCGTGATCGACGTCGGCCTGCACTACGTGCTGATGTTCCACGTGCCCTGGGGAGATGGCACGCTGAGCCAGGCGCTCGGAAGATGGGTTCTGGAGACGTTCCGCCCGGAGGCCCCGCTGAACGGCAAGGCGTTCTACGAGGCGAGCTTCCCGCTGCTGAAGGTTCCCACCACCGTGCTCGCGATTCTGAACAGCTACTACTGGAATCGAAGGTGGACCTTCCGGGCGCTGGGTCTGGAGGCGCTGCATCGGCAGATCGCCAAGTTCTTCATCGTTGCGCTGATCGGAATGGGCCTGAACGTGCTGATCTCGTCGGCGCTCATGGCCATCGTGCCGGGCCACCCCAAGCTGAGCTGGGCGCTGGCGACAGGGGTCGCGACCGTGGCGGTGGCCCTGTGGAACTTCAACGGCCAGCGGCTCTGGACGTTCCGGAAGGACATGGCATGACGGAGTTCTTCGAATGGCGGGAAGCCCCGCCGGCCCAGTTCGCGGTGATCGGCGACCCGGTCGGGCACAGCCTTTCGCCGCGGATGCACGCGGCGGCGCTGCGGGCGCTCGGCATCGAGGCGAGGTACGTGGCCATCCGGGTGCCGCGGGGCGAGGTAAGCCGGTGCCTGGCGCGCCTCGCAGACTTGGGATACGTCGGCGTGAACTGCACGGTGCCGCACAAGGCCGAGGCTCTGGTAGCCTGCGCCTCCGTCGACACGTTCGCCCGCAGAGTGGGGGCCGTGAACACCGTCCGGCTGGATCGGATCGAGGGTACGAACACGGACGGACCGGGGTTCCTGGACACCCTGCGGCCTCTCCGGCTGGCAGAGGGCAGCCGCGTCTTGGTGCTGGGCGCCGGGGGTTCGGCGCGAGCCGTGGCGGCCGCGCTGGCCGAGGCGGGGTTCCGAGTGGCCCTGTGGAACCGGACGGCCGAGCGCGCCGAGGCGCTCGTGGGGGAAGTCGGTCTGGAGGCGGAGCTGATGCCGACGCCCGACCCGCACGGCTGCTCGCTGATCGTGAACACCACCTCGGCGGGCCTTCGCGGCGAGCCGCTGAGCCTGGACTGGAGCCGTGCGCCGGCGGATGCGGTAGCCTATGACCTGATGTACGGCGACGAACCGACGCCGTTCCTGAAGGCGGCGGCCTCGCTCGGCCTGAGGGTCGTGGACGGCAGGCCGTTGCTGGCGGCGCAGGGAGCCAGGTCGCTGGAGTGGTGGCTGGGAGTCCAAGCTCCGCGACGCGAGATGCTCCGGAGCATCGGCTGCGGTGGGGAGGAGCTGGATTGAGGGCCGTGGAGCCGACCCTGGAGAACATGGCCATGGCCGCGGCGATCCTCGCCAAGGGCGGGCTGGTCGTCGTGCCCACCGAGACCGTGTACGGGGTTGCGGCCGACGCGACCAACCCCAGGGCGGTGGAGCGGCTCTACGAGGCGAAGGGTCGGCCCCGCGAGAACCCGCTGATCGTGCACATCGCGTGTCTGGACGATCTGGAGAGCATCGCCTCGCACGTGTCGCCCGACGCTCGCCGGCTGGCCGAGAGGTTCTGGCCGGGGCCGCTGACGATGGTGTTGCCGAAGTCGGAAAGGATCCCCGACATCGTCACGGCGGGTCTGCCGACCGTCGCCGTCCGCTACCCCAAGCACCCGGTGGCGGCGTCGCTGATCACCCTCGCCGGCAAGCCGCTGGCCATGCCCAGCGCGAACCCGTTCCAGAGGCTCTCCCCCACTCGGGTGGAGCATCTGGACCCGGAGCTGCTGGCCAAAACAGACCTGGTGCTGGACGGCGGGCCGTGCGTGGTGGGGTTGGAGTCGACGGTGGTGGACCTGGTGGAGGATCCGCCCAAGGTTCTCCGGCCCGGCGCGGTGACGCGGGGCGAGATCCAGGCCGCCATCGGCCGGCCGCTGGGCACCGTGCCGCCCGGAGGCTCGAAGGGTCCGCGGCGGTCTCCCGGCATGTACGCCCGGCACTACGCACCCCGGGCTCGGGTGGTGCTGGTGGAGCGGGCTCCGGAGGGCTCGTTCGCGCTGGTGTTCGGAGAACCGAGCGGGCCGAACCAGATCCGCATGCCCAAGGATCCCGGCCCGTATGGAGCGTCCCTGTACGCGGCGCTCCACACGCTGGACGCCCGCAAGCCGGAGCGGATCTACGTGGAGGTTCCGCCGGACACCGCGCTCTGGGACGCGGTCCGCGACCGGCTGGAGAAGGCCGCGGCGACCGAATGAGGGCGCAGGGGGCGCTCCGGTAAACTGCCCTCCATGGCCAAGCGCTTCTGCATCGTCACCGCGATCCCCTATGTGAACGCCGTTCCTCACATCGGGAACACCCTCACGAACCTGGCGGGAGACGTGGTGGCGAGGTACCGGAGGCTGCGCGGCGACGACGTGTGGTACGTGGTGGGCACGGACGAGAACGGCCTGAAGATCAAGGAGGCCGCCGAGAAGGCAGGCCGCGACCCGAGGGAGTTCGTTTCCGAGATCGCTGGCCGGTTCGAGGCGATCTACCGAGGCTTGGGGATGTCCTACGACGACTTCGTGCGCACCACCAGCGAGCGGCACGCGCGCACCACCCAGGCGCTGTTCCTCAAGCTGCAGGAGAACGGCTACATCACCAAGGGCACTTACGAGGGCTGGTACGACGTGTCGACGGAGACCTTCTATCGGGAGGAGGACCTGGTCGACGGCAAGAGCCCCGACGGCAACGAGGTGCGGTGGGTTCAGGAGGAGAACTACTTCTTCCGGCTGAGCGCGTTCGAGGAGCCGTTGCTGCAGAAGATCGAGAGCGGCGAGATGCGCATCATCCCGGAGACCCGCCGCAACGAGGTGGTGTCGTTCATCCGGCAGGGCCTGCGCGACATGTGCATCTCGCGGCGCAACCCGGGGTGGGGCATCCCGGTGCCGGGCGACGACTCGAAGGTCATCTACGTGTGGTTCGATGCGCTGATCAACTACCTCACGACCAGCGGATGGCCCGACAACCCGAACTGGAGCGACGTCTGGCCCGCCGACGTGCAGTGGCTGGGCAAGGACATCCTGACCCGGTTCCACGCCACGCTTTGGCCCGCGATGCTGATGGGAGCGGGGCTGCCCACCCCGAAGGCCCTGGTGGCGCACGGGTGGATCCTGCTGAGCGGAGAGAAGATCAGCAAGTCGAAGGGCAACGTGGTGCCCCCGCTGGAGCTGGCGCAGGAGCTGGCGGAGCGCTCGGGCTGCGCGCCGGAGATCGCGATCGACGCGGTGCGCTACCAGCTGCTGAGCACCATGCCGTACGAGAACGATGGCAACTTCAGCTACGAGGAGTTCGATCGCCGGTACAACAGCGACCTGGCCAACGACCTGGGCAACGCGCTGAACCGAAGCTTGGCGATGGCTCAGCGCTTCGTGGGCGGAGTCGTGCCGGACGCCGCCCTGGAGCCGGAGGCGCAGGCCGCCATCACCGAGGCCGTCGACGCCTACGAGGCCGCGATGGACGATTATCGCCTGGAGCGCGCCGCGGAGGCCGCTTGGGGTCTGGTGCGCTTCCTGAACAAGTACATTGACACGCGCGCGCCGTGGAACCTCGCGAAGAACCAGGATCCCGCGCTCGGCCCGGTGGTGCGGTCGATGCTCGAGTGCCTTGCGGCGGCCTCGGCGATGGTCGCACCCTACATGCCGCACACGGCCGACGAGATCGCAGGGCAACTGGGATTGGACGGCGTTCCGGCGTGGGGTGGACTCCGTCAAGGTCGGTCGCTCTCGGCGGGAGCGGCGCTGCGCCAGCCCAAGCCGATCTTCCCGAGGCTGGACGTTCGGAAGAGCGCAGAAACACCGGCGGCCAAGCCTCAGCCGACGGAGAAGACCAAGGCCCCTAAGAAGGAAGCCGACGGCCCGCTGCCGGAGATAACCATCGAGGAGTTCCTGCAAGCCGAGCTGCGCGTGGCGCGGGTGCTGGAGGCGGAGCCTCTGGAGGGCAGCGACAAGCTGCTGAAGCTACAGGTGATGGTGGGCGACCAGAAGAGGCAGATCGTCGCCGGGATCCGCAAGAATTACGCCCCTCTGGATCTCATCGGCCGCCAGGTGGTGGTGGTGTTCAACCTGAAGCCGGCCACCCTGCGGGGCACCGAGAGCCAGGGCATGCTGCTCGCCGCCGTGGACGAGGACGGCGGGGCAATCCTGCTGCAGCCGGACCGGGAGGCGCCGGAGGGCGCCCGGGTTCGGTAGCTCGGGTCAGGCGTCCAGGCGGAGGACCCAGTCGCGGGTGTCCGGCGCCTCCACGCGGATCTTGGTTGGGGCCGGGCCGGGGCTGGGCATGGGCAGCAGCTCGCCGGTGCGGGGATCGTGCCAGGCGACGCGGCTGGGTTCGAATCGCGCCGTGAGGCGGAGTTCGCCGCCGAACGGCACCCACACCAGGGTCCAAGGTTTCGGTTCGTCGCCGTGCAGGGCCAGCCGGCCACCGATCAGGGGCTCCGGGCGCCTCCCGATCAGGCTCCTCTCTTGGAAAAGAGCCTGCAGCCAGCGCACCTGGCCCGCGCCCGGCAGGCGCAAGGCCTCCAGCCACGTTCGGTCCGAACCGAGGAACGGCGGCGGAACGATCGGGGAGATCGGCTCCCATTTCGGGTCCCAAACCATCCACACGTTGTTGCAGCCGTAGGTGATGCCAGCCGATCCGGCGAACACCGCGGCGTGCCAGTGCCGCCGCACGTCCGAGTCGTCCAGCTGCTCGTTGCGGGTGTCCAGCCGGTCGGGGACGTTCTCGTAGGCCGGCTCGCCGTCGATCACGGGCTTGGGCGGCTCGAGGTCCCAGTCGTGGCGGATCCACGGCGTCGGGTCCAGCTCGCGGATGTGGCCCGTCTGCACCATGTTGAAGTCCAGCCAGTCCTCCGAGTGGAACGGGTCCGACGAGGTGCACTGCCCGTGGGGGTGGTAGGTGATCAGGCAGCGGCGCCCGACGACCGAGCGGATCCCGCGGGCCATGGCGCGCCAGACGTCGGGCGCCGCCTTCGGGTGGCGGTCTCCGCCGAGCACGTACACCAGGATTGCTCGCGGGCCGATGGCCTCGGCGAGGCGCCGCGCGAAGGGCTCGGCGTTGCCCTCGTGGAAGATCCTCAGGTTGCGGAACAGGGGGTGGTTCTCGTCGAGCGCCCAGGAACCCCACGTTGGGAGCAGGGCGATGCGGATCCCCCTCGCCTCGGCCTCGTCGAGCAGGAAGCGGAGCAGGTCCAGGTACCCCTCCGAAGGGCGCGGGCTCTCCAGGTCGGCGAGCGGCAGGTTACCCTCGGCGTTGGGCACGAAGGGACCCTCCAGCTCGGCCACGAACACCGTCTGCACGACGTTGAAGCCCTGCTCGGCCCGCACGTCCAGGTAGCGCACCATCTCCTCCCGGGTGGCGTGATGGAGCAGCTCCCAGGCGGTGTCGGCCTGCCAGAAGAACGGCGAGCCGTCCTCGAGCGCGAGCGTTCTGCGGTCCGGTGCGATCTGGAGCCTCTGCATGGCCCATTTTGGGGCGGGCGAAGGCGGAGCGGGACAGGTTCGGCGGAGATCGCCTGAGGATTCCGGCAAAGCGGGCTGGGATTCTGGCGGAGGGGGTGGGATTCGAACCCACGGAGGCCGTGAGACCTCACCGCATTTCGAGTGCGGCGCACTAGACCACTATGCGACCCCTCCGGTCCGACGAGTTGTACCCGAACCGAGCGCGAACCCGCCACGAATGTCCTGCCCGTGCGTAGAAGGAGCCATGGACAGGAAGCGGGCGGTCGTGGTCGGTGCCGGCTTCGGCGGGAGCGCCGCGGCCTCGCGGCTCGCGCGGCTGTTGCCGGCGAGCGAGTGGGAGGTCGTGCTCGTCGACCGCAACAACTACCTTCTCTTCTATCCTCTGCTCCCCGAGGTGGCAGCGGGAACGCTGGAGCCCCGGCACGTCGTGGTGCCCGCAAGGAGCTTCCTGCCGAAGGGGAGGTTCGTGTGCGCCGAGGTTACGGGCCTGGACCTGAGGCGCCGGCGGATCCACCTGGCCAACGAGGACGAACCCGCTTGGTCGATGCCCTACGACCATCTGGTTCTGGCCCTCGGGTCGGTCACCCGCATGCCGCCGGTTCCCGGGCTCCGGGAGCACGGGTTCGAACTGAAGACCATCGCAGACGCCGCAAGCCTGCGGGACCACGGGATCTCGCTGCTAGAGCGGGCCGCGATCACAAAGGACCCCGAGCTGCGGCGGGAGCTGCTGCGCGTGGTGGTGGTCGGGGCCAACTTCACCGGAGTGGAGCTGGCCGGCGAGTATCAAGACTTCCTGCGCGACGCTTGCCGCGCGTATCCCGAGCTGAACCCGGACGACGTGGACGTGGTGGTCGTCGAGGCGCGATCCCGAATCCTGCCTGCGCTTCCCGAGGGCTTGGCGAACTACGCGCTGACCCACTTGGAGAGGCGAGGACTGCGCTTCGCCACCCAGCGGACTGTGGTGCGGGTCGATCGCCGAGGCGCCGAGCTGTCGGACGGCACCTGGCTGCCCTCGCGCACGGTTGTGTGGTGCGCGGGGATCGCGCCCAACCCGCTGATCGCAGAGTGCGGAGACCTGCCGAAGAACGACCTCGGCTACATCGAGACCTCATCCGACCTGAGATTGCGGGGATTCGACGACGTCTGGGCGATCGGCGATTCGGCGTTCGTGCCGCAGGCGGACGGCCAGGGCTACCCTGCTACCGCTCAAGTCGCCTCCAGGCAGGGCGAGCACGTTGCGCGGAACATCGCGCGGGCCGCGAGGGGCCAAGCCTTGACGGCGTTCTCCTTCCGATCGCGGGGAGCGCTGGCGGCGTTGGGGTGCCGGACCGCGGTCGCGGAGGTGTTCGGTCTGAGGATCGCGGGCTTCCCGGCGTGGTTCCTCTACCGAACCGTGTACCTCCTCAAGGTGCCGACGTTCGGGAGGAAGCTGTCGATCGTCACGGACTGGACGGTGGACCTGTTCGCCAAGCAGATGCCGGTTCAGCTGGGTCTGCACCGCAGGGCTTCGGAGCAGAACGGGGCGCCACGACAGGACGAGGTCAGGCTCTGACTCAAGCCTCCCCAACAGCCAGCCGGATCATGCGCTCGATCTTGGCGATCTGGCTTCTTCGATCGAACCGCCGCATCGCGGCCTCTCTTCCGCGGGCGCCGAGCGTTCGCCGGTCCGCCTCCGGCATGTCGGCCAGCTGCACGATCGCACTAGCCATCGCGGCCGGGTCCTCCGGCGGACAGACGACGCCGGCTCCGGCCTCCTCGACGATGCTTCTGGGATCGCCCTCCAAGGCGCACACGATCGGCTTGCCGACCGCCAGATAGGACTGCACCTTGTGCGGGATGGTGATCGCCGCGAGCGGGTCCTTTCGCAGGTGCACCAGAAGGGCGTCCGCCAGCGCGTAGACCGGGGTCATCTCGCTGGTCTTGAAGCTGCCGAGGAACCGCACGTTGGCTAAGCCCTCGTCTTGGACGCGGCGCTGCAGAGCCTCGCGTTCGACCCCGTCTCCGGCGATGCAGATCTGAATCTCCGGTCGGTCCCGCAGCAGGGCGGCGGCGTCGATCAGCACGCCCAGATTCTGCATCAGGCCTATGTTGCCGGCGTACAGCACGTTGAACCGGCCCGCCATGCCGAGCCGCTCGGCGAGAACTGGGTCTGGCTCGCACGGCCGGTAGAAGTCGGTGTCCACCCAGTTCTCGATCACGTCGATCTTTTCGGCGGGCACGCCCTTGCCCACGAGGTTGTCACGGAAGCCGGGGGAGATAACGCGGATGCGACTCGCCCACCGGTAGGTGGCGTCGCAAAGCCGCCCCACCGCATTCAGCCCCCGCTGAGAGGACACCATGCCCGTGGCCGCCAGGGTCTCCGGCCAGAGGTCTTGGATCTCCACCGTGTGCGGCACCCGCCAGAGGCCGCCGACCCATCGCGCCGAGGCGCACAGCGTGGCCAGCTGCACCACGTGGATGCAAGCTGGGCGGCGAACCAGCCAAGGTCCGAGCAGGGCGAACGACGAAGCCAGCGAGAACAGGTTCATGACCCGCCGCAGCGGGGACTTCGAGTGGTCGGCGAACGTCTTCAGGCGCAGCACCGGCACTCCCAAGTGCTCGTCCCACTGACGCCACCGGTTCTGGTAACCATCGTAGATGCGCCCGGAGGGCCAGTTGGGGTAGCCGGTGACCACCACCACGTCGTGTCCCAGCCCCTTCAGGCCCACGGCCAGCTCGCCGTACAGCTGCGTCGGCTCCGGTGGGAAGTACTGGGTGAGGAGCACGATGCGCACGGCTAGACCTTGGACCAGACCGTGCGGTTCACGTAGTGCACGTAGCTGTGGATGATCCGCACCACCTTCTCCGAGACGTTGGGAACGTCGTAGTCTGCCACGATCCGCAGGTCTCGGCGCTCGCCACGGCCCTGGCCCATCACCAGCCGCAGACCCCGCAGCACGGAGTCCGGCTCGAGCCCAGTCATCACGACGGCCGCTTCCTCCATTCCCTCGGGCCGTTCGTGCGCCTGGCGGATGTTGACCGCAGGGAAGTTGAGGATCGAGGACTCCTCGGTGATCGTGCCGCTGTCCGACAGAACCGCCGCGGCCTCCATCTGCAGGCGCACGTAGTCGGATAGGCCGAGCGGCTTCATCAGCTCCACCTCGGGGGGCAGCTCCACCCCCTCGGCCTCGATGCGCTTGCGGGTCCTGGGGTGCGTTGAGAAGATCATCCGTAGCCCGAACTCCGAGGCCACCGCCCGCAGGGTCCCCACGAGGTTCGCGAACTGGGCGGGGGAGTCGATGTTCTCCTCCCGGTGCGCGCTGACGACGAAATACCGGCGCGGTTCCAAGCCCAGCCGATCGAGGACCGTCGAGGCGAGGATCTTGGGCATGTAGTGGTGGAGCACCTCGTACATCGGGCTGCCGGTCTTGATCACGCGGTCCGGGGGCAGTCCTTCCCGGAGCAGGTATTCGCGCGAGATCGAGCTGTACGGCAGGTTGATGTCGCTGATGTGGTCCACGATGCGCCGGTTGATCTCTTCCGGCACGCGCTGGTCGAAGCAACGGTTGCCCGCCTCCATGTGGAAGATCGGGATTTTGCGCCGCTTGGCGGGGATGGCCGCCAGGCAGCTGTTGGTGTCGCCCAGCACCAAGAAGGCGTCGGGCTGGATCTCGGCCAGCACCGGATCCACGCGCGCGATGACCTGTCCGATGGTCTCCGCGGCGGTCGCTCCGGCCGCCTCGAGGAAACGGTCCGGCCTGCGGATCTCCAGATCCTCGAAGAAGATCTCGTTCAACTCATAGTCGTAGTTCTGGCCCGTGTGCACCAGGGTGTGCTCGGTGTGGCGCTCGAGCGCCGCGATCACCCGCGACAGCCGGATGATCTCTGGGCGCGTGCCGACGACCGTCATCACCTTCAGCCGGTTCACGGCCCCACCTCCTCGAAGATCGTGTCGGGCCGGTTCGGGTCGAACGGCTCGCTGGCCCAGAAGAGGGTGACCAGGTCTCGGTCGCCGACGTTCTCGATGCAGTGGGTGTATCCGGGCGGGATGTCGATCGGCCGGAGGTCCTCGCCGGACACCCGGACGTCGACGCGAGCGCCGGTGTCGATGTGGCGGAACCGCACCACCGCCTCGCCCTCCATAACCAGGAACTTCTCCGTCTTGGTGCGATGGTGGTGGTTTCCCCGGACGATCCCCGGCTTGGTGCGCGACACGAAGATCTGTCCGGCGGTCGTGCTCTTGACGAACTCGGCGAGCACCCCGCGAGCGTCGGTCCGTTGCGTCAGCGGGTAGGCGAACTCCCCCTCGGGCAGGTACGAGAGGTAGGTGGCGTACAGCCTGTGGGTCAGCGGGTCGGAGAAGTCGGGAAGCCAGAGCTCGGTGCGCAGGTTCCGGAACTCTCGGATCCGCTCGGCCAGTTCCCCCAGGCGAATGCGCCCGGTCGGCGGCACCGAGCGACGCTGGAAGCCTTCGGGACGCTCCTCGGCGGTCGTTAGAAAGGCGTCCACCACGTCGTCGATGTACACCAGCTCCAGCTCTCGGTCAGGGTCGTGGACCTCGATCGGCTCGTCCCGTGCGATGCGGTGGCAGAACGTGGCCACGACGCTGTTGTAGTTCGGCCGGCTCCACTTGCCGAACAGGTTGCCGAGTCGGAAGGCGACGGCGTCGAGCAGGCCGTTCTCGGCGGCCCGCTCCAGGTGCCGCTCGGCCTGCAGCTTGCTGCGTCCGTAGGGGTTGTCCAGCTCGGCCTGGATGCTGGAGCTGAGGATCACGAGCGGGCGCGAGCCGAGGTCAGCGGCCGCGCGGCACAGCTCCTCGGTGAGGCCCGCGTTCACGGTCTCGAACTCCGCGGGGTCGGGCGGGCGGTTGGCGCCGGCCAGGTGGAACACCGTGTCGCAGCCCTCCAGCGCCTCGCGGAGCGTCCTCGGTCCGACGCCCACGTCGAAGCGGACCACCTCCACGTCCGGGACGGTGCGGAGCGCGGCGCGCAGGTTCCGACCAATGAACCCCTCGGAGCCCGTGACGAGAACCCGCTTCATGCCCGGACTCCCTGCAGGGCCTCTTGAACGAAAGGAAGCGAGGCGAGCAGGTCGCGCATCTGCTCGACCGTGAGCCGCTGGGTGTTGTGCGAGTGGTAGTCCTCCATCTCGTTGATCCGGGGCGACCCCTCGGTGAAGTAGAGCGCGTAGTTCAGGTCGCGGGTGTCGGCCGGCACGCGGTAGTAGCCCCCGTGGTCCTCCGCGCGGGCCATCTCCTCGCGGGTCAGCAGGGTCTCGTACAGCTTCTCGCCGTGGCGGGTGCCGATGATCTGCACCGGGTTGTCCGCTCCGAACAGCAGTTTGAGCGCCTGCACAACCGTCTCGAGCGTGGCGGCGGGGGCCTTCTGCACGAAGATGTCGCCCGGCTGGGCGTGGTCGAAGGCATACAGGACCAGGTCCACCGCGTCGTCGATCGACATCATGAACCGCGTCATGTGCGGGTCGGTGACCGTGAGCGGCTCTCCGGAGAGAATCTGATCGATCCACAGGGGGATCACGGAGCCACGGGAGCCCATGACGTTGCCGTAGCGGGTGGCGCACAGCACGGTGCCCCTGGCCGCGGCGACGCGCGACTTGGCGAGCATCAGCTTCTCCATCAGCGCCTTGCTGAGCCCCATGGCGTTGATCGGCGCGACGGCCTTGTCCGTGCTGAGCAGCACGACCGACCGCACTCCCGCGTCGATGGCCGCGTTCATCACGTTCTCGGTGCCCAGGGAGTTCGTTCGGATCGCCTCGAGCGGATAGAACTCGCAGGACGGCACTTGCTTCAGGGCCGCCGCGTGGAACACGATGTCGACCCCTACCATCGCGTCCTTCAGGCTGTCGGCGTCCCGGACGTCCCCGATGTAGAACCGGAGCTTGGGGTCGCGGTAGGCGTTCCGCATGTCCTCCTGCTTCTTCTCGTCCCGGCTGAACACGCGGATCTCGCGGATGTCGGTCTGGAGGAACCTCCGCAGGACCGCGTTGCCGAACGTGCCCGTGCCTCCGGTCACGAGGAGGGTTTTTCCTTGGAAGGAGGAGGAAGGAGTCGTGCTCATCTGGGCTTCACCGGACTCGGGGAGCATACCCCTCGGCGCGCGGGAGTCCGGAGCCCGAACGGGGCAGGGGTAGACTGGCCTGCGTTCCTCGGGAGGCCATGGGAGGCTGCATGGGATCGAAGACTCGGTGGGCCGTGGCGATCGGCGCGGCGCTGGGTGTGGCGCTGATGGCGCTGTACACCTACCTGGTGCCGCCGCGATGGCTGGCACGGGCCGCGCTGCTGATCCCGTATGACGAGAACGCGACCACGAGGCTGGGCCTTCCAACCATGATCCAGCAGGCCGACCCGCTCTCCGTGCTGCGGGGCATCGTGCTGAGCCGGTCCTCCTTGGTGCGGGTGTCGCAGGCGACCGGCCTGTCGGTCCGCGAGCTGGAGGAGAGGTTCGACGTGCAGGTCAGCCCCGAGGACAACCAGCTGCTGCTGGCGTGCCAGCACACCAACAAGGCGCTGGCCGAGGAGGTGGTTCGGCAGTCGATTCGAAGCTTGGCGTATCTGGCGCGCACCAACACCGTGTCGGTCGGCTCCCGGCAGGCGAAGTATCTGGAAGAGGCGATCGCCCGCAGGAAGGACGAGTTGGACTCCGCCCAGCGGGAGCTTGCGCGGTACGTGCGCGATTCCCGCACGGTGCTGGACCCCTCGTCTCCCTTGTCCAACGCGGAGTACGTCCGCAGGTTCCGGGACGCACAGCTGGAGTTGGCGAAGGTTGAGCAACAGATCGGAGCGGTGCGCGACTCGGCGACCCGTCTCGGAGGGCCGACCCTCGAGGTGCCTTCGGGAATCCCCGAGATCGAGGCTTGGCGCGCGAAAACCGCGCAGGCGGAGTACGACCTGAAGGTGGCCCGATCGCAGTACGGCGAGGAGGCGCCCGCCGTGGTCCGTGCGAAGCAGGCCTTGGAGGCCGCCCGGGGGTCGCTTCGGCAGGAGGTGAGCCGGTACGTGCAGTCGGTCAACCAAGGAATCACGCAGAAGGTGGCGGACCTGGTGGCCCAACGCACCGTGCTGCAGTGGCAGGTGGAGACCCTGCGCAGGTTGGCCGACGCCACGCCGGAGGAGGCGGTGGAGTTCTCGAAGAGGCTCCAACGGGTGCAGGAGCTGACCGCATCTTTGGGGCTGCTGCAGGAGCAGTACGAGCAGGCGAAGGCCAAGGCGGAGGTGGAGCGGGTGCGATGGAGCCTGCTGACTCCGCCCTACGTGGAGGATAAGCCGGTGAACAAGAGCTACACGCGCAACGGTCTGATCGGGCTTCTGCTGGGCGGGCTGGCGGGGCTGTTCGTTTCCAGCCGGAGGCGGGTTCCGGAGCCGTGAGCCCGGCGCGATCGCGGCTGTTCAAAGGTTTGGCGGCGCTCGTTTCGGGGACGGCGGGCGCCCAGGTCGTGACCCTTCTGGCGACGCCGTTCCTCGTGCGGCTGTACGGGATGGAGCGGTGGGGAGAGTTCGGGGCGTTCTCGGCTCTCTACCTGACCGCACTGACCGTGGCGGCCATGCGCTTCGACCAGGCGGTACCGGTCGCCAAGGACGACGCGGAGGCGCGCGCGGTTCTGGCTCTGGGCCAGCTGGCGGCGCTTTCGCTCGCCGCTGGGGTGTTCGTCGCGTCGCTGGCGTTCGGGCCTTGGCTGGCGGAGGCCACCAAGGTCACCGCGCTGCGCGACCAGCCTTGGCTGCTTCCGCTGGCCCTGCTCGGAGGAGGCCTCTACGTCGCGTTCAGCTCGTGGCACCTGCGCCGAGGGACATTCCGCGTGGTGGCCGCCACGACGTTCACGCAGTCGCTGGCGATGGCGGCCGTGCAGTTCGCCGGCTGGCTGATTCCTGCGGCTCGGGGCTTCGCCTTGGCTCTGGGGCTGGCGGTCGGGCGTTCGGCGGGGTTCTTGAACCTCTGGCGCTGCTACCGTCGCGACGTGGGGACCGGTGTGGGAAGGTCGAGCCTTCGAGAGGCGTGGCGGTCTCACAGCCGCTTCGCTCTGCTGGGGGTTCCCTCCGCGCTGGCGAACGCCGCCGGGCTGCAGGCGCCGACGGTGCTGCTGAGCGCCCTGCATGGGCCTTGGGCCGCGGGCCAGTTCTACACGTCGATGCGCATCTTGGGGCTTCCGATGGTTTTCCTTGGGGCGGCGGTGTCGCAAGTGTATCTGTCCGAGTTCGGACGTCTGCTGCGGGAGAGCCCTGCGGGCCTGCACCGGTTCTTTCGCGGCGCGGTGCGCCGGTTGCTCCTGGTGTCGCCGGTGCTCGCCTTGATGGGTTTCACCGCGCCTTGGTGGTTTCCGCTGGTGTTCGGCGCGGAGGCGAGCAAGGCCGGCGTGTGGAGCCTCTGGCTCACTCCGAGCCTGTGCCTCGGCCTGGTCTGCTCGCCCGTCAGTTCCACCGCGAACTCGCTGGGTCGGCAAGACCTTCAGCTCGGCATGGACGTCTTGCGGCTGGCGCTCACCGTGGCTTGCTTCGCCCTGCCGGTCCGCGGGTGGTCCGCTGACTCGCGGGTGGCTGTGTACGGAGCGATGATGGCGGCGACCTACCTGGCTTACCTGCTGTTGTACGATCGGCTGGTCGCGCGGGCCAGGCCCGCCGCTCCCGCCGGGGAGGCTGCATGAAGCGACTTGCAACGCGGCTGTTCAACCTGCTGGTCGGCGGCCCGCTGTGGCTGTTGGCCCCGCTTCTCGGCTTCGATCGGCGCTATTTCCGTGGACGGCACTTCGAGCGGCACACGTCGGGCTACCGCATGGTGCTCCGGGCGATCCTGTTCCAGAAGATCCTGGGGTTCAACCGATCCTGCCGTTTCCCAGTGAGCCACCAGTCGGTAGTGTCGAACGGTCGGAACCTGATCTTCGACCCCGACGACTTCAACAATCTGTGGCACTTCGGGTGCTACTTCCAGAACTTCGACGCGAGGATCGAGATCGGCAAGGGGACGTACATCGCCCCCAACGTTGGAATCATCACCGCCGACCACGACCTGGAGGACCTGGACGCTCACCAGCCTGGCAAGCCCGTGGTCATCGGGGAGAGGTGCTGGATCGGAATGAACGCGGTGATCCTGCCCGGGGTGGTTCTGGGAGACCGCACGGTGGTGGGCGCGGGCGCCGTGGTCACCAAGAGCTTCCCCGAGGGCCGGTGCGTGCTGGGAGGCGTTCCGGCCCGCAAGATCCGCGACTTGTAGGAGAGGCATGGGCGGCGAGGGCGCTTTGGGGTGGGCCTATCTGCTGGCTGGCGCGGCTGCTCTGGCCGGTGCGGTCCGTGCCTCCAGGCGGTCGCTCTCGGGCTTCGGTCGTTCGCCTCTGGCCGTTGCCCTCGCCTATTTCGGTTTCGCGTTCCTGATCGTTCCCGGCTTGAACCTCCTGTTCGGGATCTCCTTCTGGCAAAGCTCCTATCGGGGGGAGACGCTGGAACGCGGTCTGTGGCTGTCGCTCGCCTTCGTCGTTCTCCTGGCGGCTGGGTACCGTTGCTCGGCACCAACGGGCGGCCACGGCCACGTAGAGGTGAGGCCGATCGCGCAGCCGGCCTGGTCGATGACGGTGGCGGCTCTAGCCATGATGGGTGCTTTGGGCTTGGCGCTCCTGGCGAGGAGCGTCCTGGAGGCGGGCGGGCTCGCCAACTACTTCATCCTGCGCAACACGCTCGCCGCCGGCGAGGGTCCCTCGCTGATTCTGACTGCGCTTTGGCAGGCGATTCCGGCGCTGATCGTGGTGCAGGTGGTCGCTTGGAGCAGGGGGAACGTGCCGGTGGGTCGCTGGCGGGTCGTTCTCGCGGCGACGCTCTTGGTGGCGGTGGCGATCGGGCTGTTCCAGGGCAGCCGAACCAAAGCCCTTTTTCCCTTGCTGGCGGCAGGCATGACCTGGGTCGCGCTGCAGCCCGGAGACCTGCCCCGGCGGCTCAAGGCGGCGCTGCTTTCGTCGGTGGCAGGTCTGGCGCTGATCGGCGGCGTGCTGGGGATCGCCCGCGAGTCGGTGGCGGCGGGCCGGGCGGTCCGCTCCGACGCCTTCGCCGGTCCGCGGCTGGTGACCGAGGCGTTCCGCGAGTATGAAAACCTCTGGTACCTGCTGGACCATGAGGCGCGTCTCAGGCCCCTCGGCGGCTCTACATTTCTGGCCGGCTTCGTGTTCTGGGTGCCGCGCAGCATCTGGCCGGACAAGCCGCTTGGCGGAGGGCCGGAGATCGTGAACTTCATCTGGCCTTGGGGCTACGAGCCGGGTCGGAAGGACAACCGGTCGTCGATCACTCCGGGCCTGATGACCGAGGGGTTTCTCAACTTCGGCGCACCGGGGGTGCTGGTGGCTGGCGGCTTCTACGGCCTGTTCCTCGGCCTGCTGGCCAGGCTGTGGAGCCGCCGCGGAAGCGCCGTCCTAGCCGGTCTGGCGGTCTGCCTGTCGCTGCGGGCCGCTGAGTTCCTCGGGATGGAGTTCTTCGGCGGGCTGTTCAACCTGCTGGCGGTGGCCCTGCCTTTCCTCGTGGCCCTTGGGGCGGAATCGGTCTTTGCGGCAAGGACGCCGGCTCTCTCCGAGAGCGGCTAGCCGATCCACTCCCTTACGACCTCGGCCATCGCCTCGTCCCAGGGTCGGAACGGGAGTCGGGCGAGACGCTCCCCCATCTCCACGGGTTCGGAGGGGTCGGCGGCCCAGCGGGCCAGTAGGCCCGCCAGGGCGTTGGGATCGGAGTAGGGGACTGCAGCGGCGCCGCCGACCTCGCGGTAGGGAGCCGCGGTGACCACCTCCTCGTTCACCAAGATGGCGCACCGGGTGAGCACGCAGTCGCCCCACTTGTTCGACTCCGCTAGGCGGTTGATGGCGAGCGACGGGTCGTAGAAGGTGAGGCAGGCGTGGGCCCGGTGGTACAGCGCCAGCGACTCGCTGGGCTTCACCTCGCCGACGTACTCGGCGAAGGGGTGTTGGGTCAACTGGGAGGCCTGCGGCACGGTCGGATCGATCCGCCCCGCGAGAAGCAGCCGGAACGGAGGTCCCTGGTAGACCTCGAGCGCTCTGGCCAACGACTCGAGGCCGCGGGTAGGCGCCAGCCAACCGTTCACGTAAAGGGTGAACGCGCCGTCGCGAGCGTAGCCTCTGGAGCGGGCGATCTCCTCGGCCTGCGCGAGGTCGCTCTGGAGCGGATAGTTGGGCACGACGCGGAGGTTGGGGTCCGGGGTCGGCCAGCGCGCGGCGGAGGGGACCAAATGGATGGTCGCGGCTGCGGCCGCTCGGCGCTCCATGCGGGCGATGATCGGACGGATCGGCTTGGGCCACGGATAGGCGAGGCTGAGGGTGTCGTTGTCGTCGAAGAACAGGCGGAGTCTTTTCCGGCGGGCTAGGGTAGCGGCTGGGAAGGCGGACCACAGGCTCAGCGCGTACACCGCCGAACCCTCCGGGAGGTCCGCCAAGGCGCGCCGCAGGGCGGCCATGTAGCGCAGGTACCAGCGGATCAGCGAGCGGTTCTTGTACCCGCCGCCGACGAGCACCGTCCGCGTTCCGATCGGCGGGTCGTTGTCCGGCTCCCCGGGGTCCCTCTTCCAAGCCAGGTGCTGGATGGCTAGTCCCTCGGACGACAGCACGGCCGCGATCTTCCGGGTGCGGACGAGGGCACTCACGTTGGCGACAGGAGCCAGCAGGAAGACAGTCTGGCTCATGCCTTTCGGGCGATGCCGCAGAAGTCGAGCAGCCGGTCCTTCGGAAGGTTGGCGTCGCGGAACGCGGTGTGGGCGACGAGCCCCACCAGAACGTCCGCGCGCTCGAGGGCCTCCCGCAGCTCGACGAGCTCGGCGTCCACCTTGGAATCGGGCGCTGCGTAGGGCTCCACGGCGATCACCCGGAGTCCCTCGGCCTGCAGCGTGCGGCAGATGCGCAACGCGGGGCTCTCGCGAAAGTCGTCGATGTCCGGCTTGAACGCCAAGCCTAGGCAAGCCACAACCGGCTCCTTCCCTTGGTGGCGGAGCTGGGCCACCCTGCGCAGAACCTGCGCCACCACCCACTCGGGCTTGTTGTCGTTCACTCGCCTAGCGGAATGGATCAGGCGCGCCAGATCCGGGTGGGCGTCGACGAGGAACCACGGATCCACCGCGATGCAGTGGCCTCCGACTCCGCAACCGGGCTGCAGGATGTTCACCCGCGGGTGGCGGTTGGCCAGCGCGATCAGCTCCCAGACGTCGATGCCCTCCCGCTCGCAGATCATGGACAGCTCGTTGGCGAACGCGATGTTCACGTCTCGGTAGCTGTTCTCCACCAGCTTGGCCATCTCGGCGGTCTTGGCGTCGGTGAGGTGGATTCCGCCCTGCACGAAGGTTCGGTAGATCGCTGCGGCGGCCTCGGCGGCCTCCGGGGTCAGCCCGCCGACGATCCGGTCGTTGTGCACCAACTCGTGCAGGATCCTCCCCGGAAGAACGCGCTCGGGGCAGTAGGCCACGTGGAAGCGCACTCCCGGAGCCGCCTCCTCGAGGTCGCGGGCCAGCCGCTCGGTGGTTCCGACGGGAGACGTGGATTCGAGGACCACCACGGACTCGTCTCGCAAGAAAGGCGCGATCGACCGTCCGGCGGAGAACACGTAGCTGAGATCGGGGGAGGGGATGTCGCCGCTGGCGCGGAACGGCGTGGGCACGCACAGGAAGTAGGCGTCGGCGTGCGTCGGCTCGGACTGCGCCGTCAGCCGCCCGGAGGCCACCGCGTCTCTCAGTGCCGCCTCCAGGTCTGGCTCGACGATGTGGGGGACGGCGGAGTTGACGGCGTTCACGGCATCGGGGTTCACGTCGACGCCGATCACGCGGAGGCCGGCCTGAGCCATCACCACCGCGGTCGGCAGACCGATGTAGCCCAAGCCGACCACGCACACGGTTTGGGTGGGCATGATGCCGACATTATGGCCACCAAGGCGTCCCGGCTGGCGAGCCGTCGGCGCGTAGGTAAACTGGCCGGGTTCGGGAGGCGGTTTTCGATGCTTGGACGATCTGTGGCTCGGTTGGTCCTGCTCCTCGGCTCGGTCCTCGCGCTGGTTGGCGGGCAGAGTCTGGCGTCCGCCGTGGCCGCCGAAATCCGCGTCGCGCCGATCCCAGAGCGAACGGTGCGGGTCGGCGAGACGGTGCGGTTCCGGGCGGCGGCCACGGGAGGGGACGTGGTGTTCGCTCTCTCGGGCGGCCCCAAGGGCGCTGCCATCGGCGACGCGGACGGCGTGTTCGTTTGGACGCCGTCGGAGAGGGGCCTCTTCGTGTTCGAGGTCGTCGCGGCTTCGGTGAGCGACCCGAAATCCAAAGGGTCCACGGTGGTGCGGATCCGCGTGGTGGATCCAGACGCCCCCTCCTTCCGGGACATCCCTTCGCAGGTGGTCACCCTCGGTTCGGTGGTCCGCTTCCAAGCCATGGCGGAGCCGAGGCCGGGAACGCTCGGCAAGATCGTTTACTCGCTGGCGAATCCGCCGGAAGGGGCAAGCATCGACGCGTACAGCGGACGCTTCGCTTGGAGGCCGTCCCGCCCCGGCACTTACGAGATCGAGGTGGTCGCCGCCCCGGAGGGCGCGCCGTGGCTTCTGAACGTCCAGAGGGTGAGCATCACCGTCCAAGGCACCGACCGACCGGAACTGGAGCCGATCCCGCCGAAGTCGTTGGCGGTCGGTGGAACCTACTCGGTGGTGGTGCGCCAGAAGGCCACCAGCCGGCCCAGCGCCGAGCTGCTCTTCTCGCTGAAGGGCGCGCCGGAAGGCATGACGATTGATCCAAGGTCCGGGCGGATCACATGGACACCGTCGGCGGGCGGGACGTACAGCTTCACGGTGGTCGGCACCGACGCGAACGACGCCGACCTGCAGACGAGCATGCCCGTCGAGGTGCGGGTGTTCGGCGTGTTCGGCCACAGCTTCTTCGAGGGGGCACGGGCAACCTTGGATGGGAGGCTCGCCGCGATCCGGGAGGGGCGGTTCGTTCCGGGTTCCGTAACCGTCCCCGTCCCGACCAGGGAGGGCGAGGGCCGGGCCAACGAGACGGTGGAGCCGCTCCGCAACTACGTCGGTCCGGATGCGATGGCCGCGTTCAACATCGCTACTCCCGATCCGGAGCGCTATCAGCTGGGGCCCGGCGACGTCCTGAAGGTGAGGGTCTGGAGTCCGGCGCTCGAGCCGAAGGAGCAGACAGTCAAGGTGGATGCGCGGGGCACCCTCGCGCTTCCCGACACCAGCGTGAGGGTCGTGGTGCGCGGCCGCACGGTGGGCCAAGCGGAGAGCCTCCTGCGCACCGAGCTGCGCAGGTTGATCCGCAATGCGGAGGTGCTCGTCCAGCTGGACGAGGTGCGCACCATGGCGATCACCGTGATGGGCGAGGCGCACCTGCCCGGCCGGTACCAGGTCCCGTCGGTGGCTACGCTGTTCAACGCGGTGTACCTGTTCGGCGGACCGACCGCGGAGGGCTCCTTCCGTCGGATCGAGCTGCGCCGCTCCGACGGGACGCGCCGCACCCTGGACCTGTACCGCTACCTGTTGCTCGGCGATGCGAGCCAGGACACGCCGCTGCAGCCGGGAGACGCGATCTTCGTTTCAAGGGCGGAGCGCCGCGTGGTGGTGAGCGGCGAGGTGGTGCGCCCCGCCGTGTACGAGCTGCTGCCGGGGGAGCGCCTGCAGGACGCCATCCGCTTCGCGGGCGGTCTGCGGGCTTCGGCGGTCGCCTCGTCCGCGGTTCTGGAGACGGTGGATGAGGGCCGCAACCGTGTGCTGCTCGCCTTGGACGCGCGGACCGCGAACCCCGAGCTGAAGGACAACGACGTGCTCGAGGTGCCCAGCGTCGCCAGCGAGATCGTCAACGCAGTGCTGCTGGAGGGCGCGGTGGAGCGGCCCGGCCGCTACCCGGTCGGACCGGAGACCACGGTGGCGGAGCTTCTGGGGCTCGCGGGAGGCTTGCGGCCCGACGCGTGGATCCAGCGGTTCGACCTCTTCCGACGGAACGACGACGACACCACCACCCTGCTTCCGGTCGACGGCGCCAAGGCCTCGCAGACCAGGGTGCAGCCGCGAGACCGCGTGGTGGTGTACCGCCTGTCGGACGTGGCGTGGACCGGGGACCGGATCGTGGAGGCGTCCGGCGCCGTGCGGAAGGCCGGCACGTTCACGCGGGCCGAGGGCATGCGTGTGCTCGACCTTCTGATCCAAGCGAACGGTCTGGCTCCGGACGCCCAGCTCGAGCGGGCCTTTCTGCAGAGGACGGAGCCGGACGGCACGCCCGGCGAGCTCGTGACGATCGACTTGCGCAAGGTGCTGGCCGGCGACGAGCAGGCCAACCTGGTGCTGCGGGACCGGGACCGGCTGGTGGTGCAGACCGTCGCGGAGAGCCGCTATCTGCCCGAGCAGACCGTTCAGGTCCTAGGGGCGATCCAGGCTCCGGGAGTGTACACGCGGTCGAGCAACCTGACCATCGGGGACCTGCTGAAGCTGGCGGGCGGCCCCACTCCGGACGCCGGCGAGTACGTGGAGATCGCCAAGTCCCGCGTCCCGGAGGGCACGCCGGTCGTGCGCCTCAGCCTGAAGGAGGCCTGGGAGGGCGGCCCCGCCGCCGCGACGCGCCTGGAGGACGGCGACTTGGTGACGATCGCGTCCCGGCAGGACCTGATCGTGGTGCCGCGCACCGTCACGATCCTCGGCGAGGTGGCGAACCCTGGCCCCTACACGCTGGGTCGGAAGGGCGAGACCCTGAGCGACCTGGTGGCCAGAGCGGGCGGCTTGACGGACGCGGCGTTCCCCGAGGGAGCGCAATTCCTGAGGAACCCGCGGAAGCTCCGCACCGACCCCCAGCAGGCTGTGGCGCCCAAGGTTCGGGAGATGATCGACCTGGTGAACGAGGCGGAGTACCGCCGGGCCTTGGCCCGCGGCGAGCTGGAGAGGGTGCGGATCGCCTCGGGGCTGAAGAGCCAGCCGATCGTGCTGGGCCTGCCGGGAGGCGGCGCCACAACCCAGCCGCAGGCCGGACCAATCCCGGAGCTGAAGGGCGAGACGGTGACGCCGGCCCGCACGTTGGGATTGGCCGAGCTGAGCCCCGCCGGGAACATCAACGTGAGCCTGACGGAAGCCTTGGCGCGCAAGGGCGGACCGAAGGACCTCCCGCTGGAGGACGGCGACGTGCTGGTGATCCCCGCGCGGCCGACCACCGTGGCCGTGACCGGAGCGGTGGTGGCCCCCTCCTCGAGCCTGTACGAGAAGGGCCGGAACGTGGAGTGGTACGTGGAGAGGTCCGGCGGCTACACGCTGGACGCGGCGAAGGACGGGATCTTGCTGATCAAGCCAAACGGCCAGGTGGTTCGGGCTACCCGCCGGACCCAGCCCGGCGTGGGAGACGTGATCTTCGTCCCGACCCGCGTGATGGCGGCGAGGCTGGCGGACCGGCAGGCCGAAATCGACGCGATCTCCAGGAACGTCACAGGAGCGGCGATCGTGTTCGCTCTGCTCCGATCGCTGGTTCCGTAAGGACCCGCGGTGCAAGGACCGGTTCGGTGACGATTCGGGGGATGGCCGCGTCATAATGACCGAGAGGCGAGACCCGCTGGTTCTGCGGGGCGCGGGCTCTCGCCGGAGGAAACCTGGATGAACCGTTGCTTGGCAACTTGGATCGGTGTGGTCGCGGCGGGGCTGGCATACGCGCAGGCTCCGTTCACGATCGTTCGGCCGGCGGACGGCTCGAAGGTGCGCGAGAAGGTGCGCGTGTTGCTGCCCAAGGACAGCGTTCCGGACGGCGGATACGTGGGCGTCTTCGTGGGCGGCAAGTTCCTCGAGGCGACCGTTCCCCCGGTGCAGGGGAAGTACCGCGAGTACGTTCTGGACACGAAGTCGAGGGGCATCCCGGACGGGCAGACGACGATTGAGCTCGTGCTGTTCGTGGACTCCAACGACCAGCCTAGAGTCGTGGATCGCTCGTCCGTCGAGGTCAACATCGCCAACTCCTCGTCCATCAACATTCCCGAGGACGGGGTGAAGCTGCGGTACCGATGGCGGCCCGGCATGGAGCTCGTGTACAACCTCGAGGTCCGCACGCAGCTGGCGACACTGACCGAGGCGCAGAACAAGCTGGGAGCTCGGGGCGCCGACCTGCCGATCGAGGCGGAGAAGGTCCGCCTGCTGTACGCCGTGGACAACGTGTATCCGAACGGCGACGGATTGGTGCGCATCCAGGCGATGCCGCTGAAGGGCAAGGATTACGCTTGGCTCACCATCGGGGACGAGACCACGCCGCGGCGGTTCATGGACTACGAGATGCACTCCGTGTACATGCGGCTCACGTCGACGGGCATGGAGGTGTTCGGCTCCGTGCCGTTCTACGTGCCGCTGGAGGGCACCGCGGGCGAGGCGCGCCGGACGGACCTGTTCGCGGTGTATCCGCTTCCGACGCTGCCATCCAAGCCCGTCGTTCCGGGCGACATCTGGCAGGCCCGATTCCTCGACAGCGCGTTGGACCTCGACAAGCTGTACGAGCAGGACAAGCTCACCGACCCGCTCTTGGCCCGGGGCGAGTTCCTGGGCGTGGAGTGGGAGTCCGGCTTCCCGTGCGCCAAGATCAAGCACACGCTGGAGGCAGGTCAGAAGCGCAAAAAGGATGAGGAGAAGGAGAAACAGGCGCAGGCCCAGGGACAGGCGGCCAGCGGCTCCTCTTCCGGCATCGAGGACGAGAAGCTCTCGCTCGAGGAGACGATCTGGTTCGCGCTGGATCGCGGCGTCGTGGTGAAGCTGGTCCGCGAGGAGACGATCGACCGGAAGATCACCACGCCGGCGTACGGCGGAGCCGGCATGGGTGGTCCGCAGATGGGCCCGATGGGACCGATGGGCGGGCCTCAGATGGGACCCATGGGTCCGATGGGTCCCGGCGCGATGCCTCCGGGTTACTCGGGCGGTCCCGGCTTCGGACCGTTCGGCCCTCCCGGCATGGGTAGGAACAACGTGACCGACCTGCGGCAGGTGGTCGGCCCAGCGGGCAACAAGGGCGGTGGCGCCCAGGGCGGCGCGATGGGCGGACCGATGATGGGCCCTCCGGGAGGCATGGGCGGCATGTTCGGTGGCAACCGGGGCATGGTTGGCGGCGGCACGGCGGCTCAGACGCGCTACTTCCGGATCAAGAGGCAGCTGACCTTCACCCTCGAGCAGTGAGGTAGGGCCAGGGTCTGCGGACGTGGCCTTCTGGAAGCGCAGAACGATCGAAAGCGGCTCCTCGGAGGACTCCGAGGAGCCGCGCATGTCTCTGGGCGATCATCTGGAGGAGCTCCGAACCCGCATCGTCCGGAGCCTGCTCTGGCTCACGGTCGGCTGGGTGATCGGCTGGCAGATCCAGCCGTGGCTGTACGACCAGCTGAACGCGATGATCGTGGCCAACGTGCGCGGGCCGGGCATCGACTACAAGGAGGTGTTCCGGAACGCCACCGAGCCGTTCATGCTCAAGTTCCGCCTGAGCTTCCTGATCGGGCTGATCCTCGCGTTCCCGTTCATCGTGCTGCAGCTCTGGGGGTTCGTCGAGCCCGGGCTGCGGCCCCACGAGAGCCGTCCGGTGAAACGGCTCGCGCCCGTGAGCGTGCTGCTGTTCGGCACGGGCGTTTTCTTCTGTTGGCTGATCCTGCCCAGCGCGTTCCGGTGGTTCGTCAGCTATCTGGCCGAGTTCCCCGGCACGGCGCTGTACCAGGAGCCGGGGACGCTGGTGTTCTTCGTGCTGAAGATGCTTCTGGCGTTCGGCTTCGGTTTCCAGCTGCCGCTGGTGGTGTTCCTGCTGGGCAGGGTTGGACTCCTTGAGCCTGCCGTGATGATGCGGTATTGGCGCCAAGCGGCGGTGGCGATCTTCACGCTGTCGGCAATCGTGACGCCGAGCAACGACGCGTTCAGCATGCTGATGATGGCGGTGCCTCTCACCATCCTATTCTCGGTGAGCGTGTGGATGATCCGGCTGACCAGCCGGCGCAAGCCCGCCGAGGAGGAGGCGGCCGAGCTGAGCGCCGCGGCGGACGAGCCGTGAGCTTGCAGGAGTTCGTGGAGGAAGTCCGGGCTCGGGGCATCCTGGGAGTGCCCGCCCAGAGGATCGTCGAGCTTCCCGCGCAGGAGCCGACCTTCGCAGAGATCGCCTCTCCATTGCGCGAATCCACCCGGCGGGCGCTGGATGCGGTGGGCGTCCGACGCTTCTTCCGGCACCAAGCCCAGGCGATCGACGCCGCGCTGGCGGGTCGGGACGTCGTGCTCGCCACGGGCACCAACAGTGGCAAGTCGCTGGCGTACCAAGTGCCCGCGCTCGAGGCGCTCGCCGCGGAGCCGTCCGCGCGCGTGCTGATGCTGTTTCCGACGAAGGCGCTGGCGCAGGACCAGCTGGGCAAGGTGGAGGCGATGCTGCCCCCCGGTGTGCGTTGCGCCACGTACGATGGGGACACTCCTCCGGCCCAACGCTCGGCGATCCGGCGCAACGCGCAGGTGATTCTGACGAACCCGGACATGCTGCACGTCGGGGTGCTGCCCAACCACGATCTGTGGAGCAGGGTGCTGAAGTCGCTCCGCCTGATCGTGATCGACGAGATGCACGTGTACCGGGGCGTGTTCGGCTCGCACGTGGCGTCGGTGCTGTGGCGCCTGTTGCGGCTGTGCGAGTGGTACGGGTCGCGTCCGCAGATCGTGGCCGCCAGCGCAACCATCGCCAACCCCCTTCGGGCGTTCCGTCTGCTCACCGGACGCGACGCGGCCCTGGTCTGGGACGACGCTTCGGCGAAGGGACGGCGCACGTTCGTGTTCTGGTCGCCGCCGATCGTCGACTCCGAGATGGAGGGAAGCCCGAACTGGGCCACCGCGTGGCTGCTGGCGGCACTGGCCTCCGCCGGAATCCGAACGCTGGCGTTCTCGCGGGCCCGCAGCTCCGCGGAGATCGTTCTGCGCCGGGCGCGGCGCGCTGCGGAGAGCTCCGGCCTGCTGGACCCGTCCAAGCTCGAATCGTACCGGGCGGGCTATTCCCCGTCTGAGAGGCGGGAGATCGAGCGGGCGCTCTTCCAGGGCGAGCTGCTGGGCCTGTCGTCCACCAACGCGTTGGAGCTGGGTGTGGACGTCGGGGGGCTGGATGCGGTGATCCTGAACGGGTATCCCGGCTCGGTGGCCAGCTTCTGGCAGCAGGCTGGGCGCGCAGGCAGAGGCGTGCGCGACGGCTTGGTGCTGTTCGTGGCGCACGGCGACGCGCTGGACCAGTTCCTGTGCCGAGAGCCGGAACGGTTGCTGGAGGCCCGCTCAGAGTCGGTGGCGCTGAACCCGGAGAACCCGGTGATCCTCGGCCGGCACCTTCTTTGTGCGGCGCACGAGAGGCCGCTCGCGCCGACTGAGCTGGCGGAACGGTCGGAGCGCTGCCTCCCGGTGGCCGAGGGCCTCGAGCAGGAGGGGTCGCTGCGGTTCACAGCGGGCCGATTCTTCTATCCGCTGCACGAGCCGCCCGCGCCGGCAGTGGACATCCGCGGCACCGGCGGAGACACGTTCGTGCTGACGGTTGACGGTCAGCCGCTGGGAACGATGGAGTCGTGGCGCGTGCTCCGGCAGGCGCACCCGGGCGCCGTCTACCTTCACCGAGACGCCGCTTACGAGTGCGTGGAGCTGGACCTCCACGCTCGGGTGGCCCGGCTGAAGCCCAGCGACACGAACATGGTGACGCAGGCCTTGGTGCAGACGTCCATCGAGATCCTTGGAGAGAGCGACTCGGGGCCTTGGGGTCCTTGGACCGTGCGCTTCGGCGCGCTGCGCGTGACGGACCAGGTGGTGGGCTTCCGCTACTACCCGTTCGAGGGGCGCGGCCCGCAAGGGGAGAAGGAGCTGGACCTTCCGCCGACGAGCTACGAGACGATCGGCCTGTGGCTCGAACTCCCGCCCGTTGGGGAGCCGGAGGCGGTCGGAGCCCTGCACGGACTGGAGCACGCGTTGCTGGCGGTCGGTCCGCTGCTGGCGGGTTGCGACCGGGCCGACCTGGGCAGCTCGTGGTACAGCGTGTTCCCCGACACCCTGCAGGCGGAGCTGTTCGTGTTCGACCAAGCGCCGGGCGGCGTGGGTTTGACCACCGAGCTGTACAACCAGCGGGAGGCTTGGGCCAAGGCCGCGGCGCAGCTGCTGGCCGGGTGCGCCTGCGCCGAGGGCTGCCCCGCGTGCCTGCTGAGCCCACGGTGCCCGGCAGGCAACGCGGCGCTCAGCAAGGTAGGAGCGCTGGCGCTCTTGAGGAAGCTAGGGGAGGCTGGAGGCGCCGGGCGGATTCGAACCGCCGAATGAGGGTTTTGCAGACCCTTCCCTTAACCACTTGGGTACGACGCCCCGCTGGCTGATTTATACCCCGAAAGGCCGCCCGGTCCAAGTCCTTGTTCGGCGCCTTGTTAGGGAGGGGTGGAGAGCTCTCGGCAACGGAGAGGGGACCCGGGCTCTCGCCCGGGTCCACCGCTCGTCTCGGCCCCCTTCCGGCTCACTTGGGCGCGGGCGGCGCCGCGGGACCCCCTCCTCCCTTCTGGGATTCGATGATCCCGCGAACCTTCTCGCGCATCTCGGGAGGAACCTTGTTGATGTCGAACTCGCCCTTGCCCGCTTCCAGCGCGTCGCGCATCTTGTCCTCCTCGGCTTTGGAGAGCTGCGTGTCCGACGAGCACCCTGCCGAGAGGATCGCGGTTGTCAGCGAGGCAAGAATCCAGATCGTCCTCATGCGTGATCCTTCTCCCGGCGTGCTAGTTGCGCAGGGCGTCCCACATGTTGTCGGACGGCCGGGTCAACGGGTCGGGGTTGGTGGCGACGGGCTTCAGGGCCTTGGCGTGTCCGTCGGCGAACACCATGTTCGCGCTGTTGTTGACCACGGACATCGAGCCGTCCTGCCCGAAGGGCCAAGCGGCCGTGGTGG
>FWWL01002581.1_pt1 | contig 36870 bp, 34 predicted proteins | sample 2228331 | NCBI WGS metagenome assembly FWWL01 (sample SAMEA103939775, study PRJEB20133) | metagenome
TGGCGGCGATGGGCTTAATCCACTAACAAACCTATCGGTCCACTCGGTGGGGGCAGATCAAGAGTTCGGCGGTCTCGTCGTCAACGACGACATAGACGTCCTCGTTCGCCTTCTTCGCGAACCAATCGGGAAACTCTTTGTAGCCTTCCTTCAGGCTGTCAAAAAACGGATCCGCGAGTGACAATTCGCTAAATTTGGTAAGCTTGAGTTGGCGTGCCACTCAAGTTCCTCCCGCCGGTGATCGTGCAGCAGAAATGCAATGGCTTGGAATTGCGCGCAAGAGTCTCGCCAAATATTGTCCGCTTGATCAATGCTGGTCGCGGCCATTCGGCGCGGCGGCACTTGCGCCGTGAATCAGGCGATGTGATCTATTCCCTTAGCTGAGGAAATATCTGAGCGCCGCACCGCCCGCTCTTCTCCTTGGGAACTGCGATCCCGAGAACAAGCGCCTAATACGCTGGCTAATGCTACCGCGTCAAGGACGCCGGGTTGCCGGAGCAGAGCTTTGGCGAGCGGGGTGTGCGATCAGCCCGGCACGTTCTGTATCTGCTCTCATCATCATCTGCTGCCCCGCATGCCACATCTCAGTCCCGAGCATGAGGGCAGCGATCCGCTCCGGTGCCACCCAACTGACCGGCAATGATCTTGCGACAGCGCCTGGCAGGATCTGCAGATTAGAGGGCCACCTGCTGCCAGGCGTCGCCCCAAATGGACAGACCGCTTTTCACTTGACGGGGGCCTGTCACCCGCCAAAATCAATGACGGCTTTCAGGATAAGATTTCGCTTCACCCAATGACTAGATTTGGGGCGCAAAGGAGACAAGGTGGTCCCTTGAGACCGGTTTCGCCAATACTCCAAATGTTGACTTCCCGAGCGTCCCACCGTGCGGTGGCCACGCTCTATTCCGCTTCGCTACACCGAGCCACCTTCGGTGTCTCGTCCCTTCGGGCGACGATCGTTGACGCGGGCCGGCTGAGGGCCGGCGATGCGGAACGCGAGGTCGATTGAGCGCGCACTGACGGACTCCTGTGGAGCCGCCAGAGATCGCAGAGCTTTTGTTTGTCGCGTGGCACACTCGATCCGGCCGGAGGGCGCGGCAGCGGCTGGCCCCCAGGCCCGGGCGCACGCCGCCGCGACGGCCGGCCGGATTCGAGGGTGCTTTGTTGTGGGCTCCGCTGGAGCCGGGCAGCGCTGGCGCTGCGAGAGGCGGCGGACATCGCGCGGGCGCGATGGCGTTGGCCTCCGGCGTCTGAATAGCGGGGTGGGCGTCGCTTCCCTCTAGTCCCGCCGCGACGGGCCGCAAGCTGGCTGCGCCAGCTCCTCCACCTTGTTCCGGTCCTTCGGATGCAGCCCGCCGCTCAAGCGTGACTGCCGGTCCGCTCCTGCCGCCCACCCCGCCATTCCGGCGCCGGGTGCGGTGGTTTTGAAAGGAGCGAGGAAATGACGTGTTCGGATCATGCGCTGCGCCCGGTGAACAGCCTTTATGCCGAGGTGACGGATCGGATCATTTTGGAACTGGAGGCGGGGCGGCTTCCTTGGGTTCAGCCTTGGGATGCGGGCTTTGGCGGGGCGGGGCTTCCCTGCAACGCCGGGACGGGGCGTCGCTATTCCGGGATCAATGTCTTGGTGCTGTGGTGTGCCTTGGCCGAGCGCGGGTTCGGGTCGCAACGTTGGATTACCTATCGGCAAGCGCAGGAGCTTGGCGGCTATGTCCGCAAGGGCGAGCGCGGGACGACCGTCTTCTATGCCGATCGCTTCACGCCGAAGAGCGGTGATGGCGCGCAATTGCCCTTTGAAGGCGAGGAGCAGCGGCAGGTTGCGTTCCTCAAGCGCTTCACCGTGTTCAATCTGGAGCAGTGCGAAGGCCTGTCGCGTCCGCTCGTAGCGGAGCCGTGCGCGGCGCTGCCGGAGCGCGAGTTGATCCCGCAGGCTGAGGCGCTGATCGCGGCGACCGGGGCGGACTTCCGGATCGGGGGTGATGAAGCGTTCTATGTGCCGTCGCTCGATTACATTCAGGTGCCGCCGCAGCAGGCCTATCGCGATCAGATCAACTGGTATCGCACTGCGCTGCATGAGCTTGGGCATTGGACTGCGCACACCTCCCGGCTGGGCCGCCTTGAGAATGAAGACCTCAAGGGGCGGCCCTATGCGCGCGAAGAGCTGGTCGCCGAGCTATGCAGCGCCTTTGTCTGCGCCGAGATGGGCATCGTGCCGACCGTCCGGCATTCCGATTACATCGCGACTTGGCTGGACGTGCTCAAGGGCGACAGCCGCGCGATCTTCCGCGCCGCGTCGCAGGCCAGCAAGGCGGCGGACTATCTGCTCGCCTTCCGTCCGGATGCGCGCGAAGGGAAGGGGGCGCGGCAATGACGGGGCGCTGGCCGTCGCCCGCCGAGGTCGCGCGGCTTCGTGTCGCGGTCGCGGCGATGCCGGAGCCACGGCGCTCGGTCTATCTGTTCACCGCGCGCGATGGTCTGGACTATCGCGAGATCGCCGCCCGGCTTGGCCTCGACGTTGGCGAAGTGCAGCGCGAACTGGCGAGGGCGCTGGTCGACTTGATCTACGCGGTCGAGGACGATGGCGAGACACCGCTCACGCTGCAATGACGAACCTCCGCGATGCCGGTTTAGGCTGGGCATCGCGGCAAAGCCTTTGGTAGGGTCACCACAATGCGCACCGATACCGATCATTTGCCTGCCGCGAAGCAACGAGAGCTCGAGCGGGTCGTGCAGATCCTGTTCGAGGAATTCGAGGACGCGCGCGGCAATCCGACGGGCGACAAGAAGCTCGGGCGCATCCTCAAGATCATCCTTTACGGCAGCTATGCGCGCGGCGGCTGGGTCGATGAACCGCACACCGCCAAGGGCTATCGCTCCGACTTCGACCTTCTGGTGATCGTCAACCAGAAGGAGCTGACCGACCGGGTGGACTATTGGGAGAAGGCCGAGGAGCGCCTTACCCGTGAGCTGGCGATCACCGGCAATCTCAAGACCCCGGTCAACTTCATCGTTCACTCGCTGCAGGAGGTGAATGACGGGCTGGCGCATGGGCGGTATTTTTTCATGGATATCGCGCGCGACGGGATCGCGCTTTACCAGTCCGAGGATTGCGAGCTTCATCAGCCGAAGCCGAAGACGCCTGCTGAGGCGCTGGCGATGGCGCGGGAGTATTTCGAGGAGTGGTATCCCGCCGCAATGCGTGCCCACGTCAATTTTGGAGACGACCTAAAGCGAGGCTGGAACAAGGACGCGGCGTTCATGCTGCATCAGGCCACGGAGCGCCTGTATCATTGCGTGCTGCTGGTGGTGACGTTCTACACGCCCCATGTCCACAATTTGGCATTCCTGCGGACCCAGGCCGAGCGGCTGGATCGTCGGTTGCACGCCGTGTGGCCGACGACCAATCGTCGCGAGCGCGCGATGTTTGAAAAGCTCAAGGATGCCTATGTGAAGGCCCGCTACTCGAAGCACTACCGGATCAGCGAGGACGAACTGACCTGGCTTGGCGAGCAGGTCGAGGAACTTGGGCGGGTGGTCCACATCGTATGCTCCGAAAAAATCGCGGAGCTGGAGGAGACAGCATCCGCCTGAGCGCTGCGCTGCGCTTCCGAATCACACGTTAGCCTCGGCTGGCCGTGGTCGCGCGTGCCGCTTGCGCTCTGGCAGTACGTCCCTGATCAAGGTTTAGATAGCGCGGGGCGCTCTCTTTGCGCTCAGCGCTGGCGCAGTCGGGAAATTGGCAGGGTCGATCGCTTCCCGAAACGCGAATGACTGCTTCTGGGCAGGCGCAGCATCAAATCAAATGACAGAAGCTAGGTGGTTTGCTGCCATTGCTTCCTAGGGCATTTGCACCCAACCTGCCGGGATGGACGATACGGTTCGCATTAGGGCAAGCATCCAGTTCCTGACCACGGAAGAGGGGGGACGGGTTTCGCCGCTTGCAGGTGGAGGAAGTTACAGACCCAATCATAATTTCTTCGGTCCAGTAGACCGCGATATGTGCATGGGCTTCATCGATCTCCCGGCGAACCAGCAAGTTGCTCCCGGTCAGACCATCCATGTTGAAATGAACTTGCTGATTTACCCCGCCGTCAAGTCAGAGATAGCGCCCGGGCGGCAGTGGCGCGTTCAAGAAGGTGGCAAGTTGGTCGCGGTGGGCACGATCCTTGAGGTGCTCGATCCGACCCACTGAATGTCCGCAAGGGGGTCGGAACGGGAAAGTCGGCTTCTGGCAAAATCTGGGCCGATGCTGCCTGCTGGCCTTGGAATCGCGGATGGTAACCGGGAGGAGATATTGGGCGGTCAGTGCCATCGTGCGGTTTAGTCTAGGCCTTGACCTTCATCGCTCCGAATGACGCGGCCGCTACCGCAAGCGGCGAAGCGAACAGCAGGAAGGCAAGTCCTATGTTTGCGTCGCCTGTGCTCAAATGTGCGGCGACATTGATCCCGCTCCAAAGCGCGAAAGTCACGGCCAAGCCCGCGACCCAAGCGCGTGTGGCGGCCACTCCCGCGAGACACAGGGCCAAAAATGGGGCGGCGACGAGGACTGCATTGATTGCCAGAATACCCCATTCTTCCGTCAGATCGGGACCACGTCCAGCCAACCGAAGATTGAGTACCGAGCCGCCCACGATGAGCGGTCCAATGGCCAGCGCAACCACCAGCCTGAACAGCTTACCTGTCATGTCCTAGAGCCAATCATTCTGTGCAGCTTACGGAGAAACCGCACTTTCGCAATTGGGGTCGCGAGTGGCCACGTCGCTGTTGCCTATCTGCGCAACAGAAGATTCCCAATCTTCTCCGCACTGGCGAGCAGGACGTCGTCAGCGAGATGCGCATATCGGAACGTGGTTTGTAGCCGCTGATGGCCGAGCAAGATAGACGTGGTCAGAAGGGTTTCCCCTGACATCACGGCGTGGCTGGCGTAGCTGTGCCGAAGATCGTGAATCCGCAGCTTATCGGGAAGTGCGGCGGCGCGGCGGACCGCGAACCAGATCGTTCGCACAGTTTCATATTCACGACCTTGGGGAAGTGGGAAAACGGCGCTGGTTTCCGCGCCCGGCCGCTTGGTGCGTGCGCGCGCCTTATACGCTTGGAGGAACCGCCGCACGGGTACGCCGATCACCACGTCGCGAGCGCCGGTTTTGCTGTCTCGGAGCCGGAGGCGGTCCGGCAGCACGTCGCGCCATTCCAGTTTGATCGCTTCGCCGACCCGGCAACCGGTCAGGGTGAGGAACCGGAGCAGGGCGGAGACAATGCAGCCCTGATCCTTGATCCGCGCATCGAGGACCGCGCCGAGCCGCCCCATCTGCGCCTCCGAGAGGAAGGTGCCGACGACCTTGCGGCGGTTGGGCCGGACACCGATCGCGGGGTTGATCCAGTCCTTGGGAACCCTGCCCCAGTCCTGTGCGGTGCCGAGTATCTGGCGCAGGATGCCGAGCGCGCGGTTGGCCCCGCCGGGGCTGGTCGCGCTGTAGCGTTCGAACCACCTGACGATATCGGGCCGGGTGATCTGGTCGAGGCGCATGCGGCCGAACGCGGGCAGCAATTGCAGCCGGACATAGCTGCGATAGGCCTTGAGTCCGGACGGCTTGTAGAGCCGCCCGTGCTTTGTTTCATGCTCGGTCTGGAACTCCCGGAACAGGGGCGCGGGGGGCGGATCGGCGGGAGCGGGGGCAGGGGTGCCGGCGGCAAGCAAGGCAGCGGCGGCGCGGCGAGCGGCCTTTACTTTCGTCTCAGGAAACGAGCCGAGCGACCATTTCATCTGTTTTCTGTCGGCTCGTCCGCGCAGTATCCAGCTTCGCGCGCCCGAGGGCTGTACCCTCAGGCTTAGCCCAGGTTGGCGGGTGTCTCGCAAGGTGAACTCGCTCGCTTCGGGCAGCGCCCGCGCGCAGAGCGTGTCCGTCAGCGGGAGGATGAGATTAGGCATGCCGGGCCTCCCCTTCGACCGGAAGAGGCGCATCCGGTCTGCGGCGCGAGCGGGGTGTCTGTGACTTGGATCGCTGTCGCGTTTTGGGGGCTGCACCTTGGCGCAGCGATCGGTCGATGAGCGAGGAAACGCGGGTGGCCGATGTAGCGAGTGCTCCGATCGCGAGGTGGGCATAACCGAGCGTGCTGTCGATATCGCGGTGGCGGAGGAGCTGTCCTACGAGCCGAATGTCGATTCCGTTCGACACGGCGACCGACGCGAAATGGTGCCGAAGATCATGGACCCTAAGGTCCGACAGGCCCGCCCCTTTCAGGATGATGCGCCACGGCGCGTCCATCGCCTTCAGCGGGCCGTCGATGCGCGGGGAGGGGAAGACATAGGGGCTGGCCGAAGCCTCGCGGCGGGCGTCGAGGATCTGGCGGGCGGGGGTGTTCAGCCAGATCGTGCGCGGGCCGCTTTTCGAATCCTCCAGCACCGCTCGGGGATCGGCGATCCGGTCCCAGGTCAGGCCGAGGATCTCGCTTCGCCGGGCACCCGTGAGCAGCAGCAGGCGAACCGCGTCGCAATAGTCCGGCATCCGGGCTTGCAGTCGATCGAGCGCTTCCCAGAGCTTCCGAACGCTGCCCGGCGGGAGGTGGCGTCCGCGATGTCCCTTGGCCTTCTTGCGGAGGCCGCGACAGGGATTGGAGCCGCACGGGCGAAGACCGTGGTCCTCGGCATACAGCATCAGCCCCGACAGCGTTGAGAGCGCCATGCGCGCCGAAGTCGTCTGCGCCGAGATGTCGCGATGCCAGCAGGCGACTTCCTGCGGAGTGATGTCGCGCACGTTGCGCTTCCCAAGCACGGGGAGGATGCAGGTGCGCCCAACGGACTCCATCTGGCGGCCCGTCGAGGGCTTCCATCGCCCCTTTGCACCAAATGCGAGGAAGCGGGGCAGCAACTCCGCGACGGTCGCATCGGGACTGAATAGAAACGCTTCAAGGCGCTCACCTTCGGCGGCATCCGGCGACGGCGCGGCTTCTGGTGACGCCGATCGTCGCGCAGCCGCGATCGGGATCGCTGCCGCATCGCCGAGCGTGCGGCGGATTGTCTTTCCATTCTCCGAGCGGAGGATCACCCATGTTCGGGAGCCGCTCGCGCGAAGACGCAGCGCGAGGTTGGGGGCTTGGGTGTCGCGCAGGTTGCGCTCCCCGTTCGCGGGCGGATCGAGCTTCAGAATGTCGAAATCGGCAAGATCGAAACGGTCGGCGCTTCGCATGACCGGCACTCCATAAATCCCGGCTCGGAGGCCGGAGAGCGCGCCTTTGGGGATGATCCCCAGGGCACGCGGGGATTTATGAGAAGCGCCTTTGCGTACGGTCTTTCGGGTCGCTCCGGGGAGCTTTCCCGATTTGTTCAGCGCCTGAATTTATGACGCTGAACCAGTGGTTTGCCGCCCAATCGAGCATCGAATGAGCGCATGACGCAAGGTCATGCGGGAGAATCGACGCACGCCTGAAAGGCGTATTTTGTAATGCACCGTACGCACGGGTGCTGCGGGCGTGAAACCCGCAGAATTGCGCGATATATTCACGTCATCCGCGTCAGACAAAAGCCGCTGAAATCGCGTCGTTGGCGGACAGATACTCTCGGCTACGCAGCTAACCATCTGATCCGGTTTGTCATCCAGCGTCGGACGGCGTCCGCCACCATAACGCCTTGAGATCGCTAGGCCAATTTGGTAAAATGAGTCGCTTCATCACGCGCCAGCGACGGACAGGATCCGTTATGGCTCGTATCACGATACGCCTGGAGGACGCGATGCTCGACCTGTTGGTCGATCGTGCGCGTTCGTGTGGCACCACCCCGTCAGCCTATATCCGAGACCTGATCGACCGGTTCGAGGGCGCCGATCCGCAAGGCTATCACGCCAGGTTCGACGAACTCCATGCGACCTCGATCCAGACCCTGGCAATATTAGCCTCTTCAGTCGGTACGCGAGCGCCCGAACTCCTGGAACAGGGGCTGGCCGAGGCACGCCGCCTGCTCCGCGAACGGGATTTGCTCGATCCGGAGCAGGACCGACCATGAGCATCTTTCGCAACGATACGCTCGGCTCCTGGACGCGGGGCGGACAGGCGATTGTCCACAATGTCCGGATGACCACGCAGGTCTTCTACCAGACTTGTCTGGCCGGTCTGATCATCTGGATGCTCGGCATCGGCTGGTATGCGTTCGAGCAATCGAGCGCCTATGAGCGGTTCGTGCTGGCAAAGCTGGCTCAGGCCGTTGTGATGGGGGACGCGGTGCCCGGCAACGCGTCCCCCATCCTGTTCGAAGATCCTGCCGGTCGGCGCTACTGGACCAGTCCCGAGGCACTGATCGGCTCGGAGATTGCGCAGACAACGCTGCGTCAGTTCGAAGGCTATCTATTGAACGGTGCCGGCATCTCGGGGGCGTTGACGCTCGCCATGTTGTTCTGGGCCTGGTTCTACTTCACCCGGATGGGGCGAGGGTTGGGCTCGAACCAATTCCTGCGCGGCGCACGATTTGGCACTGCTCGAACCCTCCGCCGCGCGCTCTGGCGGTACGCGCGCGGCAGCTTCTCGATCGGCGGGGTCCCGATGCCCGAGGCGTTCGAACCGGAGCATGTGCTCATTTGCGGAGCCCCCGGAACCGGGAAGACCAACATCATCGTCAAGATGCTCGCCGGCATCCGCGCGAAGGGGCGGCGGGCGATCGTCTACGATACCGCAGGCACGTTCGTGGAAAAATTCTACCGGCCCGGTGTCGATGTCATGCTCAACCCGCTCGATTCCCGATCGGATAAGTGGAGCCCATGGGTCGATGTGCCGCGCGACTATCATTACGACCAGATCGCGGAGTCCACGATACCCGACAAATCGGGCGATCCGTTCTGGGCGAAGTCCGCGCGCGGAACTTTGGTGGCCGTGCTGCGCAAGCTTGCCCGACAGGAGCGTACGCTGATCTCGGTGCTGCTCGACACACTGCTGCGCTCGAAGCTCAAGGAACTGGCGGTATTCGCCCAAGGGACCGACGCTGCTGCGTTCATAAGCCTTGAGGGGGAGCGAACCTCGGCCGGCATCCAGGCCGAGCTCGCCTCGGTCATGCGCAGCTTTTCCTATCTCGACGACACACAGGACGGACTCTCGATCCGCGACTGGGTGGCGAATGAGCGCGATGACAGCTGGCTGTTCGTCACGGTCAAGGCGGACCAGCTCCCCTCCCTGCGGCCCCTGATCACCGTCTGGCTGGATATTGCTATTTCCGCGATCATGAGCCTGTCGGCCGACCGCAATCGGCGGCTTTATTGCGTGATCGATGAGCTGCCGAGCTTGCAGAAACTGCCATCGCTCTCGGATTTTTTGGCACGTGCTCGAAAATATGGCGGATGCGGGATCCTGGGTTTTCAGAGCTACCCTCAGCTCGAGGCGACCTACGGCATTCAGGATGCTGCGGCCATCACCGGCTATTGCTCGACCTGGGTCGCACTGCGCGCCAACGACACGCCCACCGCCAAGCATGTCAGCGAAAATCTCGGGCAGGTCGAGCAGATCGAGGCCAATGAGGGCATGTCCTATGGCGTCAACGACATGCGCGACGGCGTGAACCTGTCGCGGATACAGGTGACGCGGCCGCTGGTCCTGCACACGGAAGTGACCAACCTGCCGAACCTGACCGGCTATCTGCGGTTCGGACGCAACCTGCCGGTCGTCCGGTTCAAGGACCGCTTCAACGATGTGCCGACGATAGCTTTGGCCTTTGAAGAGCGGACGGAGCCGCCCCTTCGAATGAAGATCGATTTGCCGGCGCCTGACCAGGGCCCGCCATTGGGCGAAGGCGACACGTCACCGCAGGAGGAGGCTCTCAAGCCCGAGCAGCTTCCGCTCGGCGAGCGATCCGCAGATCCTGTGGCCGAGCTTTCGCCAGAACGGCCACGCCATGGGACGCAATCGCTCGATGAGCCTCAACCAGTGCCGGTCCTCTCCCTATACGGCAAGCCGTCCGGACTTCGGTTACGCCAGCATGATCGCCACGACGGCACCCGCGACGAAGCGAGGCCGGCATGATCCATCCGCGGCGCTTGAAGGGCGCGCCGGATAATCTGGCGCGCTATTATTCGGTCGGCGACTACTATGCCAAAGGTAGCGAGGCGCCTTCCGAATGGGGAGGTCGCATCGCCCCGGATCTCGGCCTTTCGGGCCGCGTCGATCCCGCCACGTTCCGGCAACTGCTGGAAGGGAAAGTCGATGGACAGCAGCTTGGACGGCACCGGACGGACGGCGGGATAGAGCATCACCCTGGATGGGATTTCGCGGTCAACGCGCCGAAATCGGTGTCGATCATGGCGCTGGTCGCTGGTGACGATCGGATCGCCACGCTTCATGAGCACGCGGTCGGCACCGCGCTCGACTATCTCGAGGAGCATGCAATGCTTCGTCGACGGATGGCAGGCGAGATAGTTCACGAGACCACCGAGCGGCTGCTGTACGCGCGGTTCACCGAACATGCCTCACGCGAACTCGACCCGCATCTCCATACGCATGTGGTCGTCCTGAACATGACCAACAGCAACACCGGATCGCCGATGTCGAGCCTTGAAACGCGCGCCATGTACGCCGAGCAGATGACAGCCGGGCAGGTCTATCGTAACGAGCTCGCTCACGGATTGCGCACACTCGGATACGAAATCGATGCAGATCCACGGACTGGCCTGTTCGAGATCGCCGGTGTTCCCAAGACGCTGATCCTGAACATGTCTCAGCGCGCCGAGCAGATCGACGCGCATGCCCGCGAGCATGGACTGACGGGACAGTCGGCGCGACGGGTCTCATTCTACGAAACGCGAGGAGCCAAGGAAAAGGCCGGGCTAGACACATTGACCGAGCGCTGGGCGGAACGCGCAGCTCATCACCTCTCGCAGCTTGCGCAGATCCGAACGGAAGCCGGTCAGCGAGGTGAGCAGACGCTGATCCCGGCCGCAGCGATATCCGCACGCGCCATGTTGTTCGGGCTGCGGCAAGCGGAGACCAAGGAGGCGGTGAGCAACCTCGGGCGCATGCTCCGTTTGGGAATGGCCTCCCATATCGGGGAGGTCCGGCTAGCCGATCTGCGGCCGCATGCCCAGGCACACACTCGGCGGCGCAAACTCCTCGTAACCCGCGAGCCGACCGGTGACGAGACCCAGGTAAGGGGCAGGACGACACGACGTGCGGCAAGGCTTGAGCTTGCGCTTGCCGATCATCTTGCATTGGCCTTGAACGATGCGAAACCAATGGCGTCCGAGGTCATGCTGCGGGAAGCTGGCGCGGAGGCAAAGCTCACTTCCGCGCAAACTGGGGCGCTCCTTCATCTCGGATTGTCAGGGGATCGTGTGACCGGACTGCACGGCGTCGCCGGGGCGGGAAAATCTACCCTGGTTCGCGCCCTGCGCGAGGCGGCCGGCGGTGAGGTCGAATTGATCGCGCTTGCGCCGACTTCGTCCGCTGCGGCGAATCTCGGTGCCACCGCAGGCATCGCGTCGCGGACGGTCGCGAGCCTATTGGCGAGTGGGGGTCAGTTTCTCACGGATCGGCATGTCCTGGTCCTCGATGAGGCAGGTCAGCTTGGAAGTCGCCAGGCACTCCGGATACTTGAGCTCAGCCGCGAATCCGGCGCCCGGCTGATCCTCCTGGGCGACAACAAACAGTCGGGTGCGATCGAACAGGGCAAACCCTTCTGGCTCATGCAGCGGCTTGGACTTTCAAGAGCCGATCTCACTGAATCAGTGCGTCAGGAAACGCACGCAATGAAGACGGCAGTGACGCAGGCCCGCGCGGCGGACTATACCGCGTCGATCGCCAATCTGGACAAGGTTACCAGCGGCCAGAGCGCGGATGAGCTTGCCAAGGACCTCGTGCGCGAATGGACGCGGCTCAAGCCGGAATCCAGGAACGGGACCAACATCCTCGTTCTTGAGAACTCCACTCGGTTGGTCGTGAATGCCAAGGTGCGCCAGGTACTCAAGCTGGAGGGCGCTGTCGCTCCAGAAGAAAGCCAACTGGAAGTGCTGACGCCTGCGGGCATGACCGATCAGGAGAAGCATTTTGCGCGCTTCTACTCGGGCGGGCAGGTTGTGACCTTCGCTCGGGCGAACGCCAAACTCGGGATCGCTTGTGACACCGAATATCGGGTGCTCGGGATCAGGCGGCAGGCCAGCGGTCGCCAGGTGGTGGAGTTGGGCGACGGTCGCGGTCGGACAATATGCTGGGACCCGCGCCTGGGGCGGGCCTCACAAGTCAACGTCTTCACGAGCGAGCAGCGCGAATTGGCGGAGGGCGATCGCATCCAGTGGCGGCTGGTGAACCGGGAGCTTGGCGTCCGCAATGCCGATCGCGGGACGATAAAGCGGCTGGACGGGGCGCTGGCGTCGATCCTGTGGGACCGGGATGGGCGATTGCAGGAGGTCGATCTAGGCAAGCACAAGACGTGGGACCATGGGTATTCCGAGACGGTCTATTCGGCTCAGTCAAAGACCTACGACCGCGTCTACGTCTTGGCACCTGTGAACTCTGCCTTGGTTACCGGCCAGAACTATTACACCGCAATCACACGCGCCCGGTTTGGCGTTAAGCTCTGGACTGAAGATCAGAAGCGCCTGGTCGAGAAGCTAGAACGGCGCTCTGGCGAAAAAACCAGTGCCCTTGAAGGTTTGGGTCGCCTTGACCGTAATTCATTGGCGGCGCGGGCGCTTCGCCACGGCAGTCGATGGAACAAGCTTCGGGACGAACAAGACCGAGCCCGCGGCGCGCGTGCCGCGCGGCTCGCGACGCGCGAGCGGACAGCAAGCCGAGGAGATGGGAGGTTGCCGGCTGTTCTGGCTGGACGGGCGGCGTCCGGGATTGCCGCTATGGATCGGTGGCTTTCGCGACTGATCAGCCGGCCTGGGAGCCAGCCAGAAATGACGAAATTGGAGCAGTCCACATCCCGCCAATCTAATCGAGACGGAGGCCGCGGCCATGACCGCTGATAGACGCAGAGCGGTCTTAAGCATGCTGACTCTTGCGGCGGCGGTCATGGCGGTACCAGTCGACGCGAAGCCACGGCCAAGGCTGAGTTCGGAGCAGCGGATCTCTACCTGTATCCGGGAAGCAGCAGGTGGCCGGCAGTGGCTGGAGCAAACCTTGTGGGGATTTCGCGACCAGGAGGGGGGCTGGATCGGCGCTGAGATCCTGAACCGCGACGGTAGCCATGACCTCGGTCCTCTTCAGGTCAACAGCTGGTGGGTATCGAAACTGGCAATGCTCGTTGAGCGGCCTCAAGCGAGCGTTCGATGGTGGCTGACGCATGACCCTTGTTTCAACGTCCAGGCTGCGCGGTGGATATTCTTGTCAAGATTGCGGGTCGCTAGGGATTATTGGACGGCCGTCGGTGCGTATCACAGCCCGACTGGCTGGCGGCAGCGTCGATATGCGATCGCAACCGCCGCGAAAATCAAGCGTCGCTTCGGCGCGAGCGCATTCTCGCAAACCTTGCACGGGCACCCAATTCGTTCCCGGTAAAATGGATCACGAGTTCCGGCGAATTGCGAAAAGGGGACGCAACTCAGGTAGACTGTGGAACCGAAAGCAGGGTTGGTCCGAACGGTTGTCCGCGAATGGCAAAGCTGTTCCGGAACCCTACCACAGCGCACGGGAATCCAGCCAAGCGTCGACCTCGCGCAATTTGAACCTCGGGCATCGCCGATATCTGGAAGGGTTGTCGCCCAGTTCATGTTCGGCTGGGAAGCCGGGAGGCCGCTTCTTGCGGAGACGGTCGATCTGACGCCGGGACAAGCGCGCCTTATGTGCGAATTCACTGACGGTGATCCACTCTTCTCCGGCCATGCCCGAACCTTTCGCATCAAAGCCGCGACAATAGGTCGCGCCGAGCGCTCGATCAGTCCAAGGGCAGTGACAAGCCGCTTCGGCGCGACGAGGACGGTATCGGAGCCATCGCAGCAGTCCGCGCCCCGTCTTGACTTCGCGCATCTCGGCCTAAGCGCATCGACAGTCCAAATCTCCTGGCAGTTCAAGGACACCCGACTGGGGACGTGCTTTTCGTCTAAAATTGATCCAGGACCTCAGCTTCTATGTCGTCGCAGTCTGCCGCCGGTAGCTTCGCGCGCAGAGGCCATTCTTTTCCCACGTGCGAGACTTGATGCTGCTGGGGAGCGGTGCGCGATCGGTGCGGGAGCACCCAGTGCCTCGGCCACTCCGGCCTCCCGCGCGATGCGAACTATCTCCGTCTCCCATTTTTCAAACCATGTGCGAAGTTCATCTTCGAACTCGTAGCCGTCATAAATGCGCTCCAAACCTCGCTTGCTGTGATTCAACATGGCTTCGGCTGTTTCGAAGTCTGTGTTGAGGCGCTTCGTGTTGGAGCGAGCGGTTCGGCGCAGGTCGTGCGGAGTCCATCGCTCGATGGGCGTGCCCGCAAGCTGCGCCATGCGATGAAGCACGCGGTTTCGGGCTTTGTACCAGCCCGCTGGGGCGCGAGGACCGTCGATCCTGTGCGAGGGAAACACCCAATCGGCAGCGCTCTGGATGAGTGAGCGCCCCCAAGGACCCAGCGCAATCCTATGAGCTCGACTGTTCTTCACCCGGTGAGCAGGAATAGTCCACACTCCATCCTGATACTCGTCTGACCTGGCGTAGATGACCTCGGAAATGCGCGCCGCAGTGAGCAGCCATAATAGCATTCCACGTTGATAATGGCGGGGTTCGGACACCAGGGCCTGCAAGAACCAGGAGATCTCCTGAAGGTTCAGTTTGCGAGTCCGAGGGCTTTCCGGGAATTTCAGGTCGGTGAGGCGGGCGGCCGGATTCGTCTGGAGGTTGATCTCCTTTCCGCGAAGCGAGGCGGCCCAGCCAAAGAATACCTTCAATTCCCCGGCCAACCGATTTGCCCGAACCGGGGACGTTCGCCCCTTGGCCAAAACGAGCCTTGTCAGTTCGTCTTCGGTGACGTCAAAGATCAGCTTGTCGGCCAGTTTTGGAGCGATGTCGCATCGGTAGATCGCGAGCTTGTCCGCCACGGTACGCGGCTTGTTGGCCTTCTTGGCGCGGGATGCCCGGCCTTCGCGGACCGCAATCATGTAACGGTCGTGGACATATCCCACCGTCAGACGCGCACGATCGATCAGAGCTTGCTCGATTGATCGAGGGTCAAGTCCGGCGTTGATAGCGCTGTTGAAGTCGGTGGCCCATTTCCGAGCCTCAGCAATGCTGAAACGCGGGTATCGGCCTAATGTGCGCCGGAGCATCTCACCACAACAGCTGATCGATCGCCTGTAGCGCCAGGTTCTGACACCCTTGCCGTTCGCCTCGATCCACAATCCAGGTGTCTGTGGGTCCAGCAAATATCCGTCGGTCAGCGAATCAATGATGGCTGGCGCGAAGGTCACTCGTCTTGTCATTTTCCGACTCCAAGTCGGCTCAAACCCGCTCCTTGAGCAAATCTAGGGGCAAAAAACTGCCCTCCACGGTGGAGAATACAGGGGCAACAATAGGGGCAAAAGGGGTGTCAAACCCAGTCCAACCCAAGCTAACCCGGTCTAACAGTCGCTCTTAGATATTGCAGTGAACTTATTGGTTTTACGCCGAATATGAGGATTCGGGTGGTGCCGGTTGCAGGGATCGAACCCGCGACCTTCGGTTTACAAAACCGCTGCTCTACCAGCTGAGCTAAACCGGCGCGGCGGGTGGCGCTGGCGCGACCCGCATCTGGATGGCGCTCCTTTGCGTCAAGCGATGCCGAACGTCCAGCCCTCTGCGCGCGCAATTTCTGCGCACATCGCGGGGGGACGCCACAGCGCCGCCTGATCCGCCGCACGCCGCAACCACGCTGCGGTCAGCAGCGCGTCGGTCGCGTGGTCGGTATAGCGCGCGATCGGCGCATGCGGTTGCGATCCGAGCGCCGCCAGCGCTGTGTCGAGCGATGCCGCATCGCGCAGCTTCGATCGCCCCCTGCGCGCACCGGCCGCCCGCGCGGCGATGGCAGTGTAGATCTCGACGATGCAAGCGCCATGGTCGGGCAGGGGATCGAACGGCCAGATCGGCACGCGTCCGTTGAGCCGGTGGAGCAGCCGCATGCCGGCGAAGCTGGCCTTGGCCACCTGGGCCGCGCCGATCGCGTCGAACACGGTCGACGGCTTGGTGCTGCCGTCATGCGCGACCTCGCACGCCCGCCAGTGCAGAAAGTCGGCCTTGGCCCCGTCGGCGGCACCCAGATAGAAATGCGTGCCGCGCCGCGCATCGATAAACCCGGCAGCGCCGAGATCCGGGTCATCGCTCGCGGCATCGACATGCGTCCACAGCGCGCGCGCGTCGTCGCCCTGCGTCTCGCCCGGCAAATGCGCGCCGCGTGACAGGAACGGGGCAGAGAAGCTGAAATCGAACCCGATCAGCATGGGCGCGTCCGCCTGCGCCGTCACCCACTCCAGCACCTCTTCGCGCGACCAGACGCGCCCGGGCGGCACGATCAGTCGTGGCGCGCCGTCCCCGGCCTCGCACAGCGCGACCGCGATGCCGGGATGTCGCACGCCCTTGGCACCGGACCAGTCGATCGCGGCAAATCGGGTAAAGTGGTGGGGCGAAGCCATGGCGACGCCGGCTCAGCCCGGCGTCTCGATCCCCGCGAGCACCGCCAGCCGGATCGCCTCGGCAAAGCTCGACACGTCGAGCTTGAGCATGATCCGCGCACGATGCGATTCGACCGTGCGCACGCTCAGGCCCAGCTTCTCGGCCACTTCGCGATTCGTCAGCCCGTCGACCAGCAATGCGAGGATCTCGACCTCGCGTTCGCTCAGGGTCTCGAGTCGATCGCGGTCCCGACCCGATTGGTGCACTTCGGCGAGGTTGCGGTCGAGCAGGTCGAATGCGATCTTCAGCGGGCCAAGCAGCTTTTCGAGGGTGAAGGGCTTTTCGATAAAGTCGATCGCGCCGCGCTTGAGCGCCTCCACCGCCGACGTGATCTGCCCCTGTCCCGATACGATGATCGCGGGAAAGCGGCGGTGATCGAATGCCTGCAGCGCTTCATTCCCCGATAGCCCTGGCATGTTGAGGTCGAGCAACACGACCCCCGGCGCCGCACCCTCCTGCGCCGCGGTCAGAAAACGTTCCGCCGAGTCCCAAGCGCTGACCGAAACCCCCGGCAATGTCGCCACCAGGCTGGAGATCACATCGCGGGCAAGATCATCATCGTCGATGACATGAATGGTTCTGGACATGTTCATTCGCTGTTTGGAACCGGAGCCGGCCTGATAGCGGGAATGCCCCGCAAGTCTATATGATCACGTATTGTTACTACTCAACTTGAAGCGGTCTGGGAACTTGTTTCGATCAGGGCGAGTAGCCCGCGCGCAAGATTCATGCGTTCGTTAGGCGTGGCGTCGATCATCGCGCGTTCGGTTTCGCGTGCCTTGTTGCCCAGTTGCTCATCGCCGAAATGTCCGGCGGTTCCGGCCAGCTTGTGAATGTCGGAGAGCAGCGCGGCGATCGTCTGCGCGTCGTCCGCTGCGACCGGACCGAATGCACGCAACGCGTCGGCAAGTGCCGCGCGGCGCTCGGCATAACGCGCCATGAGTGCTGGCGGGATCGGTTCGACGGCGGGAGTCGTGCTTGGCGCGGGAGCGGGTCGCATCATGCCGGGTTGCCGACGCGCCCAGGTTGCGATGGCGCCTTCCAGCGCTTCGCGTCGTACCGGTTTGGCGAGATGCGCTTGCATTCCCGCCGCGAAACAGGCGTCGATGTCGTTCTGATAGACGTTCGCCGACAGCGCAACGATGGGCAGCGTTTCGGCGTCGAAGCCCATGCCGCGCAGCCGCCGGGTCGCGCCAATGCCGTCCAGAACCGGCATCTGGATATCCATGAGGATCAGATCATAGGGTGTGCCTGCCAGTGCCGCCGCTTCGGCCTGGATAATGGCTTCTGACCCGTTGCCCACCACATCGAGCGCCAGGCCGAGCCGCGCAGCGGTTGCCCGGATCAGCGCCTGATTGATTTCATTGTCCTCGGCCAGCAACACGCGGATCGCCGCAGAGGCCACATCATCGCGCGTCGCAGCGCGCTGCGTCTCGGGGGGGTGCCCCGGCGTGGCGGCGCGCTGCGGGTGGGGGCGGGGCACCGGCGTTTCGACCACCGCTGCGGGAATGCAGGGCAGGGTGAAGTTGAAATTGCTGCCTTCCCCGACGCGGCTCTGGACCTTCAGGTTTCCGCCCATCAGACGCACGAGCGAGCTGGAAATGGTGAGGCCAAGTCCGGTTCCCGTCCCGGCCGAACGCTCCGACAGGTTGAGCTGAACGAAGGACTGGAAGATGTCGGCAACCCGGTCCGGCGGGATGCCGGGGCCGGAATCGACGACGGCGAACCGCATCTGCTCACCCACCCGGCTGACTTCCAGCCGGACAAAGCCCTGTTCGGTGAACTTGACCGCGTTCCCCAGCAGGTTGAGCAGCACCTGACGCAAACGCAGCTTGTCGCCGCGCACCACCGGCGGCAGCTTCGGGTCGATCTGGACTTCCATCCACACGTCGCGGCGGCGCACGCTGGGCATCAGCATGCGGATTGCCGAACTGGTCAGTTCCTCCAGCGCGACCGGTTCATCGGCGAGCTCGAGATGTCCCGCCTCGATCTTGGACAGATCGAGCACATCGTTGAGCAGCGCCATCATGTTGGTGCCCGATTCGATGATGATCTGGGCATAGTTGCGCTGTTCGGTCGCCAGCTTCGATTCAAGGAGCAGCTCGGCAAAGCCGATCACGCCGTTCATAGGCGTGCGGATTTCATGGCTCAGATTGGCCAGGAACGTGCCGCGCGCCTGCGCTTCACGCTGCGCCGCATCGCGTGCCTTCAGCAATTGCTCGCGCACCCGCATTTCGCTGGTGACATCCTGCATCACCCCGAACAGGGCGGCGGGTTTGCCGTCCGGGCGGAGCTCGGTCCGGCCCAGATAGGACAGATGACGCGTCTCGCCATCGTCGTCCCGCGTGATCCGCACGCGCAGGTTGAATGGGTCATGATCGCGCACCGCCGTCAGCATGGCCTGCCAGGTCGGATCCCGGTCCTCAGTGTGCAGATAGTCAAGCGCCTCGTCGCGCGTGATTCGTCGCGCCGGGTCGCGCCCATGGATGCGATAGACCTCGTCCGACCACAGCAATGTCCCCGCCGCGATATCGTAGCGCCAATGGCCGACATGCGTCGTCGCTTCGGTCATCAGCAGCAGCCGGTTGGTCTCCGACAATTCGGCGGTGGAGCGCTCGACTTCGCGCGTGACTACCGCCTCGCGCCGGGCCACCACGGCCAGCACTGCCGCCAGCGCGAGATTGATGGTGAGGCCGGTCAACAGGACCAGCAGTGGCTCGACGCTGCGGGTCCGCTCCTCGAACGCTGCGGTGCTGCGCCATTCCAGCGCCCAGACCCGACCCGCGACCCGCATCTGCCGGGACATGACAAAGGCAGGCCGATGCGCCGCTCCGGCCCGGCCGGATCGGGTATCGAACACCGATACCCAGTTGCCCGCGCCGTTGCGCGCGCGGATCGACAGCTCGAAATCGCCGCCCTGGTTCGGGGTCAGGCCACTGAAAAAGCGTTCGGCGGGGAAGGGGTGATAGACCCAGCCGATCAGCGCGCGACGGCGCTCGGCCACGGTGCGCGGGGGCTCCCGCGTTGCATAGACCGGCCGCATCATCGTAAAGCCATAGCCGGGCCCGCGATACTGGATGAATTGAAGCGGTCGGGTAACGACGGCCGCTCCGCTGTCGCGCGCCTGATCGGCCGCCTCGCGCCGTTTGGGATCGAACGTGATGTCCATTCCCAACACGGCGCGATTGCGTTGCAGCGGGTAAATATAGCTGACGACATAATGGTCGCCGTCCGCCGGTGCGCGCGCGATCCGTTCGATCGGCAGGCCGTTGCGCCGGGTTTCCGCCTGAAATGCGGGGACATCCGCGCGGCGAACCCGCTCAATGAACCCGATGTCGCGAATTCCGGGATAGCGGCGCTCGATATCGATTACCTTGGCGTAGGCAACCCATTCGTCCCACGTCACCCGCTCGCCTGCGGTGAAGAGGGCGGATGCCGCGTCGAGGCTTTGCGCGGCGCGGTTGAGTCGTTCGTGCAACGCCTGTTCGCTTTCCGCAGCGAGCATGGCGAAGTTCGATCGACTGCTGTCGACAACCCGCTCGCGCACGTTGATCCAAGCGAACATGGTCAACGCGAGGCCGAGGCCGCATCCCAGCGCGATATAGCCGAACAAGCCACGGATCGGCGCCCCGCGCCATAATGCTCGAAAGCGCCGCTGTGTGCCGATCATCGCAAAGGGCGCAACGGTCAAGATGCCCAGGATATCGCCCAGCGCCCAGGTCACCATGCTGCCTGGCACCCGATCGATCGGAAAGTCGCGCAGCGCCATCAGCGCCAGATGGCCGATCGACGCCGAAACCAGCGCGGGGATCACAATGCCCAGCCCGATCGCCACCGCGACATCGCGCCCATGGGTCAGCTCGAGATGGTCGCCAAAGCGGCGGCGTAGCAGCACGTCGGCGATCAGGACTTGCAGCGTCGCACCGAAAGCAGTCCACACCGCCAGCCCGCCCGCGCGCAGCATGCCCGATCCCATCGACACGCCCAGGATCGTGTTGAGGAGCAGCGACGCCAGAAACACCGCCGGCAACAGCCAGCGCCCGTACAGCAGCACCGCCGCTACCGCCACGCCGGACGGAAGCCACAACATGGTGACATTGTCCGGCGGAATCGCCAGCTGCTTGGCAACCCATCCGCTGGCAACAAACGCCAAGATCAGGATCAGCCCGAGTCGGACGCGCGCCACGATCGACAGCGACGCATCGCCCCCCGACGCGTCGGGTGGCGGCGGTACGACAGAAGGGACGTCGCGCACGGGCTCCACAGGGCGATCTATAACAAGCCGCACGGGGGATGCATCCGTTGCAATACCGGGTTGACGCGGGCGCGCAGGCTCGCTCAACTACGTCGCCGCAAACGAGGTGACGGCCGCCGCTGCGCAGAACCATATGCTGTGAAGATGATTGGTCGGGGCGACAGGATTCGAACCTGCGACCCCCACACCCCCAGTGTGATGCGCTACCAGGCTGCGCTACGCCCCGACCGAAGGCAGGCCCTCTAGGCGGGTGCGGCGGGGGATGCAAGGGGGATTGGGCGTGCTGTGGCCAAGGGGCGACAGTTGCATGGTCGCAACACAAGTGGTAGCTCGCGCCGCTTGAACCGGGGGGCTTTGCTCCCCACCATTCAGGCCCAACCTTCTGGCCCCGGGAACCTCATGATCATCACCCCAGCATTCGCACAGGCCGCAGGCGGCGCGGCCGCACAGACCAGCCCGATGGCAGGCTTCGTCGGGATTGCGCCGTTTATCCTGGTCTTCGTCGCCTTCTACTTCCTGATGATTCGCCCGCAGCAAAAGCGGATGAAGACGCTTCAGGCATCGATCAACTCGATGAAGAAGAACGACACGGTCGTGACTGCTGGCGGTCTGGTGGGCAAGGTGGTGTCGGTGGACGACGTCTATGCCAATATCGAAATCGCGCCGACCGTGAAGGTCAAGGTGGTCAAGGCGACCATCGTCGAGGTCCAGCCGCTCGGCGGCAAACCCGCGAACGACTGACGCCATGCTCGATTTCCCCAAGTGGAAGGTGTGGGCGGTCTGGCTGACGATCGTCGTCTGCGCCCTGCTCGCGATCCCCAGTTTCGTGCCGGAAAGCGCGCGCGAGCGTTGGCCGTCCTGGATCCCGCAGCCGTCGATCAACCTCGGCCTCGATCTGGCTGGCGGCAGCTCGATCCTGCTCGAAGCGGATGTCGACGATCTCGCGCGCACGCGCCTCGCCGCCAAGCGGGATGAGATCGAGACCGAGTTCCGCCGTCAGGATCCGAGGATCGACATCGGCGACATCTCCACCCGTGACAATCGCATCAGCTTCATGGTGCGCAATGTCGCACAGGTCGATGCCGCGCGCGAACGCCTGCTCCAACTGACCGGCAGCGGCGTTGGCATGTCGGGCCAGCGCGAATGGACGATCGAGGTGCGCGACGGCACCCGCTTCATCGTCAGCCAGACCGGTGCCGGACTTGACCAGGCGGTGACGCAGGCAATGTCCGACGCGCGCGAAGTGGTGGATCGCCGCATCAACGCGCTCGGCACGCTCGAACCGACGATCATCCTGCAGGGGCGCAACCGCATCCTCGTCGAGGTGCCGGGGGTCAAGGATCCCGAGGCGCTCAAGCGCACGATCGGGACGACGGCACGGCTTGAGTTCAAGCTGGTCGATACCACCGCCAATCCGGCGGAGATCGCCGCCGGTCGCCCGCCGATCGGCAGCGAGATCATGGCCTATCCGACCGCACCGGGCGGATTGCCCTATGTCGCCTATCCGACCAAGCAGGGTGAGGTCGCGAAGATCGCGCTCAAGCGCCAGATCATCGTCAGCGGCGACCAGCTGATCGACGCGAAGCAGGAATATGACCAGAACCAGCAGGTCGTGGTCGGCTTCACCTTCGACACCCAGGGCGGGCGCCGCTTCGCGCAGGCGACCCAGACCAACACCGGCAAGCCGTTTGCGATCATCGTCGATGGTCAGGTCATCTCCGCGCCGAACATCAACGAACCGATCCTCGGTGGCCGTGGCCAGATCTCGGGCGGGTTCACTGTCGAAAGCGCCAACGAACTCGCCATCGCGCTGCGCTCGGGCAAGCTGCCCGTCGCGCTCAAGGTGGTCGAGGAACGCACCGTTTCGGCCGAGCTTGGCCAGGAATCGATCGAAAAGGGCATCCTTGCCGGTATCGTCGGCACGCTCGCGCTGATCGCGTTCATGCTGTTCACCTATCTGCGCTTCGGCGTGTACACGGCGGCGGCGCTGCTGGTGAACGCGATCATGGTGCTCGGCGTCATGGCGTTCTTCGGCGCGACGCTGACCTTGCCGGGCATCGCCGGCTTCGTGCTCACCATCGGTGCGGCGGTCGACGCCAACGTGCTGATCAACGAACGCATCCGTGAGGAACAGCGCATCCGTGGCCGCGCCGCGATCGCCTCGGTCGAGTTCGGCTACAAGGAAGCGAGCCGCGCGATCTTCGACGCGAACATTACCAACGTCATCTCGGCGGCGATCATGTTCCTGTTCGGCACCGGCCCGATCCGCGGCTTCGCGGTCGTGCTGGCGATCGGCATCGTCACTTCGGTGTTCACCGGCGTCACGTTCACGCGTCTGCTCGTTGCCGATTATCTGAAGCGCAACCGTCCCAAGACGATCAATATTTAAGGCCGCCCAGACATGCGCCCGCTCAAACTTGTCCCCGACAACACCAACATCCCGTTCCTCAAATGGCGGAACGTGGCGATGGGGCTGTCGCTGCTGCTCATCATCGGCTCGATCGTGCTGTGCTTCGTCAAGGGCTTCAATCTCGGCATCGATTTCGTCGGTGGACAGCAGACCCGCGTGACCTTCAGCCAGCCGGTCGATGTCGAAACGCTGCGCCAGCGGGTCGAAGCGCTCGGCTATGGCGAAGCGACGATCCAGCGCAGCGGTGACACGACCGAATATTCGGTGCGCACCCCGCTCCCCGAAGGTGGCGAAGAGGCCGCGAACAAGGCCGCATCGGCGATCCGCACGACGATCCAGCAGGGCTATCCCGGTGCGCAGGTCGCCGGCGCGCAGAGCGTATCGGGCAAGGTGTCGGAAGAGCTGTTCCGCAACGGCGCGATCAGCCTGACGCTCGCGATGCTGGCGATCGCGCTCTACATCTGGTTCCGGTTCGAGTGGCAGTTCGGTGTGGGCGCGCTGTTCGCACTGTTCCACGACGTCGCGCTGACGCTCGGCTTCTTCGCGTTGACCCAGCTCGAATTCGACCTGAACATCGTCGCCGCGATCCTGACGATCATCGGCTATTCGCTCAACGACACCATCGTCGTCTATGACCGTATTCGCGAAAACATGCGCAAATACCGCAAGATGGAGATGGGTGAACTGCTCGACCTGTCGATCAACGAAACGCTGTCGCGCACTGTCGTGACGTCGCTTTCGATTGGCCTGGTGCTCGCCGTGCTGCTGGCGCTCGGACCGGACGTGATCTTCGGCTTTACCGCCGCGATGCTGCTCGGCATCGTGATCGGCACCTTCTCGTCGGTCTATGTGTCGGCGGCGATCCTGTTGTGGCTGCGGCTCAAGCCCGACAGCTTCCTGCCCAAGGAAGCGACCGGGCCCAAGGGTGCCGAGCGCGCCGAATCGGTCGACTTCAAGGACATGCCCTGATGCGGGTCGACCGGACCCGGATCGAGGGTCCGGTCGTCTCGGGGTTCAGCGGTCGCGGGTTTCGCGTCGATGACGGGGTGTATGAAGGGCTGTTGCTGACCCCGACACGCGCCGATGGCTGGTCGCCCCCGCCGCTCGATGCGCTCACCGCCGACGATCTCGCGCCGCTGCTGGCGCTCGACCCGCTGCCGGAATTCCTTATCCTCGGCACTGGCACGACACTGCGCCGTCCGCCGGCTGCGCTGGAGGCGGCGCTGCCCTTCGGCATCGAACCGATGGACAGCCGCGCCGCAGCGCGCCTGTGGGGCGTGCTGAGGGCCGAACTGCGCGGCGTGGCTGCCGCGCTCTATCCGCTGGATTAGGGACGACTGGCGAGCTTCCAGGCAGCGCGCACCTGCCCGGTGAAGATCGGGGCGAAACTCCGCAATTCGGCGCTCGCCGCGCGGTCATAATCGGCATGCCGCCCCTGCGCCGCCAAGGCTTCCGCCGCTGCCGTGCGGTACAGCACCCGCGCTTCACCGGCACGCATGGCATCCTCCACTATCACGCTGGCGAGGCTCCATGCGCCGCGGGGTAGCATCGCCATCTTGATGCGAAGCGCGCGGCGATACAGCCCCTCTGCCTCCTCCCGCCGCCCCAGCGCCCGCTCGGTCGCCGCCAGCCCGTTGAGACTGTTGGCGGTATCGGGATGCATCTCGCCAAGCAGCCTCACACGCACGCCCAGCGCCATGCGCAGCGCCATTGCGGCGTCGAACAGCAAGCGGCGGCGCAGCATCGCGTCGAGCGGCTCAACCCCACCCGCGCCCGGCATCGGGCGGAACGGCGACAGCACCGCCTGGCGCAGGGTAAAGCTCCGCCGAAACCCCGCCTGCACGCTGGTCGCGCCCGCCATGCGCACCAGATGCGACCCCAGATTGTTGAGCGCGACAGCAAACTCCAACTCAGCCGCCGGACCTAGCCGCTGCAATGTCGCCGCCGCCTCGCGATACAGCGCATAGGCGTCTTCGCCCCGTCCCATCGCCGCAAGGATGCCCGCGCGATTGCCTTGTGCGCGGGTGAGGTCAAGCAGCGCATCCGGCCCGGCAGCAGTCAGGATGGTCACCGCGCGCGCCGACAGTGCCTCTGCCTCTGCCATCCGCCCGGCATCCGCGGCCAGCCCGGCCAACTGGCTCAGGCTGCGCGCGACGGCGGGATGCGCCGCACCATGCCGGGCAAGGCGGATCTCGAACGCACGCCGATAGAATGGCTCGGCCTCACGCGGGCGCGCCTGCTTGGCCAGATTGTCCGCCAGCCGTTCCGCCGCATCGGCGACCGCATCATCGGCGGTCGCGCCCGCATCGCGGACCGCGCGTCGCAGGATCGGTTCCGCCTCGCGATAACGGCCCGCGTCCTCCAGCGCGCGTGCCGGGTCGGGTGGCGCACTCTGGGTCACCAGCAGCAGGGCAAAGGCGGGAGCGATCACCATATACCCACCGTTGCGCGCCCGGACCGGCGACGCAAGCGACACGTGGTCATCTTGCAAACATGGCGCACAGGCGGCCATACCGAATCTTCCAATTGGCTGCGATCGGTGCATAATGGGGGCAGATAACAGGGGAGAGGATCATGCTGACGACCGCCATCGCCATTGCCGCCGCTCAGGTCGCGGCACCCGCGCCCGCCGACTATCGCGATACCGCCAACTGGCTCTGCCGCCCCGGCCGCGAGGATAGCTGCACCGTCAATCTCGATGCCACGGTGGTCGCGCCGGATGGCTCGCGGACCATCGAGAAGTTCACACCAGCGGCAAACCCGAAATTCGATTGCTTCTACGTCTATCCCACGGTCTCGACCGATCAGACGCCCAACAGCGACCTCAGCATCGATGCCGCCGAGCGCCGCGTCGCGATGATTCAGGCGGCGCGCTTCCGCAGCGTGTGCCGCGTCTATGCGCCAATGTATCGCCAGGTGACGCTCAAGGCGCTGCAGGCGGTGATGGCGGGGCAGACGTCAGGCGCGGACCCGGTGCTCGGCTATCGCGACGTCAAGGCCGCGTTCGACGACTATATGAAGCATGACAATCAGGGTCGCGGCGTCATCCTGATTGGCCATAGCCAGGGCGCGCGGATGCTGTCGCAATTGCTCGAGCGCGAATTCGACGGCAAGCCCGAAGCGATGAAGCCGATCATCTCGGCCATGCCGATCGGGTTTAACCTCGACGTGGCGGCGGGGCAGCGCACCGGCACGCTCAAGTCGATCCCGACCTGCGCCAGCGCGACCGACACCGGCTGCGTGGTCACCTATGTCAGCTTCCGCGCCACCGTCCCGCCGCCCGCCAAGTCGCGCTTCGCCCGTTCGGCCACGCCGGGGATGCAGGTCGCCTGCACCAACCCCGCCGCGCTCGGCGGGGGCAGCGCGCCGCTGAACGCCTATCTCCCGACCGGATCGCTGCTCGGCACCGGTTCCGCCTTTGCGTGGAGCAAGGACGGGCCGCCGGTCACGACCAATTTCGTCAAGCTGCCCGGCCTGATCTCCGGCGCATGCGTGGTGAAGGACGGTGCCAGCTATTTCGAAGCGACGCTAAACGCCGACCCTGCCGATGCGCGCACCGATACCATCCCCGGCGACGTGATGATCGGCCCGCAGCGGCTGGACGATTGGGGGCTGCACCTAATCGACATGAACCTGGCGATGGGTGACCTGGTGAAGCTCGCAGAGGCCCAACACGCCGCGTGGGCGAAGAAGCAGCGCTAGCGCCCGACCAATCCCGCCAAGTGCGCGTAGAGCGCGTCGCGGTTCGCCTCCCAGGTGAACCCCGCCGCGCCCGCGCGCACCGCGTCGGGCGGGGGAGGGGCCGCGACCAGCGCTCCGATCGCCTCGGCAAACGCCCCTGCTGTCCGCGCGACAATCCGCCCATGCTCCGGCGCGGTCACCAGTTCGCGTGCGCCGCCCGCATCGGGGATGACAACCGGCGTCCCGCTCGCCAGCGCCTCGACCCACGCATTGGCCAAGCCCTCCGACGACGACGCAAGCGCCATGACGTCCGCCGCCGCCAGCAATCCCGGCAATTCGCCATGCGCCACGCTGCCCAGCAACGTCACCCGGTCGCCGACGCCCAGCCGCGCGATCTGCGCCACCAGCCTCGGTCGCTCCGGCCCTTCGCCTGCGATCATCAGTCGCACGCCGGGCAGCGCCGCGACCGCGTCGATCACGATCTCATGCCCCTTGCGCGGGATCAGCGCGCCGACGCTCGCTACCAGCGGGCCGGCGGCCCCCAATGCCGCCTTCGCCGCCGCCCGGTCGCGCGGCGCGAAGCGATCGAGGTCAACTCCAGTGCGATGGACCCGAATCTTGGCCGCCTCCATGCCCAGCGCCACCATATCGTCACGCATCGATCCCGCCACGGCGAGCAACCCGTCCGCGGCCTGTCCAGCGCGTAACACCTGCGCCGCCGTACCCGGTGCACGTCCCCAATGATGGATATCCGCCCCGCGCGCCTTGATCGATACCGGCACGCCGAATGCGCGGCCCAGCGCGACCGCCGCAACGCCGTCGGGAAAGAAAAAGCTCGCATCGATCACATCGAACGCAAACTCGCGCCGGATCGCGCGCAACAAGGGCGTCAGTCGCGCGGTCAGCATTGCGGCATGGAGTCGCCCACCGATCCCCGGTACATTGGCAAAGCGCGGACGCCACACCTCCACGCCCTTCCAGACCTCATGGCGGGGCAGGGTGGCAAGCGCGGCATAGTGCCCCAAGCGCGAGAGCGGAAAGGGTGGCAACCCGATCGGCGCCACCAGCTTCAATTCAACCTCTGGATGCTCCGCCAGCCCCAGGGTCTGCCGCTCGACAAACACGCCGAAATTGGGCCGCGACGCATCGGGAAACAGTGACGAAAGGGTGAGCACGCGGAGCATTGCTCCAGCGCACTACACCCTTTGCGTTAAATTTGCGGAACCGGGATCAGCGGCAGCGCACTTCACCCTTATCGACCGCAGAGCCGATCGCCGCGCCACCGGCTGCGCCGATGATCGTGCCCAGCGTCTTCGACCCGCCCGGCGCGATGATGTTGCCGAGCACGCCGCCCGCAAGCCCGCCGACGATTAGACCTGCGGTGCCGTCGCTGCGGCGGCAGTAATACCGCCCGTCGCGACCGACATAGACATTGTCGCCACGGCTCAGGCGCCGCTCCTGATAATTGCCGTCACGATAATAACGCTGTGCGTCCCATCCGCCGCCACCGCTGGCATAGCCGGGCCGGTCATAGCCGTATTGGCTGCACGCGCCGGTCAGCGCCATGGCGCCAGCGCTCAGCGCGATCATGCCGGTGCGAAGTGAGAAGTTCATCGGGCATCTCCCTGTTCATGATGCCCCCCGCCGATGTTGTGCCAACGAAACGGGGCGCGGAAATATCCCGCGCCCCGCATCATTTCGCACTGTTTCGCACCGTTTAACGGCAGCGCTTGCCGCTGCGCTCGATCTCGCGACCCGCAACCGCACCTGCCGCTGCGCCCAGCAGCGTGCCGACGGTGCGGTCGCCGCGCGTATCGATCGTGCGTCCGACCAGCGCGCCAGCGACTCCACCGATCACCAGACCGGTCGTGCCGTCGGGCTTGCGGCAATAGCGGCGGCCGTCCCGGCCCTTCCACTCGCGATAGCTATAGCGCTTCTTCTTGCTTTGCGCCTGCGCCTCGTTCGACGTGTTCGGCAGCATCACCGTTGCGGGGACGGCCAGCGAAGCGGCGCCCAGCGCCAGCATCAGGTTACGCATAATCTCTACTCCATCTTCCTGAACTCGCGGCTAAAAACGCGCGCCGGCGAGGCGGGGTTTCATGAACGTCACATTTCGTGCAGTTCATCTGGCATGCAGGAAGCCCGCACCCTTATCGAACGCCTCAATCTCGCGCCGCACCCGGAAGGCGGCTGGTATCGGGAAACATGGCGTTCTCAATCACTTGAAGACGGTGGCAGGTCCCCCGGCACCGCGATCCTGTTCCTGCTGGAACAGGGGCAGACGTCCCACTGGCACCGCGTCGATGCCGATGAACTGTGGCTGTGGCACGCCGGATCGCCGCTCGACCTGATGATTGCCGATGCGGCGGACGCCAATCCGGAGACGATCGTGCTTGGCGGCGACGTGCTGTCCGGTTACCAGCCGCAGGCGCGCGTCCCGACGAATCGCTGGCAGGCAGCAGATGCGCATCGCGGCTGGGCGTTGGTAAGCTGCATCGTCGTCCCCGGATTCGACTTTGCCGGGTTCGAGCTCGCCCCACCCGACTGGTCGCCCACCCGCTAAATCTCTTCCCGCGATTCACGTTATCCACAGATGGTAACGGTCGATCGCCGCTTCGCCCGACTCGCAAAGCGTGACAGCATGATGGGACAGGCAGATGAGGCCGCAGCGGGAAACCAAAGCGAAATCAAATGTTTGTCACGGCCTTACCCGTGCAGGTGCCTTCGGGAAACCGCATGGATCGGGACGGGGACGCCACCCCGGGAAACCGCAGGAGCGATGTTCGCATCGTGCTTGCGGGAACGGAACGGACAGGCGTCCAATGGCATCCCGGGCATTCGTGCCGGGGATGACAGGCGGCCGGGAAGCGACCGATGTCTTCGGACAGCGGGAACAGATCGGAAGCCACGGACGCAAAGCCCGTCTTCGGACCGGGTGGAGCGGGTTGCAGCGGAACGGCGGCGCCTTCGGGCAAGGCCGCAACGATGTAGCCACAGCCGCGACGGAGCTGGAAGCCTTCGGGCAACTGAACCGACGCGAGGTGATCGAACGAAACGACCCTTCGGGGATCGTGTCGATCGATGACCGGACCGCGATGCCGGAACGCCGCAAGGCGCGAAGGGATCGCAAGGACATCGAGGCGGGAACGCGGCTCTTCGGAACCGCCCCCGTCCCGGTGACCGGCCAGCGGACGCTTTGCGATCGTTGGAACGCGGGGTTCCACGTCCCTTGCCGGTGAGTGGAACACTGCCTGCCGCCACCGCGGCGCGCCCGTCTCCCGGATGGGCAAGCGAGCGGATGGCGACACCGGAGGGCTGGCGGAAACGCCGGCCCTCTTTTGGTTTTGGGGATGATGGCACGCTTTTCTTTCTCCCTCTCTCCGCTTGCGGGGAGAGGGTCGGGGAGAGGGGGCTATCCGCTCAGGCCATTCGCTTGTGGGAGAGTGCCCCTCTCCCAACCCTCTCTCCGCAAGCGGAGAGAGGGCTAAGTCCCCAACATCATCGTCACCCCGGCCTCGTGCCGGGGTCCACCCCGCCTCACGCCCAACGCTAGAGCGGCTTGCTTCACGCCTCGCCTCCCGGTGGACCCCGGACCAAGTCCGGGGTGACCAGAAGAGTGTGGACGTGGCCTAACCAGCAACTAAACCTTCGGTGCGATGCCGTTCGACACCCTCCACCTCGCGCTGGCCGCGTGCATGTTCCTCGGCGCGCTGCTCTATTCGACCGTCGGCCATGGCGGGGCGTCGTCCTATATCGCGCTGATGGCGCTGTTCAGCGTGCCGGTGGCAACGATGCGGCCGACCGCGCTCGTCCTCAACCTGATCGTCGCGACGCTGGGATCGGTCCGCTACGCCCGTGCCGGGCTGTTCCGCTGGCGCACGCTCTGGCCGTTCCTCGTCGGCGCGATCCCCGCGGCGTTCGTCGGCGGCATGATCCACGTGCCCCCGGAACTCTACCGCCCGGCCATGGGCGCGGTGCTGCTCTTCTCCGCCGCCCGCATGCTGTGGCCGCGCGAGTTGAAGGCCGAGCGCGAATGGCACGATCCGCCGCTCTGGGTGGCGATCCTCGCCGGGATCGGCCTCGGCCTGCTTGCTGGGCTGACAGGCACCGGCGGCGGCATCTTCCTCTCGCCGCTCTTGCTGTTCCTCGCCTGGTCCGCGCCCAAGCCGGCTTCGGGCGTGGTGGCGGTCTTCATCCTCGCCAATTCCGCCGCAGGGCTCGCGGGCAATTTCGCGTCGGTCGGCAAGCTCCCGCCCGAGCTCCCGCTCTACGCTGTCGCCGTCCTCGCGGGCGCGGTGGTCGGCACCACGCTGGGCATCAAACTACCGCAAAAGTGGATCCTGCGCGCCCTCGGCCTCGTCCTGCTGGTCGCGAGTGCGAAGCTGTTCGGGGTCTATTGAGCTGCGCGGATCGGGGCCGAAGCGGTTGGGGCCTTCGGTGCCGGGGACCACGAGTATGAAGGCCAAGAAAAATAGGACGCCGCCGATCTGAAAGAGCGAGGCCCAAAGGGGCAGGTCGGGTAACGTCGACGCCCCATTCAAAGGATCAAAGAATACAAACCGGGCGCTCGAATAGACGCCGAGCGCCATGGTTGGCGGTAGCAGCAGCGTCCACCATCCGCTGACGTTCGCATCATGGAGCCGACGTGCGAACAGGGCGAAGATCGGTAGCAGCAACAACACCTGACCCGCCTGATCCACGATCCAGTCGGTTCGCGGTGACAAATCAAAAGGAATGTGCCGAATGATCGTGCCGAAGAGCATCGCCGCGATCCAGTAATAGAAAAACTCGGAGCGTCGAGATCGACCCATGAACGTCACGATCCCGGTTATGGCGCGCATTACCAGCGTCAGGCCGTTTGGAGTTGCTTGCTGTGCCATTGGCCATCAGCCTAGCTGCACGGCAAAACATCTCAAGAGAGCAAACGGCCGCCATCGTCCTCCCGGCCTTGAGCCGGGACAGGGCTTCTTCGCCGCGCAAAAAGCCCGGCCCCGGGTCAAGCCCGGGGCGACGGGGGGGAGGGACTCTATCCCCCCACCGCCTTCTTCAGCTTGTCGAAGAACCCGCTCGACACCGGGCATTCCTCACCGGTCTCCAGCGCGCGGAACTGTTCGAGCAGCGCGCGTTGTTCGCCCGACAGCTTGGTCGGGATCTCGACCTCGATCCGCACGATCAGGTCGCCGCGACCGCGCCCCTGCAGCACCGGCATGCCCGCGCCGCGCTGACGCACCTCGCGCCCGCTCTGTGTACCGGGGTGGAGATGGATGCGGTGCAGCTCGCCGTCCGGGCCCGGAATCTCGATCTCGCCACCCAGCGCCGCGGTGGTGAAGCTGATCGGCGCGCGCGCGAACAGCGTGGTGCCCTCACGCTCGAAGATCGCATGCGGCTTCACATGCAGGAAGATGTAAAGGTCGCCCGGAGGCGCCCCGCGCGCGCCGGCCTCGCCCTGACCCGCCATGCGGATGCGCGTGCCTTCGTCAACGCCTGGCGGGATGTTGACGTTCAACGTCACCGTCTTGTCGACGCGGCCCTCGCCGCGGCAATTGCGGCACGGATCGGCGATCGTCTGCCCCGCGCCATGGCACGACGGACAGGTCCGCTCGACCACGAAAAAGCCCTGCTGCGCGCGCACCTTGCCATGCCCGCCACAGGTGGTGCAGCGCTTCGCCATCGTCCCGGGCGATGCGCCGGTGCCGCCGCACGGCTCGCACGGGCCGGATACGTCGATGGTGATGTCGGTCGCCTTGCCGTGGAAGGCGTCTTCCAGGCTGATTTCCATGTCGTAGCGCAGGTCGGCGCCGCGCGCCTGGCGCTGGCCGCCACCGCCGCGTCCGCCCATGAACTCGCCGAACATGGATTCGAAGATATCGGCAAAGCCGTCGAAGCCCTGACCGCCGCCACCGCCCATGCCACCTGGCCCAGCATGGCCGAACCGGTCATAGGCCGCGCGCTTCTGCGGATCCTTCAGGCAATCATAGGCTTCGTTGATCGCCTTGAACTTGGCTTCCTGCTCCTTGCACCCGCCATGCTTGTCCGGGTGGCACTGAATCGCCAGCTTGCGAAACGCCGATTTGATCGTCGCATCATCTGCATCGCGCGAAACGCCGAGCAGCTCGTAATAATCTACCTGGGTGGTCATTCACTCGGCCCCCGCCCGATCCCCCGCCGCCTTTCCTTGGGAGTGAAAGGGGCGGGGGTGAGCATAAATTACGCCTTGTTGTCGTCCACCTCGGAGAATTCGGCGTCGACCACGTCGTCCGCCGGCTTCTCCGCAGCGGCATCGGCCGAGGGCGAAGCCTCGCTCTGCTGCTGCTTCTCGTAGATCGCCTGGCCCAGCTTCATCGCGACCTGCGCGAGGGCCTGGCTCTTCTCGTTCATCTGATCGGCGTCACCGCTCTCGACCGCCGCCTTGGCCGCGTCGATCGCCGACTGGATCTCGCCCTTCAGGCCATCGTCGACCTTGTCGCCATTCTCGGCGAGCTGGCGTTCGGTGGTGTGGATCAGCGATTCGGCATTGTTCTTCGCCTCGGCGGCGGCGCGACGCGCCTTGTCCTCCTCGGCGAACTTCTCGGCGTCGCGCACCATCTGGTCGATGTCGCTGTCCGACAGGCCACCGCTGGCCTGGATGCGGATCTGCTGCTCCTTGCCGGTGCCCTTGTCCTTGGCCGAAACGTTGACGATGCCGTTGGCGTCGATGTCGAACGTCACCTCGATCTGCGGCACGCCGCGCGGGGCGGGGGGGATGCCGACCAGGTCGAACTGACCCAGCATCTTGTTGTCCGCCGCCATTTCGCGCTCGCCCTGGAAGACGCGGATCGTCACCGCCTGCTGATTGTCATCGGCAGTCGAATAGACCTGGCTCTTCTTCGTCGGGATCGTGGTGTTGCGGTCGATCATGCGGGTGAACACGCCACCCAGCGTCTCGATGCCGAGGCTCAGCGGGGTCACGTCGAGCAGCAGCACGTCCTTGACGTCGCCCTGCAGCACGCCGGCCTGGATCGCCGCGCCGATCGCCACCACCTCATCGGGGTTGACGCCGGTGTGCGGCTCCTTGCCGAAGAACTCCTTCACGACCTGGCGCACCTTGGGCATGCGGGTCATGCCGCCGACCAGCACCACTTCGTCGATCTGCGCCGACTTGACGCCGGCATCGGCCATCGCCTTGCGGCACGGGTCGAGCGTGCGCGTGATCAGATCGTCGACCAGCCGCTCCAGCTCCGCGCGCGACAGCGTCTTGACGAGGTGCTTGGGGCCGTTCTGGTCGGCGGTGATGAAGGGCAGGTTGACCTCGGTCGTCTGTGCCGACGACAGTTCGATCTTCGCCTTCTCGGCCGCTTCCTTCAGACGCTGCAGCGCCAGCTTGTCCTTGGTCAGGTCGATGCCTTCGACCTTCTTGAACTCGTCGGCGAAATACTGAACCAGCTTGGAATCGAAATCCTCGCCGCCCAGGAAGGTGTCGCCATTGGTCGCCTTCACTTCGAACACGCCATCGCCGATCTCGAGGATCGAGATGTCGAACGTACCGCCGCCAAGGTCATAGACCGCGATGGTCTTGTTGTTGTCCTTGTCGAGGCCATAGGCCAGCGCCGCCGCCGTCGGCTCGTTGATGATGCGCAGCACTTCAAGGCCGGCGATCTTGCCCGCGTCCTTGGTCGCCTGACGCTGTGCGTCGTTGAAGTAAGCCGGGACGGTAATGACGGCCTGCGTCACGGTCTCGCCGAGATAGCTCTCGGCGGTTTCCTTCATCTTCTGAAGGATGAACGCGCTGATCTGGCTCGGCGAATAGTCTTCGCCGCCCGCCTTGACCCATGCGTCGCCGTTCGAACCCTTCACGATCGTGTAGGGGACCAGCTCGGTGTCCTTCTTGGTGATGGGATCGTCAAAGCGGCGGCCGATCAGGCGCTTGACCGCAAAGACGGTGTTGTCGGGGTTCGTGACCGCCTGGCGCTTGGCCGGCTGGCCGATCAGTCGCTCGCCGTCCTTGGCGAAGGCGACGATGGACGGCGTGGTGCGCGCGCCCTCTGCATTCTCGATCACCTTGGGCTTGCCGCCCTCCATCACTGCCACGCAGCTGTTGGTCGTGCCGAGATCGATTCCGATAACTTTACCCATGAGTCCTCTAAGGCCCCCGTATGCTAAATCATGTTAAACCAGTGCGTTACCGCGCCCCTAAAGCGGCAACGCGGCCATCACTAGGCGGGATATAGGCGCGGCGCGCCTTGTCGCAAGACCATGGCGCTCTTAGGAATTTCCAGAAGGTTCCCGAATCGGGAGAAGGAGTTTCGAAGATGCGGTCTCTGGTGGCGGTAATGGTGGCGGCGGTGGCACTGGCCGGATGCGAACAGGCGCAGCTCGGCGTCGAGGACGCATGGGTCCGTCTGCCCGCGGTGTCGAGCCGTCCGGGCGCAGCCTATTTCACGGTGAAGGGCGGGGCGGACGCAACCAGCCTGCTCGCGGTTTCCTCGCCCGCCGCCGTGCGCACCGAACTGCACGAAATGAAGCATGAAGGCGGCATGATGACGATGTCCCCGCTCAAGGACGTCGCGATCCCCGCCGGCGCCACGGTCAAGTTCGAACCCGGCGGCAAGCATATCATGCTCTACGACCTCTCCCCGGAGCTGCGCGCCGGCGGCAAGATCCCGCTGCGCCTCGCCTTCGCCAACGGCAAGACGGTTGAGATCGAAGCCGAACTGCGCGCGCCGGGCCAGGAGAAATAGGCGCGTAATTGTCTACCTAATTGTCTGCGGGGCGTCCCGCCACGTCCCCGGCGCGACCTCATCCAGCGTCCACTCGCCTACCCGCCAGCGCACCAGCCGTAGCGTCGGGTGCCCCACCGCGGCCGTCATCCGCCGGACCTGCCGATTACGCCCCTCGGTAATCGTCAGCGCGATCCAGCAATCGGGCACGCTCTTGCGGAACCGCACCGGCGGGTCGCGCGGCCAGATCGCCGGCGGGTCGATCCGCTCGGCCAGCGCCGGGCGCGTCATCCCGTCCTTCAGCCGCACGCCCGTCCGCAGCGCTACCAGCGCCGCGTCGTCCGGCTCCCCCTCGACCTGCGCCCAATAGGTTTTGGCGACTTTATGCTTCGGGTCCGCGATCCGCGCCTGCAACCGCCCGTCATCGGTCAACAGCAACAGCCCCTCGCTGTCCCGGTCCAGCCGCCCGGCGGGATACACCCCCGGCACATCGATATAATCGGCCAGCGTCGGATGGCCGCTCCCCTCATCGGTGAATTGCGACAGGACGCCCCACGGCTTGTTGAACAGGATCAGCATGACTTGGCCCTAGACATAAGCGGGTCGCCAATCCACTTCCTAACAATGACCCATCGCCGCCCGCTCACTCCCGGAGAGATCGCACTCGCCCGCAGCGTGTTCGGCGACGCGATCGACTATGCCGTCGCAGCGGTGTCGAACCGCAAATGGATCTTCTTCCAGCCGCGCAACGTGACGATGGCCCCGCTCGGCTGCATCCATTTCCACCCCAAGGGCCATGCCTATCGCGAGGATTTTTCCACCGCTTCGCTCGGCCTCCAGGCGCATTTCATCCATGAGATGACGCATGTGTGGCAGCATCAGCGCGGCATCTTCCTCCCCCTGCGCCGCCACCCGTTCTGCCGCTATGATTATGCGATCAAGCCGGGCTGGACGCTGGAGCGCTACGGAATCGAACAGCAGGCCGAGATCGTCGCCCATGCCTTCCTGCTCGCGCGTGGGGCCTCCGTTCCCGGAGCGCCGCCGCGCGCGGTCTATCAGGCGATCCTGCCCTTCACGCCAGCCTGACCCCGCCTATTGCGGGCGCTCGGACGCGTTGTCCCGCAATGACTGCCCCGGATCGCTGCTCCGCGCCGCTGGTGGAGGCGGCGGCGGGGGCGGGGGAGGCGGCGGCGGCGCAACCCGGACCGGCGGGGGTGGGGGAGCGACCCGCACGGGTG
>FWWL01001893.1_pt1 | contig 36866 bp, 32 predicted proteins | sample 2228331 | NCBI WGS metagenome assembly FWWL01 (sample SAMEA103939775, study PRJEB20133) | metagenome
TCTTTTTTGGCATAGAATTTCAAATTCTTGACAAAGTTTTAGGAATAACTATAATTGAAAAATCAAAATTTAAAAAGGAGGTGTAAAGATGTCGGAAATTCTTTATGTAGTAGGGCATAAGAATCCGGATACTGATTCTATTTGTTCCTCTATTGCCTTTAGTTATCTTTGGAATGAATGGCAGAAGAAGGGTATTCTTGCTCAGATGAAACTTCCTGAGTTTTCCGCTGTAGCGGTAAGACAGGGAGAGCCTAATGCTGAGACTAAGTTTGTTCTGGAAAAATTTGGTTTTTCTGTTCCTGAGATGATGACGGATGGGTCTGGTAAAAAGGTTGCCCTCGTTGATCATTCCGATATAGTCCAAAGTGTAAACAATCTCTCCCAAGCTGAAGTTGTAGCTATTATAGATCATCACAAAATTGGAGATGTAACTACTCCTAATCCTATTTTATTCTGTAACTTGCCTGTAGGTTGTTCAGCTACAACTCTTAAGTTTCTCTTTGATAAGACCGGGATAGAAATCCCTGCTAATATTGCTGGACTTATGCTTTCAGCTATTTTAAGTGATACAGTTATTTTTAAATCAGCTACTACTACTCCTATGGATAAAGCTGCGGGAGAGGAGTTAGCTAAAATTGCTGGGGTTACTGATATAACTAAATTTGGAATAGAAGTTAAATCTAAGCTTTCGGATGTAAGTGGTATGAATGTAAGGGATATTATTATGAGAGATTATAAAGATTATAATATGAGCGGAAAGAAAGTAGGAGCCGGTCAGATTGAGGTAATTGATCTTTCCCTTATTGAAGATAGAAAGGAAGAAATTTACAATGAACTTGTAAAGATGAAACAAGAAGGAGGTTATCATAGTATTGTATTTATGTTAACGGATATTATGAAAGAGGGAACCGAGCTTTTTGTTGTAACCGATGAACCTGCTCTTATTGAGAAGGCCTTTGGAAAGAAGCTTGAATGTAAAGGTATGTGGCTGGATAATGTAATGAGCAGAAAGAAGCAGGTAATTCCGCCTTTAGAAAAGGCTTTTGCTGGTTAATTCCGGTTAATTTTAGGGGGGGTTCCCCCTTATTCTTCCCAGGTTTCTTCAATTTTAAAACTAATATCTACTGCTTTAACTGAATGGGTAAGTGCTCCCGAGGAAATAAAGTCTATTTTTAGATTTCTATAAGTTCTTAAATTTTCTTCTGTAATCCCTCCAGAAACCTCAATTTTTAAATTAGGGTTTTTCTCTCTAATATAGTTTAAAGCTTCTTTAAGGGTTTCTAAGTTAAAATTATCCAAAAGAAGGGTATCAACAGGGGCCTTTTTTTCTATAATAAGTTTGATTTCCTCTAAATTTTTTACTTCAATCTCTACTTTTAGGTAGGGGGGAAGATTTTTTAATTTTAAAAGAACTTTTTCTAATCCTCCTAAAGCCTTAATGTGGTTATCTTTGATGAGAAAGCCATCAGAGAGGGAAAAACGATGATTCTTTCCTCCCCCTATTTTAACCGCATATTTTTGTAAAATTTTAAGCCCAGGCAAGGTTTTTCTTGTATCTAATAGAAAGGTTCCTTCTCCTAAGAGATTAACCATGTGGCGAGTTTTAGTAGCAATTCCGGAAAGATGTTGGAGAAAATTCAGGGTAACCCTTTCTCCTTTTAAAAGACTTAGGATTCTCCCTTCTCCGTAGCCTATTTTAGTTCCCTTAGGAACTAAAGTTCCTTCTGGATAAAGCCAATTTATTTTTATTTCAGGATCTATTTCTTCAAACACTGTTTCTACTATTGGCTCTCCGCAGATTACTAAATCACTTTTGGCCAGAAAATAGGCTTTTCCTTTGAGATTGGGAGGTATTAAAAATTCCGAAGTAATATCTCCAAAGGGAAGATCTTCCTCTAAAGCCCTTTTTACAATCTCTTTAATTGATCGTTTGCCTATCACATTTTCTATTTTACTACTGGAAAAAAAAAAGTTAAGTCTTAAATTTTAAGTAGTAAAAATCTAAGAGGCTATGGGAGGAAAGATGGAAGAGATTAAGGAGAAAGAGGATGAGACCCTTCAAGAGAAGGGAGATCTTGAAAATTTATATAACGAGCTAAAGGAATGGAAGGACAAGGCGTTAAGATATGCCGCAGAAATTGAAAATTTAAAAAAGTCTTTTAAAAGAGAAAAGGAGGAGTATTTTAAATTTGCCTTAGAGACGGTTTTCAAAGAACTTTTGCCTTCTATTGATAATTTAGAAATGGCTTTACAATCCTTTGAAACCTCGCAAGATATTAAAGCTTTAAAAGAAGGGGTTGAGTTAACCCTTAAGGTCTTGGTCCATACTCTGGAAAAGTTTGGACTTAAACAATTTGAGCCAGCTATTGGGGAACCTTTTCATCCCTATGTTCACGAAGCTTTACAGGTGGAAGCCCATCCTGAGGTGCCCGATGGTGGAATTGTTAAGGTTTTTCAACGGGGCTACAAACTTCACGATAGGATAATAAGGCCAGCTTTAGTTGCGGTATCTCAAGGCAATAAAAAGGAAGAACCCAAGGAATCTACTAATGATGATGAAGAAACTAATTTAGAACAAGAATAAAAGATTAAAGAAAAAGGAGGGAAAGTCTATGGCTAAAAAAGTTCCTATAGTAGGAATTGACTTAGGAACCACTAATTCTTGTGTAGCTATTTTTGAAGGAGGAGAGCCTAAGGTTATTCCTAATAGAGAGGGAACCAGAACTACTCCTTCAATTGTAGCTTTTCAAGAAAATGGAGAAATTTTAGTAGGTCTTCCTGCTAAAAGACAGGCTATTATTAACTCTGAAAACACGATTTTTGGTATTAAAAGGTTAATGGGACGAAAATTTAATGATTCGGTTGTTCAAGAGTGGAAAAAAAAGGTGCCCTATAAGATTGTGGAAGCCCCTAATGGAGATGCTCATGTAGAAATAAGGGGAAAAAGGTATAGTCCCCCTGAAATTTCTGCTATGATCTTGAGAAAAATTAAACAGGATCTTGAGGAATATTTGGGAGAAGAAGTAACAGATGTAGTGATTACTGTTCCTGCCTATTTTGATGATACTCAAAGACAAGCTACTAAAGATGCTGGAAGAATAGCTGGTCTAAATGTATTAAGAATTATTAATGAGCCTACAGCAGCTTGTTTATCTTATGGTCTGGAAAAGAAAAAAGAAGGGCTTATTGCTGTTTTTGATTTAGGCGGAGGAACCTTTGATATTTCTATCTTGGAAATTGGTGATGGCGTCTTTGAGGTTAAGGCTACCTCTGGAGATACCTTTTTAGGTGGTGAAGATTTTGATATGCGGATTGTAGATTATTTGGTAGAGGAATTTAAAAAGGAGCACGGAATAGATCTTAAACAGGATAAGATGGCCTTACAGAGACTTAAAGAAGCGGCTGAAAAGGCCAAAATTGAGCTTTCTTCAACCTTAGAAACTGAAATTAATCTACCTTTTATTACAGCTGATGCTACGGGACCTAAACATTTGGTAATGAAACTAACCAGGGCTAAATTAGAGAGTTTGGTGGAAGACTTAATTGAAAAGCTGGAAGAACCCTGTAGGATTGCTATGAAAGATGCTGGTATTACGCCTCAAGATATTGATGAAGTAATTTTAGTGGGTGGAATGACCAGGATGCCCAGAGTTCAACAAAAAGTTAAAGAGATTTTCGGAAAGGATCCGGTAAAGGGAGTTAATCCTGATGAAGTTGTTGCTATGGGAGCTGCTATTCAATCGGGAGTTTTAAAAGGAGAAGTTAAAGATATCCTTCTTTTAGATGTTACGCCTCTTTCTCTCGGAATTGAGACCTTGGGTGGAGTTTTTACTGTCCTTATCCCAAGGGGAACTACTATTCCTACTAAAAGAAGTCAGATTTTTACTACAGCTGCTGATAATCAAACAGCTGTGACTATCCACGTGCTTCAGGGAGAAAGACCCTTAGCTAAGGATAATAAAAGCATAGCTAAATTTGATTTAGTAGGAATACCACCTGCTCCGAGAGGGGTACCTCAAATTGAGGTTACCTTTGACATTGATGCGGATGGAATTCTTCATGTGACAGCTAAGGACTTAGGAACTGGTAAAGAACAGTCCATAGTAGTAAGACCTAGCTCGGGATTAAGTGAGGAGGAAATTCAAAGAGTTGTTAAAGAAGCTGAACAATATGCTGAAGAAGATAGAAGAAAAAGAGAGTTAGCTGAAGCCAGGAACCAAGCGGACTCCCTCATTTATTCTGTAGAAAAAACCTTAAAAGAATTGGGAAGCAATGTCCCTGAAGATTTAAAGAGAGAGGTAGAAGAAAAAGTGAAAAATTTAAGAGAAAAATGTGAAGGAGAGGACTTGGAAGCTATAAGAAGAGCCAGTGATGAACTTACTCAAGCTTCCTATCGGCTGGCTGAAATGCTCTATAGAGCTAAAGCCTCTGGTGCCTCTACTACACAAAAAAGAGAAGATTCAGCTAAAAGATCCGGAGAGGATGTGATTGATGCCGATTTTGAAGAAATGAAATAATGTTAAAGATAGGAATAACTCTGGGAGACCCTGCGGGGGTTGGCCCAGAGATTTTAGTGAAAAGTTTTTCTTATATCAAAACCCTTAAAGCTCAATTTCTTATCTTTGGAGATTCTAATTTAATAGAAAGGTTAGCGCAAAATTTTAAAATTCCTATTCCGGAGAATATTTATATTGAAAACCTCTCTAAGTTAAAATTTCAGTTTGGAAACCCTACTCAAGAGACCTTTTTAGCAACCATTAAATATTTAGAAGAAGCCATAAAAAAGATTAAAGAAGGAGAGGTTAAAGCTTTGGTGAACATTCCCATTAATAAAGAAGCTTTTTCAATAGCTAATCTTCCCTTTAGAGGTCATACCGAATTTTTGGCTCAAAAGCTTGAAACTCCCCATTGGGCTATGAGCTTTTACGGAAAAAAACTTAAACTTTCCTTAGTGACTACCCACATTCCCTTAAAGGAAGTTCCCCTATCCTTGAACTCAGAGAAAATTTTAAAAATTGCCGAACTTAGTTATAATTTTTTGAAAAAACTTAAAAAAACTCAGGATGTGAAAATAGCCCTTTGTAGTTTAAATCCCCATGGAGGAGAAGGAGGGCTTTTAGGAGAGGAAGAGGAAACAATTTTAAAGCCCCTGATTGTAAAAGCTCAAAATCAAGGTATCCCCTTATTCGGTCCCTATCCAGCAGATAGCCTTTTTTATTGGCTTTTAAAAGGAAGATTTGATTATGTTATAGCTCTTTACCATGATCAGGGGCTTATTCCTTTTAAAATGCTCCATTTTAGAGATGGGGTTAACCTTACCCTTGGGCTTCCTATTCCCAGAACTTCTCCTGTTCATGGAACAGCCTATGATATTGCTGGAAAAGGTAAGGCGGATCCTCAGAGTTTTCAATCAGCGGTTAAATTGGCCTTGAAATTAGCTAAAATTTGGTAGGGTTTAAATAAACCATTTCCAGAGGTTGAGGCAATTGAGAGTCTCAAACAGGAGACCCCAGGCAAAGTCATCAGTTTTACTTGGAGTTAGAGAAAAAGAGTATACCTAACCTTTTGACATTAAAGTAAAATTTACTAAAATAAAAAAAGTTATGAAACGGTTTTTTATTCTTTTGTTCTTATTTTTAATTTTAATCTTTGTAGCCTTAGGCTTTTTTAGTCTAAATTTAGATTTTATTGTTAATCATCCCTATTTTAAAAACAAACTTAAAAATTATCTTATTACTAAAGCTATAGTTTTAGATTACCAAAGGATTCATTTTAATCTTTATAAAGGGCAGGTAGAAGTAGAAAACCTTAAATTTTCTCTAAAAAAATCTGATCTAAATTTAGATTTATTTTGGCCTAAAAGTAGGTTTATTTTTACCTTAGAGAGGTTTTTAAAATTTAAGTTCTTTCCTTCTCAATTTTATCTAAGGGATCCTCAAATAAAGGCAGTGATTCGCCCTACTGAAGAACCTATTGATTTTAAAAAAATTATTTCTTTTTTAGAAAAAGTGTCTCCTTTCTCAGGGAAAATGATAAACGGAACTTTAGAATGGCAAGAAATAGAAAAAAAACCTTTGATTTTTGCTTCTTTAAATTTTTTTATAAGAACTCAGGGAGGACAAATCTTTTTAGAAGGGGATACTTCAAGTTCCCTGGCTGAAGTTATAAAAGTAAAAGGTAGATATGATTATAGAAATTCTTTTTTGGAAAGTAGTCTAAGAATTAAGAAATTGGACCTCCAAAAATTACCTTTTTTAGAAAAAACTTTACTTACCCAAGCCCAATATGAGGGAGATCTTGAAATCGTTTATGAAAAGGGGATTTGGAATGTAGGGTTTCTGGGTTCTGCTCCTTGTTTAGCTTTTTCTGATTCTGAAAAACCTTTAGTTTGTGGATTTTTTCAAGGATCCTTTATAGGAACCCCTGAAGAATTTAAGCTAAAGGTTGCTCCTATTCAAATGAAATATCCTAAAATTGAGGGAGAAATTCTTTTAGCTAAGGAAAAGGGAAAATATTCCTTTAATGGAGCTATTAAAGAATTCAGTCTCACTGATTTGGAAAAGGTCCTTTCTATTAAACTTTCTTCTGAAGTAAGAGCTAAGGTCTTTGCTATCCTTAGAGGAGGTATTTTTAAAAAGGTTTCTATCTCTACAGAGGGGAAGAATTTTAAAGAACTCTTTACTTTAGAAAATTTTAAAATTAAGGGGGAGGTAGAAAAGGGAGAATTGATTTTAACTTCTCCTAAACTTTATCTTTCGGAAATTCAAGGAGAGGTAGCCTTTGAACACAAAGAAATAAAGTTTAGGGGAAAAGCCTTATTAGAAAATAGTATAAAGGGAGAGGTAGAGTCGCTGAGCTTAGATCTTTTAAGTTCGAAAGGAAAGATTGAGCTTAAAGGAGGGTTTAAAGGGGAGGGTAATAAGTTATTAGACTTGGGAAAACAATTTATTGGGGAAAATCAATACCTCCAGAAGATTCAATTAAAGGGAGAGCTTAAAGGTAAGATTGAATTAAAAGGACCCTTGGATAATTTTTTGGTTAATTTAGACCTTTTTCCTGATAATCTTGAGGTCAAAAATCCTTACTTAAGTTCTCTTATTTTGAAATCTGGAGAAATTAGTTACGGTTCTCATCAAATAGTTTTTAGAGAGCTTTTCCTTGTCTCAAAGGATAGCTTTTTAAAAGGACTGGAGGGAGAGCTAAATTTAATCCAGGGTTATTTGGAGGTTAAAAAAGGAGAAGGGGAGATAGATAGGAATTTAATAGAAGAATTAAGTTTTAAAATAGAGCCCTTAAAGGAAGTTTTAGAAAAGTATAAGCTTGATTTAGAAAAATTGACTCTTCAAAATTTTACTTTTAAAACTCCTTGGAGGAATTTAGAGGAGGGTAATTTTTTAACCCTTGTTCCTAATCTTTCCTTAGAGGGAAAGGTTTATAACTTAAAGGGAGAGTATAATTATGCTGAAAGGGATTTTTTCTTTTTAGCTCCTCTAATTTCCTTTACCTTAGAGGGACCTCATATTTTTATTAAGGAAGGGGTCTTTAATCTTTTTAATTCTACTTTTGAAATAAAGGGGGATTATGACTTAGAGAACTCTACCCTTAATCTTTTAGGTTCAGCAGAAATTAAAGAAGAATTTTTGGAAAACTTTGAAGAAATTTTTAAACTTCAAGAAAGGGGATTTTCTTTTAAAAAGGCCCCTCTCAAGGTAAAACAATTTTCTTTTCTTTCCGATCCTCTAAAAATAGAATTTAAAGGTCTAATAGAGTTTTTTAATCATTTAAATTTGGAAATCTTTTTAAAAGGAAGAGAAAAAGTCTTTTTAGAAGGAAGAGCCTTTTCTTCTCAAAATAATTTTTCCTTCTCTTTGAAAAAAGAGGGTCCCTTTTATTTTCTTCTATATAACGGCAGTATGAATTTAGAAGAGCTTTCTCAACTTGTGGACAATTCAAAAGTAGGAAAGGGAAAGATTCAGGGAGAGGTAGAGATTTATTTTTCTCCCTTTTTGGAGGAAGAATTATTAAAATTAGCTAAATTCAGTACCCTCAAGGAGTTTTTAGAAAAACTTCTTAAAGAACCCCCTTGGATAGGAAAGGGGACCTTGACTATAAGAGATTTACAGATTTTAGCGGATTCTCCCATAGTTCTTACAGGATCCTTTTTTTTAGAAAAAGATTGGTTAAGAGGGGAAGATCTTTCCCTAAGGAGGAATTCTTCTGAGATTAAAGGTTCTTTAGAGGTAGCTTTAAAGGTTAACTTTTTTGAAATTAAGGGGAATTTTAAGGCTAAGGAATTAAAGCTTAAAGATCTGTTTAAAAAGGAGAAAAAAGAAGAATCCCCAAACATAGAAGAAGTTCTTCTTAAACTTCCTGTAAAAGGCGAGATTACCTTAGGGCTGGATGAAATTGTTTTATCTACCTCTCATAAAATTTCTCAAGGAGAAATAAATTTTAAGAAGGAGAGGGGCCTCTTAAGAATAGAGATGCCTCAAATGAATTTTTGTGGGCTTAAATTTTCTGGAGAGTATGAAAGGAATCTACAATTTAAATATATTTTTATAAATTTAGATAAAACTCAAGGAGAATTTTTAGATCTTTTTTCCTGCCTGTATCCTGAAGAAATGCCAGAAATTATTTTTGAAGGGCCCTTTGTAGCTGAAGGCTTCTTTTATAGTGACGGTGAGAAAGAATTATTAGAAAATTCTTACGGAAAACTTGAGGTTATCTCTAAGAAAGGCTATATCTATAGGGCTCCCCTTTTAGTAAGGGTTCTTGCTTTTTTAAGTCCCATAGACCTTTTTAGAGGAAAGGTGCCTAATTTAGAAAATAATTTACTTCCCTATGAAGAGATGAATTTAAAAGGTGAGTTTAAAGATTCTTCTTTTGATGTGGATACTTATTTTTTATCTGCTCCTGGTTTTAGGCTTTTTGCTAATGGTCCTATAAATTGGCGAAATAAAAAATTAAGTCTTACTTTTTTAGTTTCTCTTTTTAAAACGATTGATGAAATTTTGGAGAAAATTCCTGGAATTAATAAATGGGTTTTAGGAAAGGAAAGGATGTTAATCTATCTTCCTTTAGAAGTAGTAGGAACCTATGATGATCCTACTATTGTTCCTTTGCATCCTTCTAGTCTGGGAAAGGGATTTTTTAGGTTTATTTTTAAATTTTTGGGAATTCAAGAGGAATTCTATAAAAAACCTGAAACTTTTGAAGATTTTAAGAAAAAAGAGCTTTTACAGGAAAAGAGTGGAAATTCTTTACGAAGATAAGTATTTTATAGCTGTTAACAAACCTTCTGGTTGGATAGTGCAAGGTGCCTCAAGAAAGGAAAATTCTCTTGTTTATCAGTTAAAGGAATTTTTAAAAGAGCGGGATAAAAAGGCCGGAAAGTTTTTTTTAGCTGTAATTCACCGCTTAGATAAACCTGTTTCTGGAGTTCTCCTTTTAGCTAAAAGAAGTAAGGCTGCCAGTAAGTTCTTTAATTTAATTCAAGAAAAAAGATTAGAAAAGGTATACTTAGCTAAGGTAGAAGGAAAAATGGAAAAAGATTGGGGAGTTTGGATAGATGATTTATTTTATGATGAGAAGAAAAGAAAGGTCCAAAGAATGGATTTAGAAAGAGGGGTTTTGGCCCCTAAAATTCAAAGGGCTATAACCTTTTATCAAGTTTTAAATACCACTCAAAAAGAAAGCCTTTTATTTTTGTATCCCTTTACAGGAAGAAAACATCAGCTAAGAGCGGTTTTATCTTTTAGAGGTTTTCCTATAATTGGAGATAATCTTTATGGTTCTAAGATAAGAATTCAAAAGGGATCGGCTATTCTTTTACATTCCCTTTTTCTTAGATTTTCTCACCCCTATTCTCAAGAAAATATTGAACTTTGGGCTTCTATTCCCTCTTATTTTGGAAGAATCTCTCCTCTCCGAGAGAAGCTTTTAACTTTTCTTTCTCAAGTAAAAGAAGAAATTGGAAAATTAGGGTTAAGAGTATTCCTTTAAATTTTTAAGAACAAGATCCTTTGGATACCTCATTCTTAGGGTGATAAAATAGGCTCCCTTAGATTTTCTCTCCTCCTCTATTTAGGAAAAAATTTTTTAAATCCCCCTTGTTTTTTGATAATTTTTAAATATAAAATATTATTAAAAATTCAAATAAAAGGAGATAGGAAATGAAAGGAAAGGTTATAGCCATTTTGGGTGCTTCTGAAAGCGGAAAGACCCTTTTAATTGAAGGGCTTATAAATAAATTAAATGGAAAGCTCAAAAATCCTCAGAGAGGTCCCACCTCTTATCTTAAAATCTATGGCACAAGATTTAAAGACTTGGAAGGTTATTTTATAGACACTCCTGGTGAAGAGACTTTGATAGGGGAGTTAAAATGGGCTATGAAAGTAGCTGATTTAGGAGTTTTAGTAGTTGATTCCACAGCTCCTTTAAAATATCATATTTACCGGATTTTTGAATTGGCTAAGTTGGAAAAACTTCCTTTAATTGTTTTTATAAATAAAATTGATGCTGAGAAAACTCAATGGGCAAAGACGGTTTGTGATCTTCAAGATTTAACGGAGATAATTCATCTTCCTTTACTTTACGGTTTTAATACTACTCAACCTTTATATTTGGTAGATGTTCTTGAGAAAAAGGTAATAAAAGAAGAGGGTCTTAAACTTAATTATCAGGATTTACCTGCTTCGGTGCAACCAAGGATTCAAACTCTTTTTGAACAATTAATGGAAAGTGCAGCTGAAGCTAAGGATGAATTCTTGGAAAAATATTTAGAAAAGGGGGAACTTGCCAAAGAGGAGATCTTAGAGGGTATTAAACTTAATCTTCAGGAACAGAGATTAGCTCCAGTTTTTATTGGTTCAGCGAAGGAAGATTGGGGAATTACCTTTTTTTTGAATAAACTTTTGGAATTTTATCCTCAGAGGATTTTTCCCAGGATTAAGGCCAAGGGTTCTTATGGTTTTATTTTTAAAACTTTTTATGATCCCTATGCGGGGAAACTTTCCTTTGGAAGGGTTTTTAAAGGTTTTTTTCAGCCCGAGAGCAGAGTATTTACCTCTCAAGGGAAAGAAGAAAAGTATACTCAAATTTTCCTTCCCCAGGGGGATATTTTAAATCCTGCCAAAGAAATTCAAGAGGGAGAAATAATAGTTTTTTCCAAAGTAGAAATCTTAAAGACTGGAGACACCTTCTCTTCAGAGCCTATAAATGAATCTTTACCTCTTCCCGAAATGCCAGAACCTATGTATATTTTGGCTCTTCATCCTGAGACTCGAGCAGATGAAGATAAAATCAGCTCAGCTATTCATAAACTTAAAGAGGAAGATCCTTCCTTAAGATTTTATAGAGATGAAGAGACCCGAGAGCTTTTGGTTTCTGGTTTAGGTGTTCTTCATGTAGAAAAGACCATAGAAAAACTAAAAGAAAAATATGGAGTCAAAGTTAAAACATCTCTTCCTAAGATCCCCTATAGAGAGACCATAAAAAAGGTTGTTAAAGGGGTAATCTATAGACATAAAAAACAGAGTGGAGGGAGAGGACAATTTGCCGAGGTTCATTTTAATGTTTTTCCTTTAGAAAGGGGAAAGGGTTTTGAATTTATAGAGACTTTAACAGGTATGAATGTTCCCAGGAATTATGTGCCAGCTGTGGAAAAGGGAGTAATAGAGGCTATGGAAAAGGGTATTTTAGCCGGATTTCCGGTTATAGATGTAAAGGTTCAGTTCTATGATGGAAAATCCCACGAGGTGGATTCTTCAGATTTAGCCTTTAAAATTGCTGCTTTTCATTGTTTTAAAAAGGCTTTGGAACAAGCTGATCCCGTTCTTCTTGAACCCTATGTAGAAGTAGAAATTTATACACCTGATGAAATGGTTGGAGATGTAATCGGAGATCTCAATTCAAGAAGGGGGCGGGTTCTAAACCTTGAAAAGGTAGGAAAAAAGACTAAAATAAGAGCTCAGGTTCCCCAAGCTGAGATGTTAGAATACAGCCTAACACTAAATGGATTAACTGGTGGAAGAGCCTATTTTGTTAGCACCTTTTCTCATTATGAAGATGTTCCTCCTTTCTTGGCTGATAAAATTATAGCTCAAGCTAAAAGTAAAACTCATGAAGAATGAAATGTGGTATTTTAACCTTAAGTGATAAGGGTTTTAAAGGGGAGCGTCAAGATCTATCAGGCGAGTATTTGAAAAAGGTTTTATTAGAAAGAGGTTGGGAGGTTACTTGTTATCAAATCTTGCCGGATGAAGAGGAAGAAATAGTCAAACTTCTCAAGGCTTGGTGTGACCTCTATAACTTAGATGTAATTTTAACAACGGGTGGCACAGGGGTTCATCCTCGGGATGTTACTCCTGAGGCTACTAAGAAAGTTCTTGAAAAGGAGATTGTTGGACTTGCTGAATATATAAGATATTTAGGATTCTCCAAGACTCCGCGTTCCGCTCTTAGCCGAGGAATAGCAGGAATTAGAGGGAAAACCCTTATTCTTAACCTTCCCGGGAGTCCTAAAGCTCTGGAAGAGATTGTCTCTCATCTTTTAGATCTTATAGAACATGCTATTTCTAAAATAAAGGGAGATTTAAGTGAGTGTGCGAGAAATTAAACTAACTCAAATGGTAAAGGCTTCAGGCTGAGCTAGTAAGCTTCCGCAAGAGTTTCTTGCGGAGATCTTAAAGGATCTTCCCTTACCTAACCATCCGGACTTAATTCAAAGTTTTGAATATGGTGCTGATGCTGCTATTTTTAAATTAACTCCTGAAATAGCCATAGTTTTTAGTGCTGACTTTTTTACCCCTGTGGTTAATGATCCCTATGTCTTTGGAGAAATAGCTGTAGCTAATTCTCTTTCCGATATCTATGTAGCTGGGGCTAAACCTCTCTTAGCTCTTAATCTTATTACTTTTCCTAAGAAGGGACTTTCTAAGGAGATTTTAAAAAGTATCCTTCAAGGGGGGTTAAAAAAGTGTCAAGAAGCAGGAGTTCTTTTAGTAGGAGGTCATTCAGTAGAGGATCCAGAACCTAAATACGGATTAGCGGTAATTGGTATAGCCCATCCTGAGAGGATTATCACTAATAAGGGAGCTAAGAAAGGGGATCTTCTCTATATTACTAAACCTTTAGGAACAGGTATATTAGCCACAGCTTTTAAAGGTGGTCTTTTTAATGAAGAAAGTCCCTTTTATCAAGAGATGATAAAGATAATGACAGAACTTAATAAAATACCTGCAGAAATAATGGTAGAAGTAGGAGTTAAATGCGCTACCGATATAACGGGTTTTGGTTTAATCGGACATGGCCTGGAGATGGCTCAGGGTAGTTCTCAGAAACTTATTTTTTATGCTCACAAGGTCCCCATACTTAAGTCAGCTGTAGAATTTGTAAAGTTAGGTATCATTCCGGAAGGAGATTACGATAACCTTAACTTTTGCGAAGAGGTTGTGAAATTCCATCCCAAGATTTCCGAAGTTCAAAAGATCCTTTTAGCTGATGCTCAAACCTCAGGTGGCTTTCTTATCTCTTGTCCGAGAGAAAAGAAAGAGGAATTAGAAAAAGTAGCTTGGGAAAGGAATTTTTACAATTTATATCTCGTAGGAGAAGTAGTGGAAGGAGAACCTTCTATAGAGGTTCTTCCCTAATTACATTTAACATATCTATTAAGGGTTTCTAACCATTCTTTATAGTTTTTATAACCTACAAATTTTTCTATTCTTTGACCTTTGGGACTAATTAAATAAGAAGTTGGGGTAATGGAAAAGTCATTAAAGATTTTAAAAACTTTGGTATGAGCTAAGCCTACCGGATAGGTAAGATTTCTGGAAGAGACAATCTTAGGAAGAAGAGGAGCTCCTTCTCTATCTATCATCAGAGAAATAACCTCAAGTCCTTTGGAATTACAAGCTGTATAAAGTTGTTGAAGAACCTTTAGTTCTATCATACAGGGAGGACAATAACTGGAAAAAAGATTTAAAATTATATATTTTCCTTTAAAGTCGGATAATTGGTAGTGTTTACCATCATAAGTGTTAAAGCTAAAATTAATAGTGTTAGCCGAAAGCGTTGATACAATAAAAAATATACTAATTATTCCTATAAGGAGTCTTTTTCTCATAAAAATAAAAAATTTTTCGAAAAGACTTTTTATTTTTTTATAATGTTTATAAAATCTTCTACTTTTAGGGCAGGTAGGCTCATAAGCTCCACAGTGCCCCTTGAACCTAAGGTGACAGACATTTTCATAACCGTTTCATTATCAGGAGCTTCTATAATATTAATAAAATCATAAGGTCCAAGAACAGCAAATTGTTCAAGAACTTTAACTCCCATCTCTTCCAGTTCTCGGTTTACCTCTAAAATTCTTTGAGGCTTTTCCATAATCGTTTCTCTACCTTTATCGGTTAATTTACTTAAAACTATATAAGTTCCCATAACCCCCCCTTTTATAGAAAATTTTAATAAAAATATAATCTTCCTTTTGAAATTTGTCAAGACTTAGTTTTTTTTAAATTTCAAAGAACCTTTGGAGATGGATTAAATTAATTGAAGTTTTAAAAACTATTGTTATTGTATCAGATTAAGAGAGTTATTCTAAATCCCTGAGGTTAGTAAAAGAATGAGGAAGAGTTACTTTAAGTGTGGAGCTGAGGAATTTACCTTTGAAGTTAAACCTATAGGCAAGGTTTGTGCTCTTTGTAAGAAAGAAATTCCTGTAGTTACCCTTACTACGCAAAACTTAAAGCTTTGTAAGAATTGTTTTAACCATATTCAACAGAAAAGGGTCTTGGAGGGCATTAAAACTTATCGGATGTTTTCAGCTAAGGACCGTTTGGGTATTTTTTTATCAGGAGGAAAGGATAGTGCTGTTTTGGCCCACCTTTTAAAATCCCTTTTTCCCCAACAAGAAATTTTAGGTATATATTTAAACTTAGGGATAAAGTATTATTCCGAATTGGCTCAACAAGCTGTAGAAGAGCTTTGTAAAAAAATAGGCCTCCCTCTTTTTATATACAATCTTTGTGAGAAAGAAAATTTTTTCATAGATGATTTTATTTTTACCAATTTTAAAGATAAAATTTGTTCGGTTTGCGGAACTATTAAAAGATATCTTTTTTCTAAAATTGCTAAAAAACTAAATTTAACCGTGATTGCCACAGGACATCATTTAGATGATCTTATTTCAACCTACTTAACACTTTTTCTTAGTGGGGATTTTCTTTCTATTAAAAGGTTATCTCCTGTAAATCCCCCTTTATATTCAGGACAGGCTAAAAAAATAAAGCCTCTTTATTCCATTCCGGAAAAAGAGATCTTTTATTATGCCCTTTTAAATGATTTGCCTATTGAAAGTTGTGCCTGTCCTCATGGAGAAATTACCCCTTCTAAGAAAACTAAAAAACTTTTAGAGGAATTAGAAAAGGATAACCGAACCTTTAAATTTCAACTTCTTTCTATTTTTTTGAAAAAATTTATCCCTCTTTTGAAGGATTTAGAAGAGGAGAAAACTTTAGTCCCTTGTTTAAAATGTGGAGAACCTACAGCTTCTTATGGTATTTGCACTTTTTGTAGAAGGGTTGAACTCTTAAAAAGAATTGAAAGTCCTAAATTAGAAATAACTCCTGAGGAATGGGAGGAAATTAAAAGAACTGGAGAGGTTAATAACTGGGTAGTCTTTGATGTTAGAGAGGAGGATGACTTTCTAAATGGCACCTTGGAGGGTGCAAAATGGCTATCTACCCAACTTTTGGAAAAGGAAAAGGAGCTTTATAAAATTTTAAGACCTTTTAAAAGAAAAAAACTCCTTTTTATATGTTATACCGGACGCTTAAGCTACCTTTTTACTCTAAAACTTAGAAAGGCTAATTTTGAAGCTTATAATCTTAAAAATCCTGATTTAGCTTTTAAAATAGGTTCTTAAAGGTTTAAAAAACTGTCTCTCCTACTATCCCCCAAGTCTTCCTTAATTCAACCTTATCTAAGATCTTTATTTAAATTTAAACAATTTTGGTTGTTATTTTAAAAAGGGAGATTATATTGAAAAAAATTGAAAAAAGAATAGTATTAAATATTAGCTTCAGGAGGAGGTTATGAAAAGTTTAATCTTTGGTTTTCTTTTAGCTTTAGTTTTTTATTTGGCTTTAGCTTTTGGTGAAAAAACTTTTTTACCGGATAATGCCTTGGTTTTTAGTATTGTTACCTTTGTTTATCTTTTATCCGGAATTATCTATTTGATTCATTGGATTTTCAATTGGGAAAGGGGATCTTTTTTTGGATCGGTTATAGGGTGGGCTGGGTTTATAGCTAATCTTTACGCTTTTATTTTGAGATGGATTCAGACTCATCAAACCGGGTTTGGATATGTGCCTCTTTCCAATATGTATGAATCTTTGGTCTTCTTTGCCTTAGCTACAGCAGGAATATATCTTTTCTGGGAGATGAAGTTGGAAAAAAAAGTTATAGGAAGTTTAGTTTTTATTTTAACCTCTTTAACTATGGCTTTGGCTAATTTAAAATTTGACTCCTCCATTAAGCCTTTAATTCCTGCTTTAAAAAGCAATTGGTTGGTTGCTCATGTTATTACCTGTTTCATCGGTTATGCTGCTTTTGCTATAGCCTTTGTTTTGGGAATGTTTTATCTCCTTTCTAAAAGGCCTAATTTTCAAAAGTTTTTACCTTCTCAAGTTATTTTAGATAATTTAATTTATAGAACTATGCTTTTTGGTTTCTTTTGGTTAACCTTAGGGATTATTACTGGTGCCATCTGGGCAGATCAAGCTTGGGGAAATTATTGGAGTTGGGACCCCAAGGAAACTTGGTCCCTTATTACTTGGTTAGTTTATGGAGGAGCTATTCACGGGCGCCTTTTAAGAGGCTGGCAAGGTAAAAAATTAGCTTGGATTAGCATCTTCGGTTTCGGTGTGGTTATGTTCACCTATTTTGGGGTAAATTTCTGGATATCAGGGTTGCATAGCTATGCTAACTAAATTTTAGTAAAATTTCAGAAAGAGGAGGTTAAGATGTTAGTAAAAGATTGGATGTCTGAACATGTGATTTCGGTAGATGAAAATACCTTAATCATAAAAGCTATTCAGATTTTAAAGGAACATAAAATAAGAAGGCTTCCGGTAACAAGGGAGAGAAAACTTTCGGGAATAATTACGGATAGAGATATTAAAGATGCAGCCCCTTCTAAAGTAACCTCCTTAGAGGTCCATGAGCTTTACTATCTTTTATCGGAATTAAAGGTAAAAGATATTATGACAAAGGATCCTATTACGGTTTATCCTGAAGATACTGTTGAATATGCAGCTGTTTTAATGCTTGAAAATAAGATCTCGGGATTACCAGTTATTGATAGGGAGGGTTATGTAGTGGGAATTATTACTCAAACAGATATTTTTAAACTTTTTGTTAATATGACCGGAGTTTATTACAGTTCCTATCAAATAGGCCTTTTGATTAACCATCCTGAGGAATTACAGGAACTTTTTGCTACTTTTAAAGATTTAAGAATTTCTATTTATAGTATTTTAACTTGGAAAGAAGAGATGGGTTATCCTTATGAGGAAGAAAAAGAGGAGACTGCCTCTGAGCATAAACGCATAGTTTTTATTAGATTAGGAGAACCTTCTAAGGAAATAGAAGAAAAGTTGTTATCTCAACTCAGGAAAAAGTTTAAGGTCCTCTATGCCTTCAAAGAGGATATTAAAAAGATTCCCCGTAAAGAGATTAAAGAAAGAGAAGAGACCTTTATTTTATAAAGACTTTAACCAGTTTTTCTTAAAACTATTTTTCCGGTATTCCAAGGCTTGGGAAGGAAGTTTGTGGAGTTTTCTTTTCCCTTCACTAAGGCCTCTAAAAAGGAGCTCGAAAGGAATTTTAGTATCTATCCGGAACTTTTATCAACATGCTGTATTCTTGCACTAAAGGGAAAAGAGAGTAAGGAGGAAGATATTAAGGAGTCAGAAAAGAGAGAAAGTTGTTTTTGAGATATGAGCTTAGAGAGAGTCTTTATCTCCCTACAAAGGGGTTTTCCTTTTATGGAAATAAAATATTTAGCTTTTTTTAAAGGAATTCCAAGTTTTTTAAGTGTTTCTTCTGTAAGGGAAGAAAATTTTCGCATTTGAATAATCTTTTTAGCTGAAAGAGGACCTATGCCCGGAATTCTGATTAATTCTTCATAGCTGGCTTTAGTAATATCTATAGGAAACAGGTGAAGATTTTTTAAAGCCCAGGCTAATTTGGGATCTATTCTTAGAGGAAGATTTTCTTCACCCTCCAAAAGTTCATCTAACCTGAATCCATAAAATCTTAAAAGCCAATCAGCTTGATAAAGGCGATGTTCCCTTAAGAAAGGAGGTTCCTTAATAACAGGAAGATTCTCATCTTGATTAAGAGGAATATAGGCAGAATAATAAACTCTTCGGACTAATTTTTGATTGTAAAGGGAATGGGCAAGGCTTAAGATAGTTTTATCTGTATCAGGGGTAGCTCCAATAATTAATTGAGTAGAAGCCGGGGCTTTGAGATGTTTTTCTTGATAGAATTCTCTTATCAAAGTTAAAGGTTCTAAGAGGACCCTTAAATCCTTTTCAGGAGCAAGTTTTTTGAGACTTACTTCGGTAGGTAACTCTAAGTTTGAGCTAATCCTATCAGCTAAAAGAAAGGCTTTTTTAATAAGTTCTTTATCTGAGCCAGGAAGAATTTTTAAATGAATATATCCGTTAAAGTTATATTTAAATCTTAGTATCTCTACAGCTTTAAGCATTAATTCCATAGTATAATTACTATCTCTATAAACTCCTGAACTTAAAAAAAGCCCTTCAATATAATTTCGGCGATAAAATTCTACAGTTATAAAAGCAATCTCTTCGGGAGTAAGAATGGCTCTTGGAATATCATTTTTATTTCTACAAATACAATATTTACAGTTATTTTGGCAAATATTAGTCATAAGGATTTTGAGTAGAGAGATACATCTTCCATCGGCTGACCAGGTATGACAGATTCCACTTAAATGAGAATTTCCAATTCCATAAGGATGGGTTTCCCTTTTTCCGCCTGAGCTACTACAGGAATTATCATAGCGAGCTGAGAGGGCTAAAATAGAGAGTTTTTGTAAAAGGTCCTTTCCTTTAGAATAAGTAGTTAGGGAAGAATTTTGAGAAAGAGATTTACCCTTCATTTAACTATAATTTATACTAAAAACTTTCTAATTTTCAAGTTTAAAATTGTTATTTAGTTTTTTGAAGAGTTCTTAAAAGAGAAATTAAAAAGAAAAGAGAGATTAAGGAATAGGAGGAGATTAAAATTTTTAAGTCTAATTTTTCAGCCAGGAGACCGATTAAGAGATTACCAATAGGGGTAAAACCTAAGAAAACTAAAGAAAAAAGGCTCATAATTCGGCCTTTCATGGGTTGATCGGTGCTATGCTGAAGGAAGCTGTTAGAAATAGTAAAAAAATTAACGAAAGAAAATCCTAATATAAAGGTAAAGATAAGAGTAAAATAAAAATTTGGAGATAAGACCATTCCTAAGAGGCTTATTGGAACAATTAAGGAACTTTTTAAAATATACCTTTTTTTATCTGGAATATCTCCTCTAATTATAATTAAAAAACCTGCCAAGAGGGATCCTAAACCGATTGAGGATATAAGAATACTATAACCCTTTGAACCTAAATTAAAAATCTCCTCAGCAATTAAGGGTAGAAGGGTGATTACAGAAACTCCAAAAAGGGTAATTATGGCTACAGCTATAAGAGTGCAAAGAAGGTCTTTCTTAGAAAAAAGGAATAGGAAGCCTTCTTTTAAAGAAGTTAAAAAAGGATTTTTGTAGCTTTTGGAAAAAGAAGGAGAAATTTCCTGATATTTAATTAAATACCCTATAAGAGGTAAAATACTTAAGGCATTAAGATAAAAACAGATATAGAAATTGAAGTAGCTTATAATGAAACCAGCTAAAATAGGACCAATAAAACGAGCTAAATTAAAGGAGATAGATTGAAGAGCAATAGCTGAGGTTAATTTATTTAAGGGCACTAAATCGGAGATAAAGGCTTGTCTTGCAGGCATTTCAAAGGCATTAACTATTCCTAAGAGAATGGCTCCTAAAGCAATGTGCCAAAGTTTAATTAAATTAAGATGAATTAAAATTCCTAATAGAAGGGCTTGGAAAAAAGATATAATCTGAGTCAATAAAAGAATTTTTTTTCTGGCATATTTATCAGCTATAACTCCAGCAAAAAGGGTAAAAATTAAAATTGGAAAAGAATTTAGAAAGGAGATAAGTCCTAAATAAGCTGCTGATTTAGTTAGAGTATAAAATAACCAAACCTGGCTAACCTGCTGTATCCAAGCACCGCTTAAAGAAATAATTTGACTGATCCAATAATTTCTAAAATTTTTCTGAAAAAAGATAGAGTCCATCTTTTTAATTTGGGAAAATTTTTTCAAAAAATAAAAAATTTTAAGGTTTGGTTTAAATAAAAAATAATCTTTTAATATAAAGATCCAAGGGCAGATTTATGGATGATAATATAAATAACCCTTTAAATAACCCTTTTGAAAAGTACGCCGATAGGTATGATAGTTGGTATGAAAAAGAAGGAAAGATTTTGTATGAAAATGAGCTCAAATGTTTGCAGGCATTAATAGAAAATTATCAAGATAGAGCTTTAGATGTAGGAGTTGGCTCTGGAAGATTTACTATTCTTTTGAAAGAATCTTGGGGAATTGATCTGACTTTTAATCCACTTTTACTAGCCAAAAAAAGAGGTGTTTTCCCAGTTAAAGGTAGTGCCTATCAATTACCTTTTAAAAAGGAAATTTTTGGATGTGTTTTAATGATAGTTACCCTTTGTTTTCTTAAGGATCCTTTAAAAGCCTTTTATGAGATAAAGAGGGTTCTTAAAATTAAAGGAAAATTAATTGTAGGAGCTGTTTTTAGAGATTCCCTTTGGGGAGAATTTTATGAAAATAAAAAGATAGAAGGTCATCCCTTTTATAGATACGCTATCTTTTACAGTTTTCAGGAATTTGAGGAGATGATTTTAAAAGTAGGTTTTAAAGTTCAAAGAATATTGGGAACTTTAAAAGATTCCAAACCAGAATTTCCTAAATGTGAAGAACCCCAGGAGATTCTGGATAAGAGAGAGCTTTCCAAATTTGGCTTCCTTTGTGTGGAATTGATTCGAAATTAAGCTAAATTTTTTTTTGTAATTCTTTTACTAATTTTTTAAGCTTAGAGAAGGGATAAAGGCAATCCTCCAAATCTTCGGAAAGGAGATTAATAGCTTGGGGAATATATTTCAAAAAGATTGTCTTTTTTCTTTTTAATCCCAGAAAACCGTAGGCTCCTATAGCTTGCATATGCCTTTGAATTCTGCATAGAGAAAGTTCTTCCCAAAAGCTTTTTTTGTCTATTTTAACTTCTTCTATATAAAAAGTTAAAGCTTCCTTTCGGATATTTTCTTTAATAAAAACATAGGGATCCCAAAGAAGGGAGGCAATATCATAACCTGGAGGTCCCCATCTCATACCTTGAAAATCTATAAAATAGATTTTCTTTCTTTTTAAAATTATATTTTGGCTTTGGAGGTCTCGGTGAAGTAAGACTTTTTTAAACTGAGAAAGTTTTAAGGCTAAAAAATGAAATTCCTCCTCCAAATCTTCCTCAGGTTTAACTTGAAAAACTCCTTTTACTGCCTCTTCTATAAAGTAATTACTTTCCCAACGGAGATATTCATAGTCAAATTGAGGAAATTCTAAAGGGATGGGTTCTTTAGAGATTCCCCAATGGAGATAGGCTATTTCTTTTAAGATCCTTTGATAGATTTTTAAAATTTCTTTCTCCCTTCTTGGACATTGAAGCCAGCTGTATAAAGTTAAATCCCCCAAGTCTTCAAAAACAATGTAATTCTTTTCTTTGTTAAAGGAAATAATTGAAGGGACCGGAAAATTCTTTTCCTTTAAAAAATTACCGATAAAAAGGGTCCTTTCCAATTCTCGATCACCTTCTTGATATTGACAATAAATTCTTTTTCCCTTTCGGAAAAAAAATCTTTTAGAACCACTTCCAAGTAAGGGTTCTATTTTTGCCTCTTGATTTTTAATGTTTACAATATATTCTCTACAAACAATAGCATCTTCAAGGCTTTCAATTTTTAAAGGGAAAAGGGTATTGGGAAGGATAATTACATTTTTTAAGCGGCATTTGCTTTGAATGTGACTATTTTTTTCTAAAACTACTAACCCCAGAGGTTCTATTAATTCACATCCTTTAGAAAGAGGATGAATAAAAAGGGAGGTAGCTTCTCTTTTTAATTTAGAAAAAACGGCTTGAGCATATCCGAGAGGGGTTCCTATATCAAACCAAAAGGTATAGGAAGTAAAATAAGCCTGGACTTTAAGTTTAAGTGCTTTGGCTTTATTCCAGAGAAGGGGTAAAGGGAAAGGTTCCTTAGGGAGAATTTCTAAGATAATGGGGTTATAAATAGAAACTCCTGTATAGGCTAAAACTTGAAAATCTTTATCTAAGGGTTCACCTTGACAAAAACCGACAAAGTTATTTTTTGGATCTATTAAAAGCTTATTTTCCTTTGGATGATTATGCACTAAAAGAGTAATATCATTTTTTTCTTGGATATGCCAATCTATAACCGATAGGAGGTCTCCATCCCAAAAAATATCCGAGTTGTGAACAATAAAGTAGGAATCTTTAAGAAAGTCTTTGGCATTGGCAAGAGCTCCTCCAGTATCTAAAAGGGTTTCTTCAAAAAAGGGAGTAATTTCTAAGGAGTTTTCTTTTATATGTGTTAGGATGGTCTTTGCTTTGTAATGAAGATTTAAGGCTATTTCTTTAATACCTATATTTTTTAACGAAAAATAGATATATTCCAAAATAGGGATACCAGTTATAGGAAGGAGGGGTTTGGGGATAATTTCAGTAAGGGGCCTTAATCGTTTAGAATAGCCAGCAGCAAGAATAAAAGCTTTAACCATCTAATTTTGACAAAACAAAATTTTTATTGTAATTCTCCTCTGAGATATTTGGAATAGGCTACTAAATCAAAATATCCGTGACCAGATAGATTGAAGAGGATAATTTTTTCTTGCTTATTCTTTTTACATTCTAAAGCTAAATCTATAGCTTTTTTTATGGCATGAGCTGATTCAGGGGCTGGGATAATTCCCTCTGTTCTAGCGAAAGTTAAGGCTGCCTCAAAGATTTCTTTTTGATCATAGGCTACAGCCTTTAGATAACCACTATGATATAAAAGGCATAAGAGCGGAGCATCTCCATGATATCTTAAACCTCCAGCATGAATGGGAGGAGGCACAAAATTATGCCCTAAGGTATACATTTTAAGAAGAGGAGTAAGTCCTACCGAGTCTCCGTAATCGTATTTATATTCTCCTTGGGTTAGGGTAGGGCAAGATTTAGGTTCTACAGCTATAATTTCCAAGTCAGGTTTTTCTCCAGTAATTTTATCCTTTAAAAAAGGGAAGGCAATTCCAGCTAAATTACTGCCTCCCCCCACACAGCCTATTATATAGTCCGGATAAAAACCCGCCTTTTTCATTTGTTTTTTAGTTTCAAGGCCTATAACAGTTTGATGTAAAAGCACATGGTTTAACACACTTCCCAGGGCATATTTAGTATCAGGTGTAGTGAGAGCTCTTTCTATAGCCTCACTAATGGCAATGCCCAAACTTCCGGGATGCTCGGAATCTTTTTTATAAAAGCTCTTACCAGCTTCAGTAAGAGGGCTTGGAGATGGTATCACTTTACCATTCCAAGTTTCCATAAGAATTCTTCTATAGGGTTTTTGATTATAACTAACCCTAACCATATAGATCTCACACTCTAAACCAAAAAATTGGGTGGCAAAGGCTAAGGAACTTCCCCACTGACCTGCTCCGGTTTCGGTAGTAAGCTTTTTAACCCCAGAAATCTTGTTATAATAAGCCTGAGCTACCGCAGTGTTGGGTTTATGACTTCCTGGAGGAGAAATACTTTCGTTTTTATAAAAAATTTTAGCCGGAGTTTCTAAATATTCCTCTAATAACTTAGCCCTATGAAGAGGAGTAGGTCTCCATAAAGAATAAATTTTTAAAACCTCTTCAGGAATATCTATCCACTCTTTATCTGTTACTTCTTGCTCAACAATAGGTTCACAAAAGATAGCTAAAAGTGTCTCAGGAGAAAGGGGTTCCCTGGTTTGAGGGTCTAAAGGAGGATCTAAAGGCTTAGGAAGATAAGGTATAATGTTAAACCAACTTTTAGGCATTTCTTCTATAGATAAGTAGTATCTCATAAAAGTCCTCCAAGGAAAAATTTTTAAAGATTAAATTCCAAAAGGTTTGATTATATTAGCTTCTTTTTTAAAATTTATCAAGATAAAAGACTTGAAGAGCCCCTATCTGGAATAACGATTTTTAGAAACCCTTTGGGCTTAAAGTGTCCTTTCACACTCTCTCACTAACTTTTCTTCTTAAATAAATAAACCCTCTTTAATGGTAGGTCTTTTCAATTTCTCTTTCATAAGCCTAAAAAGATTAGAATTTTTCTTGCGGCCTTCTTTTCCCATATAGCTAAATATTTTTTATTAAATCCCTTTAACTTAAGGCGACTGAAAAATTTTTACTTGATTAGGCAGTAAGTTAAAAAAAGGAAGCTAAGCTTTATTTTTTAGGACAAATTATCTGAGATATTTTGAGGTATGGGGGAAGGCAATAAGGTGTTTTGTAATGGAAGAGGTAGATTGTTTAAGAGGATACTGAGGGAGGTTGTGGGCCCTTTTGTTTTGAGTGATAAAGAATTGAGAAGAAAGCTTAGTTGGGCTCTTTTACTTAGGATAGGGAGAGATTTATTTAGGCAATAGGCAGTTGGGTTTTAGGAGAGAAGTAGAGAGAGGAGCTATCAATCTTTAAGGAGATGGGGTGTAATATACACAAAGGTTTAAGAGTTAGGTATAAGCATTTACTGACCAGATTTGGATATGGATTAAAGAGTTTTAGTGAAAAGGAGAAGTTTTTTATTTTGGGATATTGTGAAAAAGGCTAAAATCCTCTATAATAGGGATAGTTTTTTAAATACTTCGCTATGTTCATCTCTTTTTGGAATTAAGTGAAAGAAAAAACTTTTACATAAAGAGGCTAGAAAGCCATAAATGAAGCTGTTTATAGAAAATGTCAAAATTTAAGGTTACTATTATTGGGGCTGGTTCTTGGGGGACAGCTTTAGGTAAGGTTTTAGCTGAAAAGGGATTAGAAATTGTTTTATTGGCAAGGAGGAAAGAAGTTGTAGAAAGTATCAATACTTTAAGGGAAAATCCTTTTTATCTTCCTGGAATTAAATTGCCTGAAAACTTAAAGGCTGAAATCGATTTGGAAAAAGCTTTAGAGGGGACTGACTTAATTTTTTGGACCATTCCTTCATATACTTTAAGGGAGAAAGTTAGAGAACTAAGGGAGAAGGCTAAAAAAGTAAAAATTCATCTTTCAGGAATAAAGGGAATTGATTTGGATACAGGAAAGAGCCCTTTAGAAATTTTAAGAGAGGAATTAGGGGGAGAGAGTTTAATTTTTGTTTTAGGAGGTCCTTCTTTTGCTTTGGAAGTAGCTAAAGGTCTTCCTACAGCAGTAGTTTTAGCCGGTCCAGAAAGTGAAGAAACTTTAAAACTTCAAGAGCTTTTGGCTTGGAAATACTTCCGAGTTTATCGGAGTTATGATCCCTTAGGTGTGGAAATAGCAGGAGCTTTAAAAAATGTTATTGCTATTGCTGCCGGGATTTGTGAGGGCCTCCAATTAGGATATAATGCAAGAGCCGGGCTAATTACAAGAGGTCTTATTGAAATTATTAAGATTGGCACTCAATTAGGAGCTAAAAAAGAAACCTTTTACGGATTGGCTGGTCTTGGTGATCTGGTTTTAACTTGCACTTCCAAGCTTTCCCGAAATTATCAAATAGGGCTAAAATTAGGGGAAGGAAAAAATCTGGAAAAGGCTTTGGAAGAAGTAAAACAGGTAGCTGAAGGGGTAAAAACTGTAGCAGTAGTGAAGAACTTAGCTGAAAAATTGGGACTCTCTTTACCTATTAGTGAAGAGGTTTATAATATAATCTATAAAAAAGAAAAGCCCGAAAATTCTATTCAAAGGCTTTTATCCCGAAGTTTAAAAGAAGAGTTTGAGGAGGTCTAAGATGGAGCAACTAAAACTTTTAGTCCATGTACCTGATTCCAAACGGTTTGAAGCAGCTCTTAAGGTCTCTAAGAATTTCGTTCTAGCTATGGAAGGAAAACCCTTCAAAGCAAGGATTTTAGTAAATTTTGAGGGGGTTACTGTCTTAGAAAACTTTGAACTCTATCAAAAACTCCTGGAGGAAAATTTGGCTAAAGGGATTGAAATTTATTTTTGTGAGAACGCTTTAAGAGGTTTTAATGTCCCTAAGGAAAAAGTTCCTAAGGGGGCTAAGACTATTCCTGCAGGTATTGTGGCTTTGGTGGAATGGCAGGAAGAAGGGTTTAAATATGTAAGAGCTTAATTTTTACAGAAAAAACGAGACACTTCACAGGCGCTTCCATAGACCTTAGGGAAGGTAAGTATAGGGTTGCTATTCCGAGCGGAATTAAAGGTAATCTATTTGGAATTTTCTTTCTCAAATTAGATTTCTAATTTTTTAAACTTCTTAACCAAAAATTAACCAAAAATTAATTGCAAATTTTAAGGAGTTTGGTTATAATCTTTTTAAGAATAAAAGTTTAAAAACAATATTTTAAAAGGAGGTGGGTATATGGATAAGAAAGTAAAGTGGTTTTTGGGATTACCCTTAAGTATTGTTGGAGGGGCCTTACTAATAGGTGGAGTGGGAAGTGAGGGATTGGCTAAAAAGGAGGTTCCTCAACCTATGGAAAAAGCGGATGTGCAGACCTGTTATGGTTGTCATAGTGAGATAAAGGATCTTCATTCAACTGGGAAGCATAAGGGAGTTAACTGTGGAGTGTGTCATGGAGAGATTAAGAAGCATTTAGATAATCCTATGGCTAACAAACCTTTGACTAAGTTTGAGCATGCTGTTTGTGGAAGCTGTCATAAAGATCAGTATGAGTCCTTTGTAAGTGTAAACTTATCTTCACCTCCTAAGGTTGAAAAGGCTACTTCTACTAGCCGATCTCCTCTTTTTGATAATCTAATGAGGCCCCATGGGTTTACTAGGGAGCATGCTGAGCCAAGAAGTCATATTTTTGCCTTGGTGGATCATCTTTTAGTAGACAGAGCTTATGGTGGAAGATTTCAACTGAAGGATTGGACTTTAATGTTTAATGCTAAGGCTGCGGAAAAGAGTGCTTGGGAGGTTTTAAAGGATGCAGATCCTGCAACTAATGCCCAAAAGGTTTTTCCTCCTTATACCCCAAGGACAGCAGCTACAGCGGCAAATCCTGTCTGTTTGCAATGTAAAACAACAGATTTTATTTTAAAGTGGGCTTATATGGGGGATAAACATCCTAAGGCTAAATGGGATAGGACTTCCCCAGTTGTAGATGTAGCTAGAGACTCTCATAGAACCTTTGCTTGTTTTCATTGTCATGATCCTCATGCAGCTAAACACAGGGTGGTAAGAGATGCTTTAATTCAAGCTATCGTTGATAAAGGAATGGGAACCTATCCTTATGATCCAGAGAAGAGTAAAAAGATTACAGTGACTAAGATAACTTTTAGAGATTTTAGAGCTATTGGAATTCTTAATAAAGCGGATGCTAATATAATGTGTGCCCAGTGTCATGTGGAGTATAATTGTAATCCTGGAATTGATCCTAAAACTGGTCAAGCTATTCCTATGGCAGATAGAAGAACTAATTTCTTCCCCTGGGTTAATGTAATGGATATTGAGAAGGCTTATGATAAGATTAGTTTTAGAGATTTTAAGCATGAAGTTACCGGAGCCTATTTAATTAAATTACAGCATCCTGAGTTAGAGACCTACTGGGGTAGTAAACATGAAAGAGCCGGTGTTACTTGTGCCAATTGTCATATGCCTAAGGTTAAAAATAAAGAAGGTAAAACTTTTACTTGGCATGGTCAGAGGAGTGTCAAATATGTGCCAGGAAGAACTGCTGTTTGCGTAAATTGTCATAAAAATTGGACTCCAGAACAGGCTGAATATGCTATTCAGGGTATTCAAAATTATATTCGTGGAAAGATGAGAAAGGCTGAATATTGGATTTCCAAACTTGTTGATACCTATGCTATGGCTCAAGCTGTAGGAGTTTCTGAAGAAGTCTTAGCTAAGGCAAGGGATCTACATTCTAAAGCGCATCATTATTGGGAATGGTGGACAGCAGAGAATTCTGATGGATTCCATAATCCTGATCTTGCTAAGGCCTCTTTAAATAAGGATATTCAACTGGCAAGTGATGGCGTAGTCTTGCTTGAAAAGGCTATTAAGGAAAAACAGGCTAAGAAATAAATAGGAATTTAAGGGGGGTCTACCCCCCCCTTTTTTTTGTTTATAACTCTCTTTGGAGGCTTACATATGAAGAGAACAATTTTTAGTTTTATGATTATTGTTATTTTAAGTTTGGTTTTGTTTAATCTTTCTCTTTTAGCTAAGGGTAAAAAAGGACATCCCAAATTAGAAGGAGAGATTATTACTGGAGATCCGATTATTTGTATTCAATGTCATGATAGCCAAGTAAAGGAGTGGGAAAAGGGGTTTCACGGAATTAATCAGGTAAGGTGTTTTATCTGCCACGGAGATTTAGAGAAAAGATTTGAAAGAATTGCTTTGCCGAATAATTGTGTAATGTGTCATTCTGATAAGGTAGAGGATCTGAAAAAAGAGAAAAAAATTAAAACCTGTTTTGATTGTCATAAAGGACATAGCTTAGAGGCTAAATCGGGAAGTAAAAATATTCATACAAAATAAAGGGGGGTTGGTAAGAGATGAAAGAGATGAATAGAAGGGAATTTTTAAAATGGAGTGCTGCTTTGACAGCAGCTTCCGTAGCTGGTTTAGATGTAACCTTTCCTGAGAATTTAGAAGCGGTAGAGGTAGAAGAATGGGTAAAAAGTGTATGTAGGTATTGTGGTGCAGGCTGTGGTTTATATATTGGAGTAAAGGGTGGTAAGGTAGTTGCGGTAAAGGGGGACGATAAGAATTGGAATAGGGGGTATCTTTGTGTAAAGGGAAGTTATTTACCTAAGATTCTTGAGGCTCCCGATCGTGCAAAATATCCTATGGTGAAAGAAAAGGGGAAGTGGAAAAGGATTTCCTGGGATGAGGCTATATATCTTATGGTTTCTAAATTTGCTGAAGCTATTAAAAATTACGGCCCTCACAGTGTAGGTTTTTACGGATCAGGACAATCTTTTTCCGAGGAGTCCTATTTAGCTAATAAGTTGTTTAAAGGAGCTTTAGGAACTAACAATATTGATGGAAATCCTAGATTGTGTATGGCTTCAGCTGCGGTAGGTTATGTAACCTCTTTTGGGAAAGATGAACCTATGGGATCCTATGATGATATTTACTATGCCGATTGTTTCTTTATTATCGGTTCTAATATGAGTGAGGCTCATCCGGTCATTTTTAGATTAGTTATGGAACAAAAGAGAAAGAGGAATGTAAAAATCATTGTAGCGGATCCTAGAAAGACTTTGACAGCAAGAAATGCGAACCTTCATCTTGATTTTATTCCTGGAATGGATCTTTATCTTCTTAATGCTATGGCTCATGTAATTATAAAAGAGAAACTTTATAATAAAGATTTTATAGAAAAACATGTTGTTTTTAAAAAGGCTACACCTGATGGAAAAATAGAAAAGGTTTCCTTTGAAGATTATGTAAAATTTATTGAGGAATATACACCTCAGCTTGCTGAAGAAAAATCAGGTTGTCCAAAGGAAAAAATTATTCAGGCAGCTAAGCTTTTTGCTACCTCCAAGGCAACTATGAGTTTTTGGTGTATGGGATTGAATCAGAGGACAAGGGGGGTTTGGGTAAATAATTTAGTGCATAATTTGCATCTTCTTACTGGGCAAATTTGTAGACCTGGAGCCACTCCTTTTTCTCTTACAGGGCAACCTAATGCTTGTGGAGGGATAAGAGATGTAGGTCTTCTTTCTCATCTTCTTCCTTATGGAAGGCTTGTAGCTAATGAAAAGCATAGGGAAGAAATGGAAGCTTTTTGGGGACTTCCTAAAGGGAGAATTCATCCTAAACCAGGACCTACTGCCATAGAGCTTTTTAGAAAGTTTGCTGAGGGAGAAATTAAATGTTTGTGGGTAGTATGCACTAATCCTGGGCAGAGTCTTCCTAACTTAGAAAAATACAGACAAGGTATGGGTAGAGAAAATACTTTTTTAGTAGTCAGTGAGGCCTATCATCCTTCCCGAACCTCGGAATTAGCTGATTTAGTGCTTCCTGCTGCCCTGTGGTGTGAAAAAGAGGGAACCTATGGACAATCGGAGAGAAGGTATCAATATCTGCCTCAGGTGATTAAACCTATAGGAGAGGCTAAATCAGATTTTGAAGTTATTTTAACTTTTGCCAGGAGGCTTTTGACAGCTTTAGGGAGGTCTGAAGAGGCTAAAAAACTCTTTCCTTATAAAACAACGGAAGATGTTTGGGATGAGATGAGAGCTTGCTCTAAAGATACAGTTTATAATTTCTGGGGAATGACTAGAAAGAGGCTTATAAAAGAGCATGGAATGCTTTGGCCAGTTCCTTCTGAGGATTATCCATACCCTGGAACTTTAAGGAGATATACAACTAAATATGGGGATCCTTTAGTAAAGAAATTTGATCCTAAGGCTGGAGATATATCCTTTTATGGAAATCCCTTGGATGGAAATAAAGCTGTGATATGGTTTCGTCCTGCTGTAGGACCCGCTGAACCTCCGGATAAAGAATATCCTTTCATTCTTACTACTGGAAGAGTGATTGAACATTGGCATACAGGAACTATGACTATGAAGGTGCCGGAATTGATGAGGGCTGCTCCTTATGCCTTTGTAGAGATGAATCCTAAGGATGCCCAGAAATTGGGAGTTAAAACCGGAGATAAGGTTCGTTTGGTCTCCAGAAGGGGAAATCTTGAGCTTCCGGTTAAGGTAGTAGATATTCCTAGACCAGGGGTAGTTTTTGTTCCTTTCCATTATCCAGATAAATTAGTTAATCTTCTTGTAACTGATGCCTTTGATGCCCTTTCTAAACAACCAGAATTTAAGATTTCAGCTGTAAGGATTGAGAAGGTTTAGGTATGTTTTATATAGGTATTTTGATTGATTTAGCTGAGGGGGCAGATGAAAAGGCCCTCTCGGCCCTTTCTTTTTTGAATATTTACAGCCGAAAGGATAATCAAATTCTTGGAGTTATAGAATTGAATAAGTTAGAAGAATGGAAAGAAATAGAGGAGACTTTTCAAAATTTCCCTGAAATTTTAGGCTACTCTATTCTATCTTCCTTTTACGATCCAAAGGTTTCCTAGTGAATTTCTCAGGAGAAAATTTTAATGGTCTTTAATAAAAAGTTCTTGCGCCCACCTGGTGCTGTTAAAGAAGAGGAATTTATTAAAAAGTGTATTCGTTGCGGAAAATGTCAACAAGTATGTCCCTATAATAGTATTATTCTTACTTCCTGGGAAAATCTTTTTTATTTCGGATTACCTTATATAAAGGCTCGTAATAAACCCTGTTATCTCTGTATGAAGTGTCCTCCTGTGTGTCCTAGTGGAGCCTTAGATAAGACTTTAAAAGATAAGAGCAAGGTAAAAATGGGGATAGCCAAAATTAATAAAAATACTTGCTGGGCCTATCAGGGAAGTTTTTGTCGAGCCTGTTTTATGAATTGTCCTATCTTTGATAAGGCTTTAAAGATGACAGATGAATTACTACCAGTAGTTATTACTGAATATTGTGTAGGATGTGGAATCTGTGAACATGTTTGTCCAGTAGATCCTTCAGCTATTATTATAGAACCAAGAGAGTGAGCTATGGAAAATTGGAAAGATTTTTTTAGTGGAGCCTTTACTTTTTCTCGCAGACTTATCCAAATAGGGGTTTTTATTTTTTTCTTTATAGTTTATTATACCTCCCATCATCAAGATTTTTTAATAGGTTCTTTTTATTCTTTTAAAATAGGTCCAATTCACATAGTAGATCCTTATATCTATTTAACCTATCTTGGAAGAAACTTTTTTAAGGCCACCTTTTATGAAGGAACCTTCTTCGGTTTTTTAATTCCTATAATTTTGGCTTTCTTTTTCGGAAGAATTTTTTGTAGTTGGCTTTGTCCTTATAATTTTCTTTATGAAATAATTGAAACCTGTGAGTCCTTTTTTAAAAAAAGAAAGAGTTTTAATTATTTTGAGGGGAGGGTTAAAACTCAATGGATATGGTTAATTTTTTCTCTTTTATTAGGAATTTTTGTAGTCTTTTTACCTTATTATTTAGTGCTTCCCGGTTTATTATCGGTTATGCTCCACCAAGCTATTTTGTATCAATTTAACTTCATTAGTGTAGGCCTTTTTGTAGTTTTTACCATACTTTTAGTAGATCTTTCTTGGAAAAAGCGTCTTTGGTGCAAATTTCTTTGTCCTACCGGCTTAATTTTAAAAAAAGTAAGCTTTAAAAAAGCTTTAAGAGTGATAAAAAGAGAAGATTTAGCTTGTAAAAAATGCGCCCTTTGTAGTTTTAATTGTCCCTTAGGATTAACACCTCATTTAGCTAATCATCAAAGAGAATGTTATAATTGTGGTAGATGTATAGATGTTTGTAAAAAACTCCATCCTGATAAACCTCCGTTAAAATTTAAATTTCTTTAAATTTATAACCGTATCCGTGAACAGTAATGATGTATTCAGGAAGGGATGGATTATCTTCTATCTTTTCTCTTAAATGTTTAATATGAACGTCAATTACCCTACTCCAATTATAAACCACCTTTTCCTTCCAAAGATTTTCTCTAATTTCTTCTCTGGTAAAGACCTTTCCGGGTTTAGACAAAAGTAAATTTAAGATATCCCATTCCTTAGGAGTAAGCTTAATTTTCTTATCTTTTTTATAAACAAACTTTTTTTCTAAATCTACGGTAAGATCTCCAATTTTTAAAATATTGCTTGGTTTTACCGGATAGGGAGTCCTTTTCCTCAAGAGGGCTTTACACCTTGCTACTAACTCTAAGGGCTCAAAGGGTTTAGCTAAATAATCATCTGCCCCTAATTCAAAACCTATAATCTTATCAGATACGGAACTTTTAGCTGTAAGAAGAACCACCGGTATCCAAGGAGAAGTGGTTTTAATTTCCTTTAGCCATTCTAAACCACTTTCATCAGGAAGCATAATATCAAGAATGATAAGATCCGGGGAATTTTCTTTAAAATAATTTTTAGCTGAATTTACTGTCTCAGCCTTTAAGACTTTAAAACCCTCTAATTCCAAAAAGGCTGAAAGGACTTTCAAAATATCAGGGTCGTCATCTACTACTAATATAGTTTTATTCATCACCTTCTATTTTAGCTAAATTTTGGGGAAGTTCAACATAAAAGAGGGCTCCTTTAGGCTGGCTTATAGCCCCAATTTCCCCTTTATGAGCTGAAATATAGGCTTTGGCTATGGCTAAACCTAATCCAGTGCCAGGAGAATCTTTTTTATAAAATTTTTCAAAAATCTTTTCTATTTCCTCTTCCCTTAAACCCTTACCTTCATCTTCTATTTCAATTCGGATTTTTTCTCCCTTTTCATAGACTAAAATTTTTATGGTGCCCTTAGAAGGTGAAAATTTGATGGCGTTGTGAAGAAGATTAGTTAATATAATTTCTATTTTTTCTCTATCTGCCTGAATATAAAGATCCTCTCTTATCTTAATTTCAAAAGTTAGCTCTTTTTCTATACTTAATCCCTCAAGATTAGTAATTACTTCTTCAATTAGATTTTTTAAATTAAAATAAGTAATTTCTAAATCTAAAAGATTAGACTCAAATTTTTCCAGATCAATTAGGATATTAAAAAGTTTAATTAATTTATTAAGATTTTTTTGAGAAATTGAGAGGAAATCTTTAATCCTTTCATAGTCTTCCGGGTTAAGGGAGTCCTTTTTAATTTTGAAATAGTGTGTTAAGAATTCAAGGGCACCTTTTATGGAAGTTAAAGGAGTTTTAATTTCGTGAGCCATATTAGCAATTAAAAATTTTATTTTTTCTAAAAGGTTTTCTAAGATTTTGGTCTTTTTTTCTAATTCTTGAGTGACTTCCTTTACTCGTTCTTCTAAAGATTCTTGATAATAATTTATTTCTTTTATAAGAGTATAAATGCTGCGAAATAGAAAATCCCATTCATAGGTAAATTTTTCTTTTTGGAGAGGATGATGGAGAGAATTTCCATAAAGATTTCTTAAAATATTTAAAAGACTAATAACACAATAGAGGGGTTTAAAAATAAAATGATTAGTTAAAAAGATAATGGAAAGATTCAAGGAAATAAAGAAGATTAGAAAAGAAAGAAAGAGAAGCTTTTTATAAAAGGAAATTTTGGAATAAGTTTCTTGTAAGGGGATAAAGATACTTAAAGCTCCGCGAATATCTCCTTCTTTATAACCTTGAAGTTGATGACATTTAAGACAGGACCTTTCGGTGCGTATGGGTTTTATAAGTCTGTAATAGTAATTTTGATTAATTTTTTCAATAGTAGTAAATTCATTTACATCCCTTTTAGATTCAAAAAATTCGAGAGCTCTTTTTTCAGTAGCATCCGGTTTGTTAAAGGGATTTAGGTATTTTAAGCTGGTGATTTTAAACCAATAAAGGTGATTTTCTTTAGCTAAATCAGAAAGGTGGCGAGTCACTAAAGCTGGATTATATTTAATAAGCACCTTGTTGTCCTTGGTTAACAAGGTGGTTTTTTCTCCAATCAATTTCAAATAGGGATTTTCTTGAACCCAAGGCAATTTTTCTATATAGATACCATTATGATCAGCAATCCATCTGCGGGTAATTATAATTTGATTATAAACCGTTAGAGCTTGATTTTTAACTTGATTAAGGAAAAGTTTTTCAATATAAAAAGTTAGAGTTAAAAAGGGAAATAAAATAAAAATAAAAAGAAGAAAATTTAAATAAAAAAGAAATCTTTTAGTGATTTTCAATCTTAAAGTTCTAAACATAGGTTGTTTTTATTTTAATATGCTTTAAAATAAAGATTAATCAATTTTTAAAAAATTTAAAGCTTTAAAGCTTTTTTAACTAAAGAAAGAAAGTCCTTTAAAAGATTGCTTAATAATATAGAAGTTTCAATTTAGAAGGTTCGTTTAGGCATAGGATAGCCTTTCACATATTCATATTTTCTGTTTTAAAGGTTTTCAACAGTTCCTTTTAAAGTTCCTTTCCATTCTCCTCCCCAAATTATTCTGTGTGTCCTTATTAGGAAGGTTTTTTGAAAACTTGCTCCTTGAGTAAAAATATCTTTATAAGTATTATCAAAGCTGGTTGTCCATGGGTTCCAAGTTTTCCAATAATTCTCTTCTCCTGTATAATAATATTTAAACTCCAAATTTTGACCATTATAAGGCTTTTTTCTCCAAGACTGCTTCTATCACCTCCTTTGCCTGCAAACTCAGGTCCCTGATCTGTCCTGACAATCCTTGGAATTCCATAAACTCTAAAGCAATCTTTGAGGACTTCTATAACCACCTTAGCAGGAATACTAAAACCTACTTCAATACTCAAAGAAAACCTGCTAAGTATTTCTTAAAGGGTCTTCCGTCTTAAAGGGCGTAAAACATGAAATCTATAGCCAAGGCATAATTGCAAAATATAGGCTCTGTATATAGGCTCTGTAAGAGGTTTCTATATAATAATCTGCTTTTTGTTTTTACTGGGTTTTACCTCTTAAGCCCAAGACTTTTATAGATGGGATAGACTCTTTTATGGTTAGCATGGATGCCGCACTTATTCAGAACAAAATGGATGCCTCTTGAACCATAAAAAGTATGTTTAAATGCAACTTCCCTTATTATGTCTGCAAGAGCTTAAACTTGTTTTGTTTTGATAGAGCGATAATACAGAGTGACAAGTGGCATTTTAACGGTGTCTTTAGCTTTTCTTACAGTTATCCCATATTTTATCATTGTTTTAGCTATTTTTCTTCTTTTGTGAGTGGTCAAAAAATTTTTTAAACAATATCTCTGAGCACCTGTATTTCAGGTTCTTTTTCAGCAAGAATTTTTTTAAGGCGAAGATTTTCCTCTTCAAGTATTTTAAGTCTTTTAAGTATTTTAGCTTAATTAAGGGGACAGACCTTGAATTTTTGTCTCCCTTTGTTAAAGGTGCTTTTACTGATAGAGTATTTACGAGAGATTTCTGCAATGGAATTACTTGGGAGGGGAGCAGGTCAGGTATAAGCCCAGGTTGAACTAAAATGCGAATGAGAGATGGACGGAGTGATCCTTGTATGGACTTGACAAATGATATAGCTAAGTATAAAATTGATAAAAACAGGAGGGTAAAAAATGAGGAAGCTATTACTTAGCATAGGGGGTGTAGCTATGAGAAAGTTTTTGAAAAGCTTTTTTGCTTGTTTAGTTTGTTGTTGTTTGTTGACAGCTTTAATGGGAGTAAGTTTTTCATCAGAGAAATCTGATTATTCCGTATCTCAATCTACCACTACCTCTTCTTCTGATTATTCTGTGTCACAATCTACCACGACTTCAAAATCAGATTCCGATAAGGACAAAAAAGAGAAAAGACCTATCGCTAGTCCAAGATATACTGTTCCCAATATTGACAAAAAAGGTCAATATGGCAGAGGGAAGTAATTTTTTAGTAATTTTTTAATAAAATTAGGAGGTGAAGAAAATGTTAAAGA
>FWWL01002583.1_pt1 | contig 36843 bp, 38 predicted proteins | sample 2228331 | NCBI WGS metagenome assembly FWWL01 (sample SAMEA103939775, study PRJEB20133) | metagenome
CGATGGTGTTGATGGAGCTGGACAGCAAAGTGGAGGAGGTCACAGGGTATGATTTCAGCTACGATACCTCACCTCGCCTGATTGCCGAGCGGGTAGCGCTTGACACCCTGCGTGCGCGCAAGCTGATACATGTTGACCGGCAGATCCTGACAGCAGGAGGTGCAGCATGACCATCGAGACTTTTGACATCACGTACACCATCACTGACGAGTTGCTGGACGAGCTCAGCCGTTTGCGTGAGCTTTTGCCCATCCTGGGCAGGGACGAGCTCTACGTTCGTCTGCCTGTGGAGGGCTTCTCTATCCAGACGTATGAGTTCCGTCAGAACGAAGGCAGCAGCAGGTATCTGTTCGTGTGCACCTTCAGTTACGAGGGCCACGAGGATTACAGCTGGCTCACGCCAGAAGATATGGTGGAGGCCACCCTGACACTGGGGCCCGCCTTCCTCGTCGTGCGTCCCGACGCCATTTGTCTGTGGGCGGTCCGCACGGAGGCGCACCGTGTGCCGTTCACGGACTTCCCGGAGGTAAACACATCGGAAAGGGAGTACCTCCTGTACCGGTTCGGCTAGCTCTGTCATGTATACTGAAAGTGGAGTGCTGGATATCGGTTCAGGAACGGCCCTATCCGAGCTCGTACACGGGATGATGGGCAGACCACCTGGGGGAGTATTGCGCCATGCCCAAGAGCAGGCATCTCAGACATCTAGCAAGGAGGTACGAGGCTGTGATAATAAGCAAGCATCCGAACTATCTCGTCAGGATAAGCGAGCTATACGATTCAATATACAAGCTTGATGTAGTATATATGCTGGGCGAGGGAGTTCCGCGCGGGGTGCTCAATCCGGTCTGGCATGGGCTACGTTCCTACCTGCGCAGCCAGCGTGGTATTCTCCGCACAATCTTCCGCCGTGCCACGCAGGACGACCTTGACGCCATCATCAAGTGCTGCGAGCAGGCATTCGATCGCGAGGTCAGGCGGGTCGACCGGCTCATGCGTTCGGAATACGACTTCGTGTGGCGCGACGATGTCGACTTGGCCTGGACGCTGCTCAGGAAAGAGATAGAGGACAAGTTCGATCAGGCTATACAGATCATGCGGGATGCCGTTCGTCCGGGCATGCGTTCAGGCACGGCCATACTCAGAATCTGGTTTGCCATTCGGAAGCGGAGGGCCAGTTTGCGTCCTGGTCGTGGCGCCCTCGACAGGTTCCTTGGAGGGGCATCGTCGTGAACATCAGAGGGTGTACATCCTACTTGAGGATGTACAGTCATTGAAACTGTTTCATGTACCCCAGTAACAGCGCCGCCTCTTGTGTACATCCTCTTTGAGGACGTACAGTCATTGGGGCATTGAAACCAAACAGCGGTACTGTACTGTTTGGAAGGGAGAGAGGTTCATGGCAACGTGGCTTCTGGATGACACCGGGAACCTGTGGATCAACATGGACCACATTAATAGCGCCAGGATAGCCCGGCATCCCCAACATGGGTGGTATTACGGACTGGTAACGCTCTCTACGGGCGATGTTGCGCGCCTTATCAGCGGATACTCAACTGCTGCTGATGCCGATGCTGCACTGCAGGCCATTCTGTTCGGTGGCAGTATGCCCTACACGCCCTGGTGGGAAGGCTGGCATCCAGATTGGAGTGGAGGCTGGTAGAAGATGACGTGGTTCAGACACGAGCCTTCCGGTCAGTACTTCAGCGCCGCTCAGATCGCCGGTATCCGCGTTGGGCGTACGGAGCATAATGGGTATCACGCCATCATCATGCTGGCAAACGGCAATCCCATCCGCGTATTGACGGGCAGAGCCTCACGCGTAAACCTGCTCAACGATGTGCAAACGCTCATCTTCGATTCCATTGTCAACAATGTGAGTTACGTTATCTTACCCGAGTAGTGATACCGATGAAGCGCTATTTCCCCGACGTTGTTGTCAAATCCATCAGGGACATGAAGTCCTTTGCCATCGGGCTGGTTCAGCAGATGGGACAGCAAATCATCGACTACGTCCACCATCGCTGGACGAAGAGGTGGATACACACCTGGTGGTGGCGATGACCGATCGGCCCGCGCCCATCACCGAGGTGCTGGTTCGCCTGCTCGGTCACTGTTCCCTACCAGGTGAGCCGTGCCGTTACGCACCGCACAAGCAGGTACCCCATGGCTGGCTGGAGGTTTACGGCACGGTGGAGCTGCGGCACGGCAGGTACCTGTGCTGGAAAATAGGGCCTGCGGAGCCTGCCGCCATGGACGCCGCACTTAAAGTGCGTTACGGTTCGCCCTAACCTGTCTCTACAGCATATCCTCCACATTCCCCGCAGGTGATGCATTCTTTCATTGGAAAGACAACGCAAACCAAAGGACACAAACTGCGCTCATAAAAACCCGGACGTTTTGTGTCTGCTCATGCAGATATAATCAACGGGCGGGAAATAGTGCCCTCACAAAAACAGAGGACGGTCAGGACAGGATGTACATCGACGTGAAGTTTCCAAACCTGGAGTTCGTCGTTCGGATAGGGCTGGATGGGGTCACCTCACGCTGGAAGCAGGTACAGGCATGGCGTGTGGACCTCAACCCCTGGCTTCAGAGAATGCTGGAGGAAGGCGAATACGTCGTCTGGCCACATGGAGGCAAAAGAGGCGACCCTGTCACGGGAGTGGGGGCCCGTAAGGTGGTGGGTACGTATGAGATCAGGTTCAAAGACGCGCGGATACAGATAAGCGAAGAGGACGTTCTGCGCATCGCAACAGGAGGTGACATCCGATGTTAAGGGGACTGATGAAGCGGATCCGCATCTACAGCGACTCGCGCGGTCTCGGTATCTCCACCTCGTTTGGGCCGCTGCGCATTGGGTTTTTAAGTGGCGGTCGGTTCTTTATCGGCGCCCGGCTGATGAAAGGTCTCTACTTCTTCAAGAACATCCCGTTCAGAAAGAGGAACAAGAGACGATGACGATACAGGAGAAGCACGAACGCGTTCGCAAAGCGCTCGACCCCATCATCAAGAAGGGTATGGACGGGCGTGTCGGGTTGGCCAGCGAGCTCTTGAAGCCCCTTGAGCGGATACGCACAGGTTGTCTCGCCGTGGACCGCGCCATCGGTGGCGGGTTCCCTCGCGGCATTGTCAGCGAGATCATGGGCGATGCGGGTACCGGCAAGACCACGATGGCAATGCAGGTGGTAGCCAACGCGCAGCGCCTCTACCCGGACAGTCTGCAGGTGGTGATATCGGCCGAGGGCAAGATGAGCCCTTACACCTTCGAGCTGACAAAGGCCGACCCCGACCGTGTGGTCATCTTCTACCCGATGGACTACGGTGAGCAGGCGTTGAACGCCCTGAAGCTTGTACTGAAAGAGCTCAGGGACGACGTATCGGTCATCGTCATCGATTCGGTTGCCAGCCTTGCCCCTTACGTGGAGATGGTTGAGGACGAGAAGGACGGGCTGGAGGGTCAAACGGTGGGTGCCCATGCCAGGCAGATGAGCACGTTCCTGCGCCGCTACGTCGGCTCCGGGCTGCTGGATTCGGCTGCCACCATTCTCATCAACCAGCTCCGTCAGCAGGTATCTACCGTGCCGTTGCCGCCGACATCCACGGGTGGGCGAGCAATGACCTATTACCCGAAGATCCGTATCAAGCTCACCACCAGTTCGTCACGACGGGTGCGCAAGTCCGAAGTGGAAGCGATGCAGGTGCTGCCCGGCATGCCCGATTGGTCGCTTCTCGGCAAGGACGATGCGGTGGGCCATGACGTCGACTTTGAGGTTGTCAAGGACAACATCGGTGTGAGCGTCTCGGACCCGCTGGTGCAGAAGAAGGGCACGTTCCGCATCATCTACCAGTTCGGTTACGACAACTTTGCCACTGCGATCGGCATAGCGGTCGCGAAGGGCATCGTCTCCCAGCGCGGAGCCTACTACCAGTACGGTGACGTGAAGGTGCAGGGGCTGTACGCCTTCATCAAGGAGCTCATCGTCAACGGCCTGTGGCAGGAGGTTGTGGAAAGGCTGGAATGACCGACGAGCTGTTGCAGTCCCTGGAAGAACGGGCCTTCCGGTTGAGGGAGCAGAAGCTCTACGACCGCTTCCGTCATGAGCTGGACAAGCTGGTCACTCTGGAGCTCAGGATGTCCAGGCGGTCCCACGAAGACACCAATGCAGCGATAGCTGCTGTAAACGCGCTGAAGGACCTGGTCGATGCACCTGCTGAGGTGAGACGCACGGAGGGTATACGTGCCCTTGCCGATCTGCAGCTTGCGCTCTACCGGCGTTACGACCCGCCGGTGTGTCAATCGGAGAAGTCCCAGCCGGACGCGGCGGTCTTTCCGTCGTTATTGATCATGGATGCACACGAGCGTGTGGAGGTACTGCTTGTCGGCGAGGCACCTGCTGTCATGGAGACGAAGGTTGGCGTAGCCTTTGTGGACGCCTGCAACCTGGTGCACAGCAGGTGCGCACGTTGCAAGAAGTTTGACGAGTGCTTCGAGTTTGCACTCACCGGCGACCCCAGCAAGCCGCGTATGGTGGGCTGTGATTATCCGGAGGTTTTACCTCATCTGGAAACGCCTGGCAGACCGCAGATCAGTGGCACGATACATACTGCGGGCGACGTGCTGCGCGTCATCATGGAAAGAGCCGGTCTTTACCGTCCGAGCTGGGGTATCAAAATACCCGACTACATGGTCTACGCCGCCGCCACGAACGCATCCATTTTACCGTCCTTTGATTACAACCATAAACACGGACGTGTCAATGTGCATGCTCCCAAACAGTCCGGGGATTGGCTGTGGATTGAGGCCATGCTTATCCGCCCGAGGGCAACGGTTCTGCTCGGTAGCGTGGCACGTAACGCCTACGTACGTTGTGCCGGTGGCGGCAGCACATCGCTGAAGAACCCGCTGGATGTGAGCGCTGTCTTTGGGCTGGTGCTGACCACCTATCATCCCAGCGCAATCTTACGGTTGCTGTCGCGGTTCAGGCATCCGAACGATGTACTCCTTTCTGCCAATAGTCAAATACCGAAGGTGGAGCCGAACAACAGTGTACGTGCGAGGCTCATGGGCAGCCACATCTATGAGGTGTTGCTGGTAGCCCGGGAAGTTGGGAAGGAAGGGTTTGATAGCCGCACGCTTCCTCAGTACTACGCAGGCGATATCCCGTTCGGCTTCACTTCGGAATAGACCATAACCTGGAGGTATACGGAGTTGAGCAAGAACGACGACGGCATGGCACAGGAAACGGTTCAGGTACACGTGCCCACTGACCTGGACCTCATCAACATGGTGATGGTGCAGCTGACGCGTCTCATTCAGGCTGGTCAGCCGCCGGTGGAGGTGCGCGGCTCTTCGGAGGTGATTCAGCGGCTCAAGGCGCTGGATTGGGACGCCTACCGACCTGTGTACCAGGAGCGTAACCTCGGTGAGGTTTACGACTGGTGGGTAAAGAACCTGCCAAACGTCCAGTGGACGGTGCAGCCGCAGCTTCAGGCGCCGGTTTTGATGTCGGCGGTGGAGCTTGCGGAATCGCAGATCTTCGAACGCATCTTCCAGGTTCTGACCGAGCGTGGGCTGGCTCAGGCGCTTCAGACGTTTGGTATCTCCATTGAGCAGCTGGCAAGGTCGCCGAAGATGCTGCAGGACACTCTCTGGTTCCAGTTCCAGATGCTTCTCAAGGACCAGATGGACCGTTCGCATATCATTGTGCCCGGTGTTGGCATTGACACCAGTACGCTCAAGGTCGATTAGCCATGGTCGACGATAGCCTGAGAGACTACCTGTTGTTGCCGTCGCTGTCGCAGAGCCCTTCGCGCGGCACGGGACCGGCGTCTGAGGGTCAGGGGGAGGCTGGGTCCTCCCCCACCCCGCACGGTGCTTCTGAACCCAGGGTTGATGGTGTGGCCATCCACCCTGAGCTGTTGCGATGCGGGCTGCTGTTGCCTTCGAGGGACTCTCTGGAGATGTCCTACCTGCCCCAGTACGGCATGTTGATGAACGATCTCGTGCGTCGGCTACTGGAGCTGGAGGTGCACCACGACCTGCAGGTTCTGTGGGGCACGCCTCCTTCGACCAGTGTGGACAGACGCTACTGCTATGTCTATCATCCGCTGGTACTTCGGGTGATCCGTGCCGCCTGCGCCTTTCCTGAAGATATTGTGCCCAGGATCGGCATTGCAAGAGGCAACATCCGCACGAAGCGCCTGCTGGAGATCTACGCCATCCATGCGCCGGAGCTCATCCGCGACTGGGCGTTAGCAACAATGATACGGCAGTACCTGAAGGAGAACAAGATCGAAGACAACCTGCTCATCCTTCCTACGGAGCAGATCTTGAGGAAGCACGGCGCACCCTCATTCTCTGTAGATTCGTTGTGGTTACTATCGATATTTATCATCTCACGTTCCCTGCACGTTCTAAGAGATGTGCAGCCGGACGCCACCACGTTCAATGCCTGGCACAGCGCCATCATCGCCCGACGTGCGACGCTTGGTATACGGCGGCTGGTGAACCAGTTGCTTCGTCTCGATCCTGACGCCACCCATCCGTTCCAGATGAGTGAAGACCTCGACCTGGAGTAGCCTCTCATGATGACGGACATAACCACTCGTATTCAGCACCGCATCGACGAAGTTCGCCAGTACAACCAGTCCCATATTCTCGGCTCTCCGCTGGAGTGGCCCAGAGAATGGCGCCGTCTGGCTCATGTTCTGGAGGGCTGGACGAGTGGGTTGTTGCTTATTTCCGGTCAATCCAACCACGGCAAATCTGCTGTAGCGATGGCGTTGGGGCTGGAGATAGTGCGCAGCAACCCGAACGCTACGGTCATCGACTTCACCATGGACGACGATCTGCGTGACCGCATGTCCAGGTACATCGCCATCCTGAGCGGGCTGACGCCGTACATGGTGAAAATGGAATATCGTTACCGGAACCTGCAACCGGACGAGGGCGATTCACGCACCTATCTGAAGTACCTTGAGCAGGGATACGACCTCTACAGGGCCCACTTTCAGGACAGGCTGCTGGTGGTGGACGGTGAGACGATAGCCCTGTTGCGCGAGCGCAAGAACAGAGGGTTGCAGCCCTATATCGGAGACATCACGCATTACACAACGGTGATTCGGCAGGAGCTTATGGCGCGCCAACCGGACCATCACCTGATCGTGATCATCGATTCGCTCAACGACCTTGCGGTAGACAATTCGGTCTCCGACAACGACAGATTATCCAGGATAGCCGGGCAGCTGATGTCGCTGGGTCAAAACGGTGTACGTATCATTGCCACCACTCACGCCAGGAAGATGACGAGCTGGTCACGTCCTTCGATGGACGATGTCTACGGTGCCAGCTCCCTCAAGTATGCGGCCAAAGTGATCACGTTCGTGTACAACGACCTTAAGGTCTCCGGTAACGAGTCCCCCATGAAAGAGGAGAGACCTACTCCGTCGGAGTTACTCACCGTTGACTTCCTGATGCCGAAGCAGGTGAGTGTGCCCATTCTGATATGGTCCGTTCTGAAAAACAAGACCAGTCCCTTTTCCGGCAACCTGTTCCTGCGCATGGACCCTTTAACCACTCAGGTCAGCATGCTGGAGGACGACGATGTCGATTTCTACGCACGTCAGCTGGAAGCGGGACTGAGGGCTCGTGGTGATTAACGCAACATGGAGGTAATAAGATGCAGCAGCAACAGGTCGTTCAGGGCAGTGCGGTAAGACAGGGCGCTGCTATCAAGCCTGGCGCATCGCCCGGTCAGGCTGTGCTGAACCTGCGCGGTACGGTCTATGTGGTGGTTCGCAAGCGGCTGGAGGCAATGCTTCAGGACCACCCTGACTGGCGTCTGGTCACGGAGATCGTGCATTACGACACGGACTACGTGATAGTCAAGGCGCAGGTGATGGACGGCGATGTGGTGCGTGCGACGGGACATGGCAGCTACCCCAAAGCGGACGCACCGGACTTCGTTGAGCGTGCGGAGACCGCAGCTATCGGTCGTGCGCTCAACCATATCGGCTACGATTCGGAGACCGTAGCCAGGCGTATCGGCAATACCAGCAAATCAACAAAAGGAGGTAACGAAGCATGAAACCGACAATCGCTGGCATCCTGACCGTTCGGGAGGTCGTCTCCTTCGAGAACGGCAACATTGGCATCCGTGGGTACTACATGGAGGGTCGCACGGAGGACGACCGTCCGGTTTTCAAGGACGTGACCCTCTTTGTTAACGGTGAGCAGAGCAAGCAGCTGGCGCTCGCGCTCAACCAGAACGACCGCATCTTCTTCAGCGGGGCGCTTGGTGTACGACCTTACATGCGTCGTGACGGCACTCTGGATGTGAGTCTGACCATTACCCGTGCCAACTTCTCGGTAGTTGCGCGGGCCGAACAGGCTGAGCAGGAGCCTGAGCAGGTCGTCTTGCCGCCCGTGCCTCAGCAACAGCGAGTTGTGGAGATGAGCGGTACGGCCAGGGTGTCTTCCGGCGTAGCGGTGAGACAGACCGCTCGCAACTCGCAACCGGCGAAGCCTGCGGCAAAGGCGGCTACGGCAGCGACGGTTCAGGAGGTCGAAGAACTGCCTGTGGACGACCTGGAGGACTACGACCCCTTTGCCGAGTAGGGCGGTGACGGCAGGTGTCACGTGGTAAGGACCTGCACAAGCTGGCTCGCCTGATGCGGGAACGGGACGCAACCCTCTTTTACACCATCCGGTTCCTGACCATATCAGGCGAGCCGGTCCTCTCTCAAAAAGACGGGCAACCTCTGTCCCGGCGGGCCTATGCGGGCATGTCTTACGTGCTGGCCAACAACATTCAGCACTACTGGGCGCCGCTCATCACGGCACTGGACAGGCAGTTCGGGCACGGCGTGGTGGTCAACCCGTACCACGTGGAACTCAGCGCGGAGTACGTATCGCTCAGGCAGCCGGACGAGGTTGTGCCGATCCACGACCCCAGCCCTTTCATCCTCTACGATGCCGATAAGCTCAAGAACGCCGATCCTCAGCATCTGCAGAAGCTGCGCCTCTGGATTATGCGCACGGTCTTCTCGGCGTTCCTGGACGAGGATATCGGCAGCAACGAGCTGATTGCGGTCGCTGCCGCCTTCACCGAGCACCCGACCGACCCGATAAGAGGTCAGTTCGCCTTCTTTGAGATGCTGAGTCGGTCGGAGTCCGCATGGTTCGACGAGCAGATGGAGCCGATACTCCACTCAGCGCGTCAGGGACGCGGTGAAGATGCGGCCAAGGTGCTGCACAGCTGGTGCATGGATATGTTGAGCCGCATATCCGCACGCGGCCAGGATATCAGGCACGTCATCCGTCCCGCACGGCTCTATCCCGACGGCAGTCTCACCTTTATGCGTAACAAACTGACCGCGCTGAAGTCAGACATCCCTCAAGCGCTGTTTACGATGCACACGGAGCTTAACTTCTACGCGCTTACAGGGCACTACACCATCGCCCCGCAGGCACGTTTTGTCTTCGTCGGCCAGAGGTTCACTCTGATGGTAGACTATGGGTTCTACCGGGTGGACGTGGACTACGAGCCGTTGCCGTCGCTCACCTATCTGCTTATAGATGCGCAGCGCCTGCTGGCGTTGCTGGCACAGGTGGACTACGACGGGATGTGTGCGCAGGGCACGGGGATATGGCGCTTCCTGCAGTTTATGGGTCCTCCTGAGGTAGGTGGCGATCAGCAGGTGAAGGATGAGCAGCGCAGCCTGCTCTTCATGCTGGCGCTCAACCATCTCAACTTTGCCGCCTATCACGCTCTACAGGACCCCGAATACGAGATGACGATAGAGCTGTGTCGCTGGCTGGTAAGAAACAAATCGATCACGTTCCGCTGGGTATCCACAGGACAGGGCAGGTGCCAGCTGAGTGCCGTAGACTGGGGCGGTGACGCCAGGCTGCAAAGGATGCTGGAGGCAACGCTGGCAGGTGCCATGCGCACCAGATACATGATGTTCCGACATGGTGGGCGCACCGTGCGTGTGAACATCCAGCACCCGGTGCAGCTGATACTGCTCTCCTCTGTGTTCAGCACCGAGATCGGCACCCCGCATACCGCGCTGAACGGTATCCGCAATCTGTTAAGGTTTGGCTTCGAGTCCTTGCCCGTCATCCAGCCCTGGGACGTGCTGGCCTGGCGGTTCATAGCCGCGGCTCTGTCAGGAGGGCTTCGTGATCTGTTTGCAAGACGGCTGGTACGGGTCAACCCATCGTTTGCGGTGATGCTGTTCGGCGAGCGTACGGTCATGGCCGAATCGAACAATGTGGTACCCATTGTGACGAGGGTGGACCACATCGAGCGCGAGGCACCCGTTCACTACAGGCTACCGATACCGATAGAGCTGTGCGGGCGCCAGCTGCTGCTGACGCCTGAGCGTATTCTGGCGGAGCTTGCCAATTTTGACGTTGCCCTGTATGACCTGCGTTCATCGCGTCTGCCGGGGCTCATCTCCATGATACTTCAGGAGGAGTTCGATGGCTAAGGATACCGTGACACTGGCCCTGGAGCTCGAGTCGAGGCTGCCTGAGCGCATTGAAGAGCCACTCCCTGTCGAGGTGATTGACATACGTCATGACGATGCGCTCAGGAAGCTGGAACGGTTTCTGGACGGTGTCCAGGGGTGGCTGGCGCTGGACTTTGAAACGGTGAGCGATACCGACCCGAACACCGAGATACATTACCAGGTGACGCCTGTGCTCAGCTGTGCTTTGTGCAATCTCGGCAGGATCGTCGTGCTCGCCTCCCCGACGCCGGCACCTGACGAGGTCTGGAAGCCGTTGCTGGAGCGGCTTGTGGATATGCCCCTGGCCATCCACAACGCCTCCTATGATGCGCGCTTTTTATGGCGTATCACAGGCAAACTTCCCCAGGAGATACTGGACACCATGGTGCTCTACGGACTGGTGTCCAGCGGTCGCGGTATCACCACCATCAGCAAGCAGCAGTCGCTGGCGGCCGTCACGAAGGCGCTTTACCTTTACGAGATGGATAAGGCGGTACGCGAGACCTTCAGTGCGGACAGGTTCACCGAGCTGGACGAACAGCAACTGCGTTACGCTGCGGAAGACGTTTTCTGGACGGAGCTTATCGCTCATCGGTTGCTGCGACTCGCAGAGGATTACGAGCACGTTGTGCGATTAGAGTGCAGGCTGACGCCGGTGCTCATCCGTATGGAGGCGATCGGTATCCCCATCGACCTGGACAGGGTACGCATGTATGCCGACCAGATGTCCGACCTGGAGAACGCGCTGAGGCGTCGCATCCTGGAACATCTCAGCAAAGACGATCGCATTGCGGTGGCCATCGATATCGAGAACAGCGGCGAATATGGGACGGTAACGCTTGGTGAAGTATCGGAGCAGCTGCTGCTCGGCAAGGACCCCGAGCTGAGACCGCTCGCCAGCTTCATGGACTTCTACGAGGTCAGGCTATACCAGGATCTGTCCAGGATTTTGCGTGCCCCGGCACCGGCCTCATCCATTGTGAACCTCAACGCTCACCGGTTCTGGAACGACCTCATACGGTTCGTCACCGGCGGGGGTCACCGTTCCAGTGCAGCCAAGTCTGTGGAATCGCTACGTCAGAGTCTGCGTAACGGTGCAGCGCGTACCCGTTACGACCGTATGTACGACCTGTGGTTTGCCGATCTGCTGGAGCTGTTGACCGACCTTCGGGCGGTGGCCAAAATCAGGTCCACCTACCTTGACGCCTGGATAGAGAAGGCGGGTGCGGACGCCAGAGGCATCTGTCGCATCCACACGAGGTTCATGCAGACCTTTGCGGAGAGCGGCAGGCTCTCCTCCAGGAGCCCCAACCTTCAGAACTGTCCACGTCCCGAGACAACGCAGTTCCTGGCCAGGTATATGCAGGAGCCGCCGAACATGCGCGACATGTTCGTTGCCGAGCCGGGCAAGCTCCTGATCACAGCAGACTACAGCCAGTATGAGCTGCGTGTGGCTGCGGAGCGTGCTGGCGAATCGGCTATGATCGAGACCTACGTCAAGGACTACGAGATCCGCCAGCAGATTGAGCGGTTACTCCTGGAGCGTTACGGTTTGCGCATCTGGCATCACAAGCAGATTGAGCAGCTGGAGGACGAGGAGCTGGCGGCACTGCAGCAGGAGCTCAAGCGTTACGATCTGCACACGGCGAACGCGGCACGTGTGTTCCGCAAACGCCCTGAGGAGGTCACCAAGGTAGAGCGGTCTCTGGCGAAGACCATCAGCTTCGGCGTGCTCTACGGGATGCGCGCCCCTGCACTTGCCGATACCCTCAGCAGACTGACCGGTGTCACGGTGACCATAGAGGAAGCCGAGCAGATGCTGAGGGCTTACTTTGCGGCCTTTCCTGCGCTGGAACGCTACATCGAAGAGACCGTGACACAAGCCTACACCAGGCGCGTGGTGACCAGCATAGCAGGACGGCCTCGCTATTGCTGTTTGCCTGTAAGGTCGGTACCACCACGTGGATATCGGAGCCTGTTACGGCGCACGGCAGCTTCGGTGGAACGCGAGGCGGTGAACCACACCATTCAGGCGACGAACGCCGATGCGACCAAAGCGGCGATGGTGCTGGTGCAAAGAGCGCTTGTGCAACGCGGTCTGCAGGATATACACCGTCCTGCGCCAGACGAGCCGAGACTGCTGCTCAGCGTCCATGACGAACTGGTCATGGAATCGCCTGAACATCTGGTAGATGAGGTAGCGGACATCCTCTACAGAAGTATGGTCAGGGGCAGTGAAATAGCAGGTCTCAGAACGGTACCGACCGTTGTGGAGATCAACATCGACCGGGTCTGGTCCAAGTAATACGGACGCTTCAGGAGGTGGTCTGTATGGACGCCCTGTTACGGCGCTACTATGCCGACCTGGAGAGGCTCAGGCGCGCCGGTACCGTTTTGAGCTTCGAGCCGGAGATCAACTTCAGGGCGCTCCGTACAGTGGCTTTCCTGAGGCTCTATCCGGCGGTGCCGGTTTCCGGTTCCAACTCGGTCATCAGGGTAGAATGGCGTGCCTGCACTCTGGAAATAGACCTCAGGCACAGTGTGGTGGTCTACATCGACCGTGAGAACGCAGAGGTGAGGGCTTCACGCGTAGAGTTTCCGAACAACGACGACCCGCCGGTACTGCCGGACTGGGTAAACACTCTGCTGATGGAGGCTGAGCACTGGCACATGTCTGAACACAGCACCTTCCGTTCCCGCGGAGCTGGGCGGCGTCGGCGCGTTACAAACAAACGCAGCTCTGGTGGGTCGTCCCAGTTCGAGAGTATCCTGCGTACGGCGCTGAACACTGCTGTTTATGTCGGTATCAGTCAGCTGGTACGGAAGGCGCCGAGCATCATCAAAAGTGTGCTGAAAGCACGACGATGAAGATACTGCATACCGGTGACAACCACATCGGGTTCCGCACAGGCCACGAACTGGGCAAGGACGTACTGCGCGCGTTTGAGCAGATCGCGCAGCAGCGCTGTGACCTGGTTGTCATTGCCGGCGACCTGTTTGATAGTATCAGGGTCACCATGAACGAGTTACTGTTCGTAAGGTCGGTACTTGGAGACCTTGCTGCGCCTGTACTTATCGTGCCGGGCAACCACGATTGGCCGAAGAGCGCGGGCACCGAATCGCCGCTGGTACTGCTGGAAGACGTGGCAACGGTGGTAACGGAGCCTGCGAGGCTGGAGGTTGCCGGCATCACGGTGGAAGCGGTGCCCTGTGGGATGTGGCACCGTCACGAGTTCGCGGGTGCCGACATACTGGTCATGCACGGCATCCATCCACACAGCCCGAAGCGGCCGCCCTATGAATCGGCGTGGGACATTCCTGCAATGCTCTACGACCCTCTGCGGTACCGGTACGTGGCGCTTGGCGATTTACATGATTGGCACAGTCTCCCCACCACCTTCCCGCCCAGGGAGTACTATTGTGGTTCCACCGCCTATGCGTCCAGCAACATCTGGGGTGAGCAGCAACCCAAGGGCTACCTGGTTGTGGAGGACCTGCAGCGGGTGCGCCATGTGCCCATTGCGCAGCGGATGTGGATCACGCTGGAGCCGGAGCACGTGGACGAGGTGCCTCAGCTGTTTGAGCGTGCGGTAAGGGAGCACATCCGCATGGGTTACCGCGAAGACCCGCCTGTGGTGAGGGTGAGGTTGCAGGTGGGATGGGACGAACCTGCCGATGAGGTGCGCAGAAGTATCAAAGCGCTGCTCAGGCCTTACGATATCCTGATGTTGCAGGTAAACGTCACGAGGGCGCGCAGGCAGTGGGCACGCACGCCGTCCGGCGGATATGACCTGGTAGCGCGCTGGCGGCAGTTCGTTATGGCACAGCAGGGTGTGGATGACGACCTCAAACGTTACGCTCTGGAGGTCGGAGAGCGCCTGCTGGCCGACGGTTCCGATTAGATGTTCCAGCAAAGAATAGCCGGTACTTTAACTTTACGGACGGAGCTGTCTGTTAAAGGCTGTGCTTTTGTATGCTGGAACGGCTACGTGTGCAGGACTCCCCCATATGGCAGGCGGTACGAGAAGTTGTTGCGTCCGAGGGACCCCGCGACAGGACGTTCGGCTCCATCTTAAGCGCCTCACCGCGGACGGACATCCGGCTGTACCACAGCCTGTCTACCAGTCTCTCTGGTCCGTCGGTTGCGCCACGCAGGATCCCGCTTGGCGAGCCTTTTGGTGTTACCCGGGCGATACGTGTTCTGCTGGGTGCTGAGCGGTCTGCAGTGTACAACCACATCATCCCTCTGGTTCTGGGCTTTGGCGGTATCAGTCCCAGCACCAGGATCACGGCGAATCAGCAGCGGCGTCTCTGGGAACCGGGCGAGCCTGACCCCGAACTGGTTGCCAGGTTAGGCGAGCCGGTGATGTCCATACCTTCGGAATATCTTACATTCAGGTCGAGCCCGCGCGATAAGCTCTATGCGGTCATGCACGAGATGGGCCACTACGCCACCAGGGCGTCCGAGATGCCTGGTGGTTTCAGGAGGTACCTGGACGCTGTGGGTCAGAGGTCCGACCTTGCGGACTATCTGTACAGCGTGATGCAGTATCCCGAGTTCAGAGAGGAGATCGCTGCCGATCTGTTTGCGGGACACGTGCTTCAGGATTTCCGGACGATGTTCCTGGGCAGAGGCGGCAGGATAGCAAAGCGTGACCCGAGCGTGCCTCTACGTGTCATGCACCCTGCCGACATCGATGACCCTTCAGGTCCCCTGCAACAAAGGCTTCGGGCGCTTGCAGGAGACCTCGCTCTGGAGATAAAGAACCACTCCAAATGGGATCCCGTGTATCGTGATTACCCGCTCGATAAGCTGATGGAGGGCAAACCGCTGGGTCGGGAGCGTGCAATGAACACGATACTGGCGCTCAGGACCTCTGCACTGACGGCTATGGAAACGGTGTTTCCACAGGACCACCCGACCTTGAAAGAGATGGACTCGCGTGCGTGGATACTGTCCTATCTTGTGGGCAGAGCGCGTCCTGACCTGATAGGCAAAGAGTTCACCGTTCAGCCTGAAGGCACGTTGCGTGTGGAACAGACAGGAGAGGTCATCGACCCGAACGAGCTCAACCTTCCGGGCATTGAAGATGTGCTATCGCCCCTTGACGACTATTACACCCCGGCGCAGATGCAGCTGCGTCGACGCGCCTACCTGGTAGCCTCGCAGAAGAACCTCCGTGCTTTGCCTGACGATAACAACGTTGTGGATATCTGGCGCGAGCGGTTCCGCGAATCGCTTGCCAGGGCTACCGCCAGTCTTGGCCTTTGACCCCTTGTGCCAATAGGTATCTGAGCATCACAAAGGAGGACCTGTTGGCACGATGAAGGTACTGAACAACTACATTCTGGTGGAGCCTGCAGAGACGGCCAAACAGACGGCCGGTGGTATCTACCTTCCCGACCGCATAGACAAAGACCCGCGCTGGCTGAAGGTGCGTGAGGTGGGTCCCGGCTTACCGGACATGTTCGGCAACATCCAGGAGCTCGGCTACCGGCCCGGCGAGTGGGTGTACGTGTTACCTCACGCCATCCACAAAGCGAACCTCAGGGACTACGGTTTGCACGATGAGGAGCTCTGGTTCGTTTCTGAGGGTGACGTGCTCATTCGAAGCGACGAACCGACGAGTATGGCCTTGAGGCCTGTTGGCAGTTACGTGGTCATCAAGCGCATCGAGATGCCAAAACAGACTGCCGGTGGCATCTACCTGCCGGACAAATCGGTGCCGCCGCCGATGCTGGCGAAGGTGGTGGCGGTCGGTAGCGGTTACCGCACGGCGGCGACGGGCTTTTTGAACATCATGGCCAGGCTGTTGGGTCATGAGATCAGTCTGGACTATATCCGTGAGAGTGTGCCTTTACATGTGAGTGAAGGCGACACGGTGCTGGTTGTAGCCACTGCGCCGATGGCCATCAAGCTGGAGCAGTTCGGCCTTGAGAGCGACCTCTATCTGGTCGGTGAGGCGGACATACTGGCGGTACTGGACCGTTCATAGATTCATCAGGTCGCTACGGGAGGGTCGTCTTTGAAGGAAGAGGAGCTGGTGGTGTTACTGGACCGTGTTCTGGAGCGGGCGAGGCGTGAGGGCTGGCTCCAGCTGGACGATATCCGCAGGTTCACGGTCAGCGATTTATCGTCCCTTTTTGTGGCGTTGCTATCGGCGCTGGGTTACCAGGTAGAGCCGCAGATGATGCGTCGTGTGGTGCACGAGATTCTGACCACAAGACCGGATGGAAGGAGGGGATCGCCCCATGACGCGCAAGGTGTTACGCAGGAGTAGCGAATACGAGGTCAGGCAGGTATTTCATCGCAAAGGCGCCAGCTGGCTCCTGATCGTGCTGTTCGGGCAGCCCGGTAAGGAATCTCAGGTCAAGTTCGAGGCTACCCGCGAGGCGTCGGGTGACCTGAGATCTCAGATCATCTATCCGTTGGACGAGGTGAGGGGCATCAGGACCACCATCTGGGAGTCCGTGCCGGTGGAGATGGTGGACGGCGAGCTCGTTGCCTGTGCCGGCGGTAGCAGGTTCGTGGTAGCCCGTGATGTGGACGGCCGCATGGAATCGGACCCGGACGCTATTCTGGCTCTGGCAGAAGCCATGCGCAGCCTGAGGCTCGAGCAGGAGCAGGTGGCGTAACGGTCATCTGTAGATGGAAGCGGTTGCGGTATGGTTCAGGACAGTCTGTCATCCTCCTCTCTTGCTGGTACACGGCGGGAGGTAAAGGGTGCCTCCCGCTCCTTTTTTGTGTTGCATGTTCGGCCAATACTGTAGAGTGGTGCTGTTGTCGGATTTAACTGGCTCGCTCATGGTAGGACTCCGGGTCCATACATGGACCTTATGGTTCGGTTCGGGAACGCGGCCCGGTTTGTGCAGGTGGGGTTAGCCGGGCCGGCGTTCCCATCCTTTTTTCTCATTGCTGTCGTTTCTTGAACATCTTCAGCATCTTAACAGGTGAGGTCTGGTCCAGCAGTTTAGCGAGGTCCTCGTTAGCCAGTTTGGAGTAGGCGTAGATGGTGTTCAGGCTGCTGTGGCCAAGCGCCTGCCTGACGGTCTCGGTGGAGGCGCCCCGTGCCAGGTGCAGTGTGGCCATGGTGGCACGCATCCGATGGCACCACACGTGGATACCGGATTCCTCGCTGAGCCTGCTGAAGAAGATGCGTACCCCGTCTGGTCTGAGTGGTTTGTCGCCGAGTGCCATCCACAGCGGGTCATCCGGCCCAGGCCTTCTGGCGGTCTGTATGCGGTAGGCGCGTAGATAGCTCTGGATGGCGAGGATACACTCCTCGTTGAGGTTCATCCTGTGTTGTCTACCGCCCTTCTGGGTAACGACGCTGTATCCACGTTCCACGTCACCCACCTTCATCTGCAGCAGTTCGTTGCGTCGGCATCCGCAGTGGAGCAGCACGGTCAGTATGGCCACGTTGCGTTTCTGTATCCAGTGTTTACCGTCGGCGGTCTTGATGAGATGTTCCACTTCTCCGATGGTGAGCGGTTTGGGGTACGGTTTTGGCTTGGATGGGAAGTCTCCTGGCTTGATGGGGTTCATGTCCAGCAGGTCCTCTTTGACGCACCAGTTCAGGAAGGCTTTGACGGTACTGGTGTGCGTCCACACCGTGGACGGGTTAGATCTCGTCTGCTTGAGGTGTTCCACCCACTTGAGCAGCACGGGTCTGGTGAGCTGTTGCACCCTCTGGATACCTTCTTGTTCGCAGTACTCCAGGAACTCCCTCATCACGTACTGCACGCGTTCGGCGGTTTTGGGTGAGCGCACCACCCGTTGGAGCGCCATGTATTCTTCGGCTGTACCACCGAGTACGCCGAAGTGCTCTTTGCGCACTCTTCGTCCCCTTCCCATGCGATACCTCCATCAATATATAGTATCTGGAAGGCTCGTTATGGGCGGGGAGACACAATATATAGTAAAATGGTGGGCGATAGTGGACTTGAACCACTGACCTCCTCGGTGTGAACGAGGCGCTCTACCACTGAGCTAATCGCCCACCTCGCGCTGGTGCCGAGGACGGGACTTGAACCCGTACGCCTTGCGGCACACGCCCCTCAAACGTGCGCGTCTACCAGTTCCGCCACCTCGGCACCGGAAATGGTAGCGCCACGGGGAATCGAACCCCGGTTTACGGGCTGAAAACCCGTCGTCCTAACCTCTAGACGATGGCGCCCCGCATCTTGCGTTCTTATTATACAGTGCATTCCCCGAATCTGTCAAGGGAAATGGACGTGCGTCAGTGCTTAATCAGCTGCAGTCGCATCAGGGCAGTGCTTGCAAAAACCCCCTCAGCGATGCCCGGCGCCGGTGCAGTGAGTAGCTGGTACCCCCTCCCCCAGGAACGAAGCGACCATTCCCCTGCCCTTTGCCACACCTGAGGCGAGATACAGATGTCCAGTGCCAGCGTGTAATCTGGATAGTTGTCGCGTACTTCCTCAGGCAGGTACAGCCGCAGGCGGATCTCGCCCTTCACGCACTCGAGTAAGCCATCTACTTCCGCCCACATTGCCATGCCGTCACCTATCTCTACCGGAATACGTACCCGCTGTGCCGTAGCAGGCACGGAGACATCACCCAGCGCCACCACTATCTGCCCCAGCGGAAGTCTACCGGGCGACAGTAACGCAGGCGCCGGGATTGCTGCTTCCCAGGCGCCACCAGACACCTGCCCGTGCGCTAACGGAACGATCTCTCCGCCCAGGTCCAGCGCCACCGAGATCGGCACCGCCACAGCCTCCTGCCGCGGCGAGCTATCCGCCCACTGTATCACCACGCGCAGATGCAGATACCCATCGGACCCAACCTCGAAACGGTCTACAACCACATGCGGTTCCCGCGGCAGGTTTTCCGCCACGAGCACACGCGCACTATCGCCCGCCCGTGCCACAGCCACTTCTGGCACGCGCAACACGGCGGACCAACGATACCACAAGGATTTCAGCAGGCTCGCCACTCCTCCTGCAACCGCGCTACCCTCGGCGAGTGCGCCTTCCAGCGTCTTGCGCCACCGCGGTGCGTGCACAATCTCCTGCGCCTGTACTCCTACGATCTCTCGCCAGAGCCGCGTGACCTGCGCCTGCAGGTCATCCCCTGCTCCTGTATTCTGAATCTCCGCAAGAGGCTTCTGCGACAGCGCTTCCAGCACCTCATGCACCTGCAACCATCTCACCCGACTGCCAGCATCCTCGGACAACGCTCGCTCCACTGCCTCAGCTTCCGTGGACGTCAGCAAGCCAGCACAGTACCGCACCAGAGTGCCAATGTCGGGCTGCTGCCACACCGGGGGCGCCAGGGCATGCTGGCGCCTTAGCCAATCACCCAGCCGTTGTGCGCCGGTAGAGCTCAGCGGTTTTTCTGCATTACGCCTCATCGTTTCCCCCTCCCTTCCACTCCCGATAGAATCGAGCAAGCCTCTGCACAAGCCGTCCGTTACTGAGCCAGACGTTGAGCATCCCCATCGTGAGGTGATAACCAGCGCATTCGGCAGCAGGAGCCATTCGCTCCAGTATATCAGCGTGAGATAGACCCTCGTGGTAACAGTACTGCAGAGCCAGCCTCTGCCACAAGCCGGGAGCCCGCAGCACATGCGCATAATCCAGCCCTCGAACCTGCTCAAATCGCCCTATCAGCCGCTGAATGCTCTCACGAAACGGTAACCGCGCGCGAAGCGCTATCAGCAATGTATGCAGTTGACCAGCGTCGTAAGGACAGTCGGCGCGTTCCAGCATCCGCTTGGGTGATAAGCCATATCGGTAGCGCCACAGCACTGCCCACACCTCGTCCCATGTCGCCACACCGGGCGGTGGTTCGGTTTCATGAGCGCCATGCGCCAACCGCTGAGCCAGCGAATCGACCGCACTCTCGTTGCCGGGCTCGGGCAGATGCAGGAGATAACATACCAGCCTGTCGTTCGAGTAGTATAGTTCCCTGTAACAGAGGTGGCGAAGTACCCCTTCGTGGCTCAACCAGGCGTCCAGCGACTGCCGATTAACCTGCGCTCCTGAGGGCGATAATAGCCGCACGATTTCGCGCCATGATTTGCCATGAAGGTAATAAAGTTGCGCGGCGAGCAGATGAATCTGATGCACTCGCGGAGGAACCTGCGCATCCAGCCCCAACCAGAGCACATCCGCTGCCAGATACAGCTCCTGCGCCAGGATCGCGGCAGCAAGCGCATCCGCCGTATCGGTCAACTGCGCCACCTCCGGTTCCTCCAGGTCCGCGAGCGAAAGGGTTTCCTGAACGTAACGGCGTCGCACGTCCACCATACAGTGATAGGCAGTGCGACGGATGAACGCGAACCATGCCTGCTCACCCTGATTCTCGAACCTGTTGCGAAAAGCCCATACGCGCAGGAAAGTATCCTGAACCACATCCTCGCGGTCGTCGGGATTGCGCAACCACGAGCTGAGGTAGCGCAACAGATAGGGGCGACTGGCTTCCCACAGCTGTTCCCACGCCTCACGGGCTCGATGCTCGTCGGTATCTGCCAACCCGTCAAGTAAATGCACCAGGTCGGCGCGCAGGCTGGTATGCACTGCAATGCCTCATAGCTAATAGAATGGTTTATTATACCCCCAGCGCACATTTCCCGGTATCCACCGCATGGTCGTCGATTATTTTTTTCAGCTACTAACCTGCCGGTGTTAGAATGGAGCAAGGGAAGTCGTTATCTTATCGTAACACTTCACGAGGAGGCAACCGAGATGCATTACCCCGAACGATGGCAGAGGCTACCGTACGGCGAATGGAACCGCATGGTGCAGGGACTGATGGCTGTATGGGATTACGCCGAGATGCTGGGCGCAGAGGAATGCCTGGAGTGGCACCTCGATATCGATGCGGATGGCAGGCTGGCAGAGCTGTTGAGCGGAGTTGGCCGTGGAGAGGTGCGGCCCTTGTCCCTGAAGCGCCTGAACGAACACGGATCAGAAGGAGACGGAAACGGGCATGCCGGCACGCATGACGAAGTCAATGCATACTTTCAGAGCACCGATCGCGGTACGCGCCCTGACAGAAAGGCGTATGACGGAGGACTGGTCGTGCGCGAATTCCTTCTGAGAGTGGAACAGTTTGCCGACGAGAGGAAAATGGCACCGTCCGACGTTCGCCGCCTGCTATGTGAAGCGATAAGCATCTATGCCGAGTGCGACGATACCCTTCGCTCCTTCTCTCCTCTCACCGCCTGAATGGGCGACGGGCAGAGGTAAGTCCCCCCTACCTCTGCCCTCTTTTTGCCTTACAGCGTCCAGCCCTTGCGATACACCGGGCGAACCAGCTCACTCGCCTTGCGGCTGTTCACCGCCCTCATCCGGCGGGCATCCCAGTTGATGCGCTCGCCGCTGATAATGGCAAGGTTGCCAAGCAGGGCGGTTTCGGTCAACGCCGCAGCGTAGTCGAAGTTGGACATCGCCGGTGGTCCACCCTTACAGGCGTTGATCCATTCCTGATGGTGTCCGGGCGAGCGCGGGATGGAAGGCGCCGGCGGCTGGTAATCGGCGAACTTCTCGCGCGGCAGGAGCACGAACGGCGTACCGTAATCGCCGGGGCTGTAGAGCCGTCCCTCACTGCCGATGATCAGCAAGCCGCTTTCCGCCATCTGTTCGCCCATCAGCAGTTCGGCTGGCGGCTTCTGCCCGCCGTCGTACCACACAAGCTTACACGGCGCCAGGTCGCCGCGCTGGGGGAACTCGTAGCGCACGATAGACCATGTCGGGAAGGTCTCGCCGTTCACCCCCGACGTTTCCGCCTCGATGGAGACGGGGTCGCGCAAGTTCAGTGCCCAGAACGCCATGTTCATGGTGTGGCAAGCCATGTCGCCGATGGCGCCTGTGCCGAAGTCGATCCACCCGCGCCACTTGAACGGGTGATACGCCTCGTGATACGGTCGCTTGGGAGCAGGACCCAGCCAGAGCTCCCAGTCGAGCCCGTCAGGAATGACCATTTCCTCTTTCGGTCGGCTGAGCCCTTGAGGCCAGACTGGTCGGTTGCTCCATACGTGAATCTCCGTCACCTTGCCCAGCACGCCGGATTGCAGAACCTCCACCCCCTGACGCAGTTCGTTCGATGCGGTTCCCTGATTGCCCATCTGGGTCGCCACTTTGTAGCGGCGGGCAAGGTCACGCAGCTGGCGAGCCTCCCACACCGTGCGCGTCAGCGGCTTTTCGCAATACACATGCTTGCCCATGCGAATCGCCATCGCGGCGGCTACCGCATGGGTGTGGTCAGGAGTGCTGACCACCACCGCGTCGATCTGGTTGCGCATCTGCTCCAGCATCTTGCGGAAATCGAAGAAGAACTTGGCGTTCGGCACTGCCTGACGCGCGCTGTGAGCCAGTCGTTCGTCCACGTCACACAATGCGACGATGTTCTCGCTCAGCACGCCGTCCAGGTTGCCGCGTCCTCTGCCGCCCGCGCCGATCATGGCGATGTTCAACTTCTCGTTTTGCGGGAAGCCAAACACCATCCGGCTGTCGCGCAGGAAGAGGAAGCTGAAACCACCTATGGCAGCCCCCTTCAAAAAGGTGCGCCTGTCCATCCTCTGCGACATACTCTGCTACCTCCTCCGGATTGACCTGATGTCGATGCAGTTCGTTTCGGGCTTTCTGATGTCCTGTTTTTCAACCTGAAGACGGAATCCTGCCTGACATGCTGTCTCTGGTCCCAGGCAGGAACCCGATTACGGATGGAAAACACCGCAGATCATCATGCTGTTACATATTGTAGCACGAGACACAAAAATACTCTAAAGCGGTTACCGATAATAACCGATAATTGGACGAGGATACTCACGCGGTGTGCTCCGTACCGCGCGACCGCCATACCTGCAGCGTTTTCACAGAGGGGTCGTGCAGCCAGACTCAGAAGGAGGAAGGATGGATATGCGTCTGTTTTTTGCCACTTTGACCGCTGCCATTGTGGTCGGCGTGCCCGGGGGGTTGCTATCTGCCAGCGCAGGGCAGTCGTCCCCCGGTTCACCAACGTACGACATCAACGCCGAGTGGCGACTGCGCTACGAGAGCCGTGAAAGCACCGACTTCTGCGCCGTCAACCACAAGGACCCTCAGGACGAGCTCAGTCGGGTGCGCCTGAATCTGTCCCTCAAACCGGCGGACAACACGCGTGTGTTTGCACGCCTGCAACATTCATACCGGCGCAACCGGCTGAACGGTAGCTGTGGATCGCAGGAGAAAAGCGGGTTCCAGCAGGCCTACCTCGATTACCGGCAGGACAACCTGTCTCTGCGCGTCGGCAGACAGGAGTTGGGTTACGGCGACTACCGCCTGCTCATCCTGTCCAACTGGGATAACATCGGCTACACGTGGGATGCCGTTCGGCTGGGGATCAAGGGCTCCATCTGGCAGGCGGACATCCTGTATGGCAGGCCCGGCATGTTCCCCACCAGCACCACACATCCGCTGCTGTACGGCATCTATGCGACCATCACGCCGTCGACGCGATGGCAATCCGATGTTTATCTTCTGCGGAAGGAGGTCATCGCCTCTGGCGTGCAACAGCGCATAACAGCCGTGGGAGCTCGCCCTGTCGTCCAGCTGGGCAAGCGCATTAAACTGAGCGCGGAGGCAGTTCTACAAAACGGCACGGTGGGCGACAAGGACTTGAGGGCGTGGGGCTACTGGGCGCGTATCGAGTATGCCCTGCCCGGCGTGAAGAACACGAAACTGCTGATCCAGCGTGACTTCGCCAGCGGAGGCAACCCCGATGGCTCCAACCTGCACACCTTCGACCAGTTCTTCGGCACCACATTCGCCATATGTGGCAGGATGGGACTGCAGGGCTGGCGCAACATGAGCGCGTGGCGCATCGGGATAGCAGGCGCGCCGTCCAGTCGCCTGCAGTATACGGCGGACATCCACCTGAACCGTCTCGCAGATGCCAGGGATTACTGGTACAGCGGCGGGGGAATACCGGTAAAAGGCGCGGACGGCAAGCCTCTACGCGACGCCACCGGCTCTGCTGGCACGGAAGTGGGCACCGAGATCAACTTCACCGTGAACTACGCGCTGTCCAGCAACCTGCAGGTATCCGCAGGCTATGCTCGGTTCCTTCCCGGGCGGTTCGTGAGAGAAACCAACAGTGGCTTCGCCGATGCCACCGAATGGTTCTACCTGCAGACCACCCGCAAATTCTGAGACGCCGAGGAGGAATGGTCCCGGATGAAGATTCCAGAGATTCGCAACATCAGCACGAAGTTCGTGTTGTTAGGTGTGGGGGCGGTGATAACGCTCACCCTCACCCTCATTGTTACTGCCGCATGGCAGAGTGGCGCATTCAGTGCGAAGGCACAGGTAGAGGTCGAGAAGCTGGTCGACTCGGACCTGAGACACGTAGCAGAAACCACCTACCAGATGGTCGCTTCGCAGGACGCCCTGCTCCGGCAGGTGGTAGAACACAACCTGAAAGTCGCCTGGCACGTGGCGAACAGCGCCGGAGGTTTCACCTTCGCGCCAGAGCCGGTGACGTGGACCGCCGTCAACCAGTTCACCAAGCAGGCACAAACCGTCACCCTGCCGCGCATGATGGTAGGAGGCACTTGGCTGGGACAGGTGAAAGACCCGAACACATCCGTGCCGGTAGTGGATAGAGTGCGGTCGCTCGTCGGAGGCACGTGCACCATCTTCCAGCGCATGAACGCGCAGGGCGACATGCTTCGCGTCGCCACCAATGTCATCAACAAAGAAGGCAAACGCGCGATCGGCACCTATATCCCCGCCATTAACCCGGACGGCACGCCGAACCCGGTGGTGTCCACCGTTCTTCGTGGCGAAACTTACCGTGGGGTGGCGTTCGTGGTGGACAGCTGGTACGTCACCGCCTACGAGCCAATCCGCGACGCCTCCGGACGCATCGTTGGCATGCTGTACACGGGCGTTAAGACCGAAAGTGTAGACGCCGTGCGCAAAGCCATCATGGGCATCCGCGTCGGTAAAGACGGCTACGTCTTCGTGCTTGGCGGAAAGGGAGACCAGCGCGGACACTACATCATATCCAAAGACGGCAAGCGCGACGGCGAGAATATCTGGGAGGCGAAGGACTCGGACGGACGCCTCTTCATTCAGGAGATGGTAAACCGAGCCATCGAGCTTAAGCCCGGCGAGTCCTTCAAGATGCGCTATCCCTGGAAGAATCAGGGCGAAAGCAAACCGCGCATGAAAGTTGCCCTGGTGAGTTACTACGCGCCATGGGACTGGGTAATTGGCGTGTCCGCGTACGAGGACGATTTCGGTGCAGCGTTTCAGCGTCTTGCGGCGGGCAGGCGCCAGATGCTGTGGACATTCCTGATAGCCGGTATCATCGTATCGCTCGCCGCATCTGCAGTGTTGCTGCGCTTCGGACGCTCGGTAGCGAGACCGCTTACGCAGATGGTGCACGTGGCATCCGCCATCGCCGAAGGCAACCTCAACCAGCGCATCGAGCACCGTAGCGCGGACGAGACCGGGGTGCTGGCGGAAGCGTTCCGCAAGATGCTGGCGTACATGCAGGAGATGGCTCAGGTGGCTCGTCGTATGGCTCAGGGTGACCTTACCGTGAAGGTTTCCCCACGCTCGGCTCAGGATGAACTGGGGCAAGCCTTCAGTGCGATGGTCACCAGCCTCCAGCAGACCACCCGCCAGCTGGCAGATGCCTCCGCGACACTGGCATCCACCAGCCAGCAGCTCACCGCCGCCACGGAGCAGAGCAGTCGCGGCACGCAGGATGTGGCAAAGGGAAGCGAACAGCTCGCCCGACATGCCACCGAGGCGGCTCAGGCGGTGGACGAGCTCGAATCTGCTATCCAGCAGGTGCGCGCGGGCAGTGAAGCCCAGAAAGAAGCGGCATCGGAAGCGGAGCTGGGTATGCAACAGGCGGCGAAGGCGGTGGAAGAGGTCGCCCGAAGCGCCCAGCAGATGTCGGCTTCGGCTCAGCAAGCCGCGGCCGTTGCTCAGTCTGGCGGACAGGCGGTTCAGGAAACCATCCAGACCATGAGCCGTATTCAGGAGCAAGCGGTGGTTTCTGCCGAACGCGTCAAGGAGCTGGATCGGCTCGGTCAGCAAATCGGCGCTATCGTGGAGACCATCGAGCAGATCGCCGAGCAAACCAACCTGCTGGCTCTCAACGCGGCGATCGAGGCAGCTCGCGCTGGCGAGCATGGTCGCGGGTTTGCCGTCGTCGCGGACGAGGTGCGCAAACTTGCCGAGCAGGCGGCATCGTCCACCAAAGAGATCGGTGAGCTTATTGCCAGCGTGCGGCATGGCGTCCAGCAGGCGGTGGAAGCCATGGAGAAGACCAGCCGTGAGGTGGAGATGGGCTTCTCGCGCAGCACCGAGGCGAACGAAGCGCTGGCACAGATTGTGCAGGCGGCTCAGACAGTGGCAAGCGAAGTGGAGGGCGTAACTGCCATCGCTCAGCAGATGTCGGCAAGCGTGCAACAGGTGCTGGCATCTGTGTCGTCGGTGCGCGTCGCTGCGGAACAGAACGCCAGCGCAGTGCAGTCGATAAGCACCCACGCCGAGCAGGTGGCGGATGTTATCTCCACGGTGGCATCGGTCAGCGAAGAAGCCGCCGCCAGCGCACAGGAGATCAGCGCCTCTGCCCAGCAGGTGACCGCAGCCTCGCAGGAGCTCAGCGCGATGGCAATGCAGTTACAGCAGATCGTGCAGAAGTTCAGGCTTGACGAGGAAACCAACGGCACAGCACTACCACGCGCTGCGTGAGGCGAGACAGGCAACACCCCCATCTGGGGATGCCCTTCGGGGCATCCCCCTTTTTATTCCCGCCCCGCACTGTGCTATAATGAGGGCGAGGTGAACAAGCATGGCACAACACCTGCTCGAACAACCACGCCCCGAGCCGAAAGAGAAGCTGTCCTATGAACAGTTCCTGCAATGGCTGGACGAGGACACCTGGGCGGAATGGGTGGACGGAGAGGTCATTTTGATGAGTCCTGTATCGAGGGAACACAGTCGGCTACATACGTTTCTGCTCAGCCTCCTGCATTTCTTTGTATCCTCGCGACAGCTGGGAGAGGTGTTCAGCGAGCCGTTTCAGATGAAGACCGCTCCCGATCTGCCCGGACGCTCACCAGACATCCTGTTTGTGAGGCGCGAACACCTCGATCGGCTGACAGAAACGCATCTGGAGGGGCCCGCAGACCTGGTGGTGGAGATTGTCAGCCCCGAAAGCGAGCACAGGGATAGGGTTCAGAAGCTCTCCGAGTACGAGCAGGGTGGCGTGCACGAATACTGGCTGGTAGACCCGAAGCAACGCCGCGCGGAGTTCTATGTTCTGGGCGACGATGGCAGGTATATGCGGAAAATGCACGCCGAGCAAGGGGAATACGAAAGCACGGCGATAGAAGGCTTGCGACTGAGGGTAGAGTGGTTCTGGGAACAGCCTCCCCTGGCAGAGATAGCACAGTCACTGGCGTAACAGGAGACGAGGATGCCGGAATACGACATCAGCAGGGCGTTTGAGATTATCGCCGAGCGCAAAATCACCGAGGCGATGGAAGAGGGCAAATTCGACAACCTGCCCGGCAAAGGACAGCCGCTGGAGATCGACCCGCAGTGGCTGGTTCCGCCCCACCTGCGCATCGCCGCCACCATCCTGCACAACGCCGAAATCCTCCCTGAATGGGCGCAGACCGACCGCGAAATCGTGATGGCGCGGGAAGCCATTCAGGTGCTCCGTCGCCGGGTGACGATGGAATATTCCCTGCGCGTTGAGAAGCCCGCCTTCACCGACTGGTACGCGAACATCCTGCAGAGCCTCATGCGCCTGATGCGCCGCGTGAACGACCTCATCCTGCAGTACAACATCAGCTCGCCAGTCAGCGCGAACGTGCACGCGCCTTACGCCATCGAGCGCGAGCTGGAGATGTTCCTTGCCGAGTTCCCTCCCCCGGCATCGCTGGACATCCAGCGTGTGCTGGCGGAATCCAGCACGAGTAGCGGCGCGGTGCGCGTGGAGGCACAGGCGCGATACGAATCGATGCGAAACGAGCGCGAGGAGCCGTGCTGAGATGCACCTCAACCGCGAACTGGCAAACGTGTTTCGCTTTCTGGCAAACGCGCTGGAGTGGCAGGGCGAAAACGCCTTCAAGGTGCGTGCTTATCGCCTCGCCGCGGAAACTATCGAGTCGCTCAACGAGCCGGTCGAAGAAGTGGTCGCCCGAAACGCCCTGCGCGACCTTCCGCATATCGGAGAGGCGGTGGACAAGAAGGTGCGCCAGTACCTCACGGAGGGCACCTTTCCTGCGCTGGAGCGGGTGAAACAGCAGGTTCCGGAAGGGGTACAGGAACTGCTGAACCTGCCCGGCATGACGGGGCGTGCGGTGCGCGCCCTGCAGGAGCGGCTGGGTATCGACGACCTTACTGCGTTTCGGGGGGCGATACAGGATGGCTCACTGGAGAAAGAGAAGTGGACGCCTGCCGTGCGCGAGGCGTTGCAGAGGGCGGCAGCTTTTGTGCGCAGTCACCAGGTAACCTGAAGAGAAGTAATTTCATTCAGTTCCTGCCCAGAACTCTTCCGACAACGGTTCATCGAAGTCCGGGCTCATCCAGATGGCTCCCCGATGCAAGCCCGGTACACGCGCCGATACAGGTTCAGTATCCCGTGCGGTTCCGGAGGCTTTTCGAGCATGGAAGTAGGTCTCCCACAGGCGATGCAGGTCGGGGGGCAGGTCGAGTTCGGACAACAGGCGCTCGATCTCATCCCAGTCCAGACGGGCGACGTCCTCCGCCCGCCCGTGCATCAGCACCTGACGGATATACCATTTCCTCTGCCACTCGTCCGAGAGGTCGACGTGATCGGTGCTCCAGACGATATATCGCGGTATCCGTTCCTCTGCCATCTGCACCCGCCTTGCCAACAGCTCGCCTTTCATGATATAAATACGAAGGGCACGGCGCATTGCCCTGCGCAACTCCTGAAATCTCGTTCTGGGGGATCACCATGACCAAATACATCTTCGTTACGGGCGGCGTGGTGTCATCGATCGGCAAAGGCATCACCGTCGCCAGCCTCGGTCGGTTGCTTCGCAGTCGTGGGTTCAAAGTGGCGCCTCTCAAGTTCGACCCCTATATCAACGTGGACGCGGGAACCATGAACCCCTACCAGCACGGTGAGGTGTTCGTGACCGACGACGGCGCGGAAACCGACCTCGACCTCGGCCATTACGAGCGCTTCATGGACGTCGACCTGACGCGCCACTCCAACGTCACCACCGGCAATATCTACAACGCAGTCATCTCCAAAGAGCGGCGGGGCGATTATCTCGGCGCGACCGTGCAGGTGATCCCCCACATCACCAACGAGATTCAGGACCGTATCGTGCTGGTGGGCAAAGAGCATAACGCCGATGTGGTCATCGCCGAGATCGGAGGCACCGTGGGCGATATCGAGGGCTTGCCCTTCCTCGAAGCCATCCGGCAGTTCAAGAAGCGCGCGGGCGCGGAGAACGTGATGTATATCCACGTCACGCTCATCCCGTTTGTGGGTCCGTGGGGTGAGGTGAAGACCAAACCCACCCAGCACAGCGTCATCAAACTGCGCGAAATCGGCATTCAGCCCGATGTGCTGGTGTGCCGGACGCGGGTGCCCATCTCCGATGAGATGAAGGAGAAAATCTCGCTCTTCTGTGACGTGGAGAAAGAGGCGGTCATCGAGGCGATGGACACCGAGACCATCTACGAGATTCCTCTCCGCCTCGAGGAGCTGGGGCTGGCAGACCTGGTGGTGCGACGGCTCGGCTTGCCCAACAACCCGCCCGACCTCGAAGAGTGGCGCAAGATGGTAGAAGTGATGAAGCGCCCGCGCTACAACCTCTACGTGGCGGTGGTGGGCAAGTACACCGGCAACGGCGACGCCTACATCTCCATCGCCGAGGCGCTGAAGCACGCCGGCATCGCCAACAATGCGCGGGTGAACATCCGCTGGATCGACTCGGAAGGGCTGGAGAAGGTCGCCAGCGTGGATGAGCATCTGAAGGGCTTTGACGCCATTATCGTGGCGGGCGGTTTCGGCGTGCGAGGGCTGGAGGGCAAAATCGCCGCCATCCGCTACGCTCGTGAGCACAAAGTGCCGTTCCTGGGGCTGTGTCTGGGCTTGCAGATGGCGGTGGTGGAGTTTGCCCGCAACGCCTGCGGACTGCACGGCGCGCACACGGAGGAGGCAGACCCGAACACCCCCTACCCCGTCATCCACCTCCTGCCGGAGCAGAAAGAGGTTGCGGACAAGGGCGCGACCATGCGGTTGGGGGCGTATCCGTGCCGGATCATGCAGCGCACCCGCGCGGCGCGGCTGTATCGGGACGCGGTGGTGTACGAGCGTCATCGCCACCGCTACGAGGTGAACAACGAGTATCGCGAGCGACTGTCCGAATACGGCATGGTCTTCTCCGGCGTGTCTCCCGACTACCGGCTCGTGGAGATTATCGAGCTGGACGGGCATCCCTTCTTCATGGCGACACAGTTCCATCCCGAGTTCCGCTCACGTCCCAACCGCCCGCACCCGCTGTTCGTGGGACTGGTTAAATCTGCGCTGGACAAAAGCGGACACCGACGCTGGTCGGACGACGAGAGCGCAGCGGCGGCGATGCCCGTGCAGGTAGAGCCGCAACCCTGCCACGACGGGCGCGAGGGTGAGGAAAGCCTGCTGGAGCTGGAGGAAGCGTAGCTCTTGAATGTTTTTCGGGTGGTGCTGTCGCTGTTTCTGGTGCTGTTCACCGGCTACCTGCTGAAACGGCGAGGGATACTGCGCGACAGCGATACCGGGGTCATCAACCGGCTGATACTGGATGTGACCCTGCCCGCCTTTGTCTTCCACGCCCTGTACCGCCAGCGGGTCACGCCCGACATGATTCACGCCGCATGGCTGTTCGCCGTACTGCAGGTGCTGTTGATGGCGGTGTTATATGTGCCTGCGCGATTCCTAAAGTTCCCCCCTCCGCTTATCGGCACGTTCCTGCTCACCGCTGTCTATGGAAACACCGGCTTTCTGGGCTACCCGGTGGTGCAGGCGATTTTCGGTAAGACCGAGGGTGCGATGGCGTCAGCAGTCGTGTACGACCAGTTCAGCATGGCTCTGCCCATCTACACCGTCGGCATCGCGGTCGCCATGCACTTCGGCACCAAACACGACGCGCGCTGGCGTGAGATGCTCACCTTTTTCACCACGCCCACCTTCCTCGTGCTGATGGGTACGCTCGTCATTAACGCCCTGCAGATACCTATCCCCGGCTTCATCGTCCATGCGGCAGACCTGGTGGCAGGGGCGACGGTACCGCTCGTTCTGCTGTCGTTAGGGCTGATGCTCGAGCCGGCCCACCTCCGCGCCAACCGCTACTACCTGCCGATGGCGCTGATTATCGTGGTGAAGATGGCATTGTTCCCTTACCTGATGTGGCTGGCGACAGGCTGGCTGGGTGTGCAGGGCGTGGCGCGCTGGGTCGCCGTGACGCAATCCGCGATGCCCAGCGCCATGGTGAACGCAGTTATCACCGAACGCTACGGCTGTGACCACCAGCTGGCGACACTGGTGATTGTGCTGGGCACGCTGTTGACCGTGCTGGTGCTTCCCGTGACGGCTACTCTGCTGGGGGTGGGTTAGTCACGCGAAGAATGACCACCAGCCGGTTGCGGAAGACCACCTCCGTTCCCGCCAGCGGCTGGCTGACGAAATCGCGCAGGGGCACCCCGAACCAGCTCTCCATCTCGGGCGAGAAAGCCACAATGTATCTTGCTCCCGACCGGCGCAGGAGGTCGTAACGCTCCGCGTCGTCTCTGCGGGCGTCCAGAAAGCGCAGGGCTTCGCGCAACCGTTCGGCAAACTGCGGCGTCTCGCCCCAGTGCCCCACGTACACGCGATTGCCCGCGAACGCCGGCACGAATACGCCAAAGGACGGAAACGTCAGCACCACCTCTTCGGGCTGGGTATTCTGCGCCAACCATTGTATCGCCTCCCATTCCTCCGGCTCCATGTAGGTGCGGTGCATCCCCGTGTTCGCCATGTTGCGGATAAGGTTTTGCGCGTCGCGGATCAGCCAGCGGATGTTGCTGGGCGTTGTGAGCGCGATGACCATCGCCATTATCAGCACGGCACGGCGCGGGTGCAGATGACGCACCGCCAGCCACAGCCCCCACCCCGCCAGCGCACACAGCGGCAGATGCGCCCCCATCACCATCTTACGCTCGAACTTCATCGGCAGGTCGAGACCAAGAGTGCCCAGAATGCGAGGCAGATACTGCAGGCAGACCCCAATCACCGCCCAAGTAGCCAAAAATATGAATGGATGCCGATGTTGTTTTCCTTCTCTCTTGCGCAACACGACAGTCATGACGGCGAGCATTGCCAGAGGCAAGTAGCCGAACAGGACTTGCCATTCTGGAGGCGCCTCAGTAGGTACATCGGCACGATGGCGGAACACAGGGTCGATACGATACAGCCAGTACTGATACGCCACGCTGGGCAAACCGATAAGTGCCGCGGTAAGGCTCATGAGCCATATCTGCCGGTCGATGCGCCGCTCAGCAATCGCCACCGTCACCAGAAAAGCCAGCCACGCCACTGCCACCTGCACCACATCGTAGGAATGAATGTTTCCCACCAGCAGCGCCCACACCCCCGCGCGCACGGCATACTTCCACTCCCGCTGTTGCCACGTGCGCCACAGGTCGTACATGCAGGCGGTCATCAGCAGAGTGCCCACCACAAACAGCGGGTTGAGATATAGCGACAGAAAAGTAAACGCCTCAGGCTGCCAGACGTCGATGGGGGCACCACCACCTTCATCCTTCCAGAAGAGCCACCCCAGCCCCGAAGACACGCAGGCGAGCCACAGCGCAGGCAGGCGCGCTCCCTCCGGCAGTAACCGCTTTAGCAGTAGCCAGAACGTCCACAGCCACACCACCCCCAGACCCATCCTTGCCAGATGGAACAGCAAGAGCACCGGTAGATGCGTGATTCGGGCGAGCGTGCCCAGTGTCCAGAAGAACAGGTTCGCGGACAGGCGCGGTTGCGGGTCGCTGGTGAAACGGTTCTCGAAGAAAAAGTGCCCTTCCATCGCCTGCCTTATCCAGGCGAGGTAGACGCAGTTATCGTCGATGTTGTGGTTAATCCAGAAGTATGTACGCCCCAGCGCCAGCCACGCCCCGAAGAGGTACGGTAACAGGGTGAACAACACCACCGCCACAATCAGCGCCAGCGCCTTGCGGTCGGTCGTATCGAGGACGATTGTCTTTCCTGCGGTCAATCTCTGGCTATTCCCTCCACGTACGGCAAGGATTATCTTGACATCGTCCGATTTCCTGCGTGAAGACCCGTGGCAGTACGTCTGAAAACAAGTAGCACGGGGCATCTTGCCCGTGTTGAAAACGCCTGTGGATGTTTTCGAATGACGCCGCACAGTCGCTGAGACGAACTTCAGCGCACAGGGGCGGGAACACCCGTGCTACGAATAAGGGAATTTCAGACACACTCTGAAAGGATACAGACCACTCTATGCGCGAATTGTGTTGCGTAGATGATGCCATTTCGGATGTCGGGGGACAACGATGCCGGACAAGCGAGAAGAGATTCTGCGCGAGATTCAGCAACTGGCAGAAAAGGCTCACAGCTGGAGTGAAGCCGACACCTGCGACAAAATTATCCTGCGCGTCCTGCGGGAACTGGGCGGGTACGGATATACCGACTACGTGGCGCAGGAATCCAGTAACGGCGGTGTGCCCGATTACGCCTTTCTACCCGATAGTCCCGCCCGATGGCTCCTCGAGGCGAAGCGCTACCGACAGGAGCTCTCTCACCAGCTTGCCACACAGGCGCTCAACTATGCCAACGCGCAGGGCGTGCGGTGGGTGGTTCTGACCAACGGCAGGCAGTGGTGGCTGTACGACCAGTCCATCTTCGGCACACCGGACAACAAGTTCCGGGTTCGTGTGGAACTGCACCACACAGCGGATATGCTCTGGTTCCTGTCGGTGGTGGGTAAACAGTCGATGCTGACGGGCGAGGTAGAGAGACAGGTTCGCCTGCGCCTGATTCGAGAGGAGCTCAACAGCCAACTACTGGATGCAAAAAGCGCTGTGGTGCGCGCGATGGTGCAGAAGCTCGGTGCACGCATTCCGGGTGTGACCGCAGAAGATGTGGTGCAGTACCTACGGGAGATGCCTGGCTTGACCGCTCAGCAGGCTGAGCCTGCGGTTGGGACAGAGGAGACCTACTCCCTGGCTGAGCTGGCAGAGCGAGCCAGAGAGCTGGCGATGGGCAGACGCCCAACCGCCGTGCACTTCCCCGACCGCACAGAGCGCGTGACCATGTGGATCGCCTTAAAGGCAAAAGCCATCCTGTGGCTGGACGAGCAGAAACGCTTGCCTTTACCGCCATTCCCGCGCCATGAGGGGAGTGCCCGCTACTTTTACAACCGTGAACCGCGGCATGAACGAATCGACATGATAGAACCTCACCCGGTGGAAACCAGCTTGGGCAAACTTTACTTCGAGGGGTGTGAAGACACAAAGTACCATCTCCGCTCCCTTGTCCATCTGATGCAGAAAGCGGGAATGGATCCCGCGCAGATTCGGATAAGCCTTTCGGGCCGCGTGCGCCAGAAGCGGAAGAGGAAGGAGGAGGGTTAACAGGAGATTCGCTCTTCGCGAATACGTTCATCCACCTCCTCTCGCGAAGGCGCGACGAAGCAATTCCCGCGACTACCGCGACTCGCAGGGGATTGCGTCGCCTGCCCGAAGGCAGGCTTGCAATGATACGGGTTTTATGTCATTCTGCCGTTCATTTTATGTCATTCTGAGCGAAGCGAAGAATCTCGGAGGCGCTTCGGCTCGCGCCTCAGCATGACAATATTGACATGAGATTCCCCGCATTCGCCGAGCATAACAAGGGTATAAACGGGCAGGACCACCCGCCGGTGTGCCCGATGGCTACGCCAAAGGACGGACCCTCGCGGTGGCGAAAATCACCTGTAGAGGTGATTGCTCATGGATTTCGATTTCTCCCATGCTGTCATTGTGAGCGCAGGCGATGCGCATCGGGCAGAACGCAAAGCGGCCACTTTCTTGAAAGACGAGGTGCGACGGCGTACGGGTTTGAACTGGCAGGTCGCACGGTCACCACGAGAGGGTGTGCCAGCCGTCATCATCGCGCATCCGGAACGCCTGCCAGATGGACTGCGCCTGCCCCGCCTTGCGGAACCTCCACCCGCCGGTGCCGAGGGCTATACGCTCTTTCTGGAGTCCCCGTCCCCGCGCGCTCCGCGTCTATGGCTGGTAGGTAACTGTGGGCGTGCTGTGCTATTCGCAGTGGGCCATCTGCTGAGGTGGCTTCATACCGAGCGGGAACGGGCGTGGCTTCCGAACCAGTCGCCAGGCAGGCTGGTCTCCACCTCCGCGCGTTTCCCCATCCGCGGGCATCAGCTGGGCTATCGCAGTCTGCCCAACACCTACGACGCCTGGGATCTGAAGCGGTATGAGCAGTATATCCGCGACCTGCTGGTGTTCGGGGCGAACAGCATCGAGCTCATCCCCACCTTGAACCCGAACGAACCGCGCACATCCATCATGCCGTTGCCGCCGTGGGAGATGAATGTCCGGCTGTCGCGCCTGCTGGACGAATACGACCTCGACGTGTGGATATGGCTCCCCAACACCGACGCGCCCGCTGGTCAACCCGCCGATATATCGAAAATGGCGGCGGACAGGCGGCGACTGTTCGAGTCCATGCCGCGCCTCGACCACGTGTTCGTGCCGGGGGGCGACCCGGGCGATATGCCTCCGGAAGAGCTCTTCCCTCTCCTGCGGGCGATGGCGGAAGAACTGCATCGGGTACACCCACACGCAGGACTCTGGCTCTCTCCGCAGGGTTTCAGCCGAGAGCGTATGGATGCCTTCTATCGGTTCCTGCGCGAAGAGCAACCCGACTGGCTGACGGGTGTGGTGTACGGCCCGTGGATTCGTGACCGGATGGAGCGCGTGCGCGAGATGGTTCCCGCCCGATACAAGCTGCGCCGATACCCCGACATCACTCACTGCGTGCGCTGTCAGTATCCCGTGCCCGAATGGGACATGGCGTTCGCGCTCACTCTCAACCGTGAGCCGATCAATCCCCGCCCGATGGCGCAGGCGCACGTCCATAATCTCTTCATGCACCTTGCCGACGGGTGCATCACCTACTCTGAGGGCGTGAACGACGACGTGAACAAAGCCATCTGGTCGGCAAGGCTATGGGACCCGCGATGTGCCGTGCGTACCGTGCTGGTGGAGTATGCCCGCGCCTACATCTCCACCGAGTTCGCGGAGGATATTGCGGAAGGA
>FWWL01002584.1_pt1 | contig 36785 bp, 24 predicted proteins | sample 2228331 | NCBI WGS metagenome assembly FWWL01 (sample SAMEA103939775, study PRJEB20133) | metagenome
AGGCTCATGCGAACCGGTCCCTGAGGCGCTCGCCAATCAGCGTCATGCAGACGAGCAGCGTCACCAGCACGATCTCGTCGGAACTCGCCGCTGGCGCCAGCCTGACCGGAACCGGCCTCACCATCGGCGCCACCAGCACCGGCGCCGCCCATGCGGCGGCCGTGGCGGGCGTGGGCGGCCTGCTCGCAGCCGGAGCCGGCGCCGAAGCGACCGCGACCGACTCCTCCGACACCCTGGCCGTCATCCGCGCCGGCGCCCGCGCCCAGGTCGGGACCGGCACGATCGCCGTGCGGGCCGACGCCTCGCCCGACGCCAAGGCCTCCGCCACCGGCGTCGCCGTGGCCGGCGGTCTCGCCGTCGGCACGGCCATCGCCAACGCGACGGTCGATCCGCTCGTGCGGGCGCTCATCGAAGGCAATGCCAGCCTGCCCTCGCTCGCGCAGTTCACGGCGGGCAATCTCTCCGTTCGTGCCACCGGCTCCGTCTTCGGCACCGCGCTGGGCGATGCGATCGATCTTTCGGATTCCACCTCGGGCTTCGCGCGGGGCGGCCTCTCCGCCGCGGCCTCGGCGCTCGCGGCCTCAGGGGCCTTTTACGTCAGCGCGACCGGCACGCGGGCCTCGGCCAGCAACACGGCCAGGGTCACCGCCTCCGTCGGCGACAATGTCCGGCTGCCTGCGGCAACGGTGACGGTTGCGGCCAGCAACACCACGGCCCAGGGCGCGACCGCCAGCGGTATCACCGGCGGCACCGCCGCCATTGGCGTAGTCCTGGCCGAAGCCGACGCCGACACGGCGACCACCGCTTCGCTCGGCAACGGCGTGCGGATGGAGGCGGCCGGAAGCGGCAGCCTCGCCGTCACCGCCACCGGCAGCGACACGCAGGTCGTCCGGTCCCAGGCCGGCAGTGGCGGCCTCTATGCCGGCTCCGGCGCCGAAGGGCGGACCTCGAGCCGGTCCGCCGTCACCGCCTCGCTCGGCGCTGACGCCATCATCCACACCGGCCTCGTCACGGTCGCCGCGAGCCACGACACCCGTTATGCCGCCCTCGTCGACAGCCTTCAGGCGGCCGCGCTGGGCGCCAGCGCGGCGCTGGCGGAGAACAAGGCGGAGAACATCGCCGTCCTGACCTCGCTGGGCGCCCGCAGCCGGCTGACCGCCGCGGGTCCCGGCACGGCGGGCTGCGCCCTGACCTCCTGCCTGCAGGCGATCGCGCTGACCAGCCGCAACGGCTTCGAGCAGCTCGCTCTCGGCGACTCGGTGCGCGCCGCCGCCGGCGGCGGCATCAATGGGGCCGGCGCGACCTCGACCACGACCCTGTCCGGCACCTCGCGCGTCGTGCTCGCCGACGATGTCGCCCTCGCCGCCGGCACGAGCCCGACCGGGGCGCCCGGGCCGATCCTGATCCAGGCCTGGAGCGAACTCACCGGCGACGACACCGCGACGCTGACGACCGGCGGCCTGCTGCAGGGCGCAGGGGTCGCCTCCCGCTACAGCGCCGAGATCGACAACGCCGTGACGCTCGGGCTGCGGAGCACCGTCACCTCCTTCGGCGTGATCAATCTCGGCACCTACACGAGCGCCGATGTGCGGACGAACGCCTATGTTAGCACCTATGGCGTCGCCGGCGTCGGCGTCGCCGATGCCGACGTGACAGTGAAGACCCGCAACAACGTCGGGATCAGCGCGAATGCGGCGCTGCTCGGCCTCGGCGACGTCAATGTCACCGCCGGCCGCGACGGATCGGGGCTGAGAACCAACAGCCTGACCGGCCGCGCCACGGCGCTGGGCTATGTGCGCGGTCTGATCGCTGTGCCGGATGCCGACGCCTCGACCGATCTGCAGAACCATGCCCGGGTCGAGGTCGCCTCCGGCGCCAGCATCGCGAGCGCGCAGAACGTCACGCTCGGCGGCTATGACGGCCTTCTGAACGCCTATGCCGACGGCACGGGCTATGGCTACCAGCTCTTCTTCATCCCGGTCGCCAATGACAGCAGCAGTCCCGGAGCCTCCTCCTCCTCGACCCTGGTGATGAACGGAACGGCTACCGCCGGCATCTACAACACCCAGCGCATCGAAATCGGCTGCGGGACCAACGCGACCCAGCAATGCGGCGTCAACGACACGCCGACCATCCGCTTCGTCAGCGGCGCGCCGGTGACGGCGAACATCAACGGCGCCTTCAACGCGGTGTCCTACATCAATGCCCTTTACGACTCCTCGGTCGCGGGCACGCTGATCTCCGGCGTCAGCGGCTCGCCGGTCACGGCCGTCCGCCTGAGCCAGCTCTATGCCGCCGGCGGCAACGTCTATGTCGGCGGGCGCACGGTCTCCGGCAATGGCGCGCTGACCGCCCGGGGCGGCCCCTCCATCACCGTGATCAACCGCAGCAACGCCTATCTGGTGCTGGACGGTGGCGCCTACATCCCGGAATCGACCGGCGGCCAGATCGTCGGCGCGAGCGGCGGCCTCACCCGCAACAGCAATCCCGATGCGACGCCGGTCATCACCATCGACAACGCCTATGCGGGTGCGCTCGACGCCAGCGGCAACGGCCCGGCCCTGCTGATCGCCGGAGACGTCACCAACCTCGCCGGCGTGGTCTCGATCAACAACACGCTCGGCTCCTTCGGCTTCTCGGGCCAGCGCATCGACGCGCTGCAGTTCAACGTCACGGTGCCCAACGGCGCCGTCGCCGTCTCCTCCAACGGGCCGAACGGCCTCTACAATGCCGGCGCCTCGCCGCAGGCCGAATATGGCAGCTACATCGTCTATCCCGGCGGTGGTCAGGGCACGACGCTCAATCCAAACGAGGCCATCTACGCAGCCGCCAACGCTCTGGCCGCAGCGGCCGGCGTGTCCGACGTCAACTATTTCCTCTATGGCACGCAGGCCGACGGCCAGACGCGCAACTGGTCGCTGCAGTTCTTCGGCAACTGCGCCGGCTACATCGCCGATTCCGGCTACAACTGCACCGGCGGCTACAACATCGGCAACAATATCGGGATGACCGTCATCCCGACGGTGCCGACCTATCGGACGAGCAACCCGACGGCGCAAGGCGGCGGCACGCAGATCTATGGCGCGCAGGTCGCGATCAAGGCGACCACGATCAACATCAACGCCTCGATCGAGGCCGGGCGCATCACCAACTGGTCGGGCACCATCGCCGCGAATATCGGCACCATCCTGAGTTCGGTGCGCCAGGGCTATCTCGACGCCGGCACCACCTCCGCCAGCTTCGCCAGCATCTTCGGTGGCGGCTGGGCCAACCCGGGCGCAGCCCCCGTCGTCTACGACGTCGTCAACCACCGCCTGATCCTGAACGACGTCAACGCCTCCTCGGGCGGCGGCTCGGTCCTGCTCGACGGTCAGATCATCAGCACGAACACGATCGGCCGCATCAAGGTCAATGGCGGCTTCGGCGATGTCAGCCTGGTCAACAATTCCGGGCTCGACCTCGTTACCAGCCGCATCAACACCGGCACCGCGGCAGGCGTGAACGCCAGCGTCAGCAAGATCACGATCGTCGACCGCCTGATCACCTCGGGGCCGAACACGACGGTCTATGCCTATACGCCGGGCTCGGGCATCGCCGTCTACAAGACGAACAACGGCGCCCAGCCCGTGCTCGGCACCACCACTCCGGTGGCCTTCGTCTCCGGCGACACGACCAGCTACACCCCCGTCGCCGGCACGCGCTATGAGTGGACGCAGCAGGCGCTGCTCGAGCGGGTCGGCCTGACGGTCGCCAACCGCAACCAGCGCGACGTCGTCTCCTACTGGGTCTACAGCTCCGGCACGTCCAGCAACCCCTGGGTCTATGTCGACGCGCAGTCGCCCAGCACCAATCCGGGCGCCGATCCGCGCTACTGGTGGTCGCGTTCGGCACAATCGCCCAGCGCGACCCCCGTCTCGGGGCGCCTGACCAACGACACGAGCCTGACCCATGTCGGCCTGACCCAGGAGATCACCGGCGGCCATCTCGATTTCATCAACAATTCGGCCAGCTATGGCGGCTGCCAGGGCGGCTCGCCCAACTATTGCGACCGCGGCTTCGTCGGCCAGCCCGGCGCCTCCCAGGCGGTCTGGGACTACAACTACGCCACCCGCGCCTTCGTCCAGGTCACGGCGTCGGTGAAGGCCGACAACCCCTTCGCCATCAGCTTCGCCGGCAATGCCGCGGGGCGCGTCAACATCCAGACCAATGGCGGGCTGCTGCTCCAGGGCAATATCGTCAATCCGAGCGGCTCCACGACGCTCAACGCCACCGGCGGCGCGATCACCCAGGCCGCGAACGTCTCGATCCTCAGCAAGGACCTGACGCTCAACGCTCGCGACGCGATCGGCACCGCGACGCAGGCGATCACGACGACGCTGACTTCCGGCGCCAGCCTCGCGGCGGCGACCGGTAGCGGCGGCATCCATCTCGACATCACCGGCGGCGCCCGCATCACCACCCTGCGCGCCGACGGCAATCCCAACGCCTATGGCGACGTCGTGGTGCGCGCCACCGGCAATCTCGAGGCGGCGGCCCAGTCGGGCGCCAACATCATCGGCCGCAACATCACCCTGTCGAGCGAGACCGGCGGCGTCGGTTCACTGACCACGGCGATGAAGCTGCGCGCCATGGCGACGCAGCTGCCGAACGGCAGCTTCGTCGACGGCGTCGTCAACGTCTCGGCGCTCGGCGATGTCGGCATCTCGCAGCTCGCTGGCGATCTGCGCGTCGGCGAGATCCGCAGCGACGCCGGCGACGTCCGCATCGAGGTCAGCAATGGCCGGCTCGTCTCGGCAACCGGGCAGACCTCGGCCCAGGCGCTGAGCGCCGAGCAGCTCTCGAAGGTCTCGCGCGCCCTGAAGCTCACAGCGAATGACGGCGCGGCGACCTCCGCCCAGGCGAGCATCGCGACCTTCGAAGCCCAGGTGACGCAGGCCTACGGGCTCTATTCGGCCCTGATCCGCAACGGCTCCGTCGACGGCAACGGCGCCTTCCGCCTGAACGACGCGGCGATCCCGCTCTATCAGACCTTCGCCGATGCCGCGCTCGGCCGTACCGCCAGCGCCCAGGAGGTGAAGACCTACGCGGCGGGGCGCTACGCCGCCTATGCGGGCGCCTTCGAGATCGCCTATGGCGCCGGCTGGGCGACCCAGGCCCGCTTCCAGCCCGCCACGCTGCAGAGCAACTACAGCTTCCGCACGACGGATGCCGATGCGGCCTCCGGCATCGCCAACCGCATCGCGGGCGACGCGGTCTGGACCGATCGGCAGCTCGTCTCGGCGATCAACCAGTCCGCCCTGCAGCCCACTTCGGGCTCGGTCGGCAATGGCACCGCGCTGGTCGTCGGCCGCGACGTGACGCTCGTCACCGCCGGCAGCATCGGCTCGCTGGCGGCCGACATGCAGGTCTCGCTCGACAGCATCCGCAACGGCACCATCAGCGACGCCGAGCTCGCGGCGCTCTCGGTCGCGACCACGCCGGGCAGCGTCAAGATCATGGGACGCCGGCAGGACGGCAGCCTCGTCGAGGTCACCGATCTCGGCAACGTCCCCAACGGCGTCACGCTCGCCCGCGTCGATGTCAGCCAGACCGCCCCGCTCTTCATCAACGCGACCGGGACCTTCAACGCCTCGGCCCAGGGCGACATCTATGTCCAGGCGACGGCGAATGTCCCCTCCAGCTCGACGCCGCGCTCGGCCGGCGCCACGCTCAATCTGGGTGCGATCAGCGCGACCGGCACGGTCAACCTGCAGGCGCCGCTCGCGATCACGGTCGCGACCCAGGCCGACGGCACCACGCCGCGTAGCCCGGTCCAGATCCAGACGGGCGGCGATCTCGTCCTCGTCGCGGGCGGGGGCGGCATCGGCTCGACGGCGACGCCGCTGACCTACCAGATCGGTGGCCGGCTGGTCTCCGCCTCGGCAGCCGCGGGCGACGTTGCCCTGGTCGCCCAGGCCGGCAATGCCGAGATCGGCCGCATCTTCGCCTCCGGCAACGTCGGTTTGACCGCGCGCAGCGGCTCAATCCTCGGTTATCTGCCGGGCGTCGCCATCGCCGCGACCTCGATCCGTCTCGATGCGAGCGGCGATATCGGCTCGGCCTCCGCCGCGCTCGGCCTGCAGTCCGCGTCGACCGGCTCCGTCACCGGACAGATCGGCGGGCGCGCCTGGCTCGCGGCGCCGACGACCGCAGGCCAGGCCCCCAGCACGCTGCGGCTCGGCGAAATCGCCGCCACGGCCGGTGTCGCCGCCACCGCCGATGGCGCCATCGAGGTTTTCGGCAACCTGCGCTCGAGCCAAGGCGGCGTATCCCTGACCGGCGCCGCGATCACGATGGCGGGCGGCTCGCAGATCAGCGCCACCGGTGCGGTGACCCTGGCTTCGGCCGGCACGATCACCCTCGGCAAGGTCGCGAGCACGCTCGCGGCCCCGGCCGGCGCCGCCTCGATCGCGCTGACCGCGGCCGGCACGATCCTCGGCAATGGCGACACTGGCACGCTGCTCGACGCGAGCGTGAGCGGCGGCGTCGTCACGCTGCTGGCCGGCGGCGACATCGGCAGCGGCCATGCTCCGCTCGCGCTCGACGCCCCGAGCCTGTCGGCCCGCAGCCTTAACGGCCATCTGAACCTGGCCGCGACGACGGTGCAGGCCACGAATCTGGCCGCCGATGCGGGATCGATCATGCTGACGGCGAGCGGCACGCTGGCCGTGGATGCCGCCACCAGCGCCGGCGCGACTGCGCTCTCGGCCGCCAACGGAACGCTGACGATCGGCACGCTGCTGGCTGGCGCCGCGAGCACGCTGGACGCCTCGGGGCTCGTCACGATCACCAGCGCGACGACAACCACAGGCGACCTCGCCATCATCTCCACCAGCGCCGGCATCACGGCGGCGACGCTTGTTGCAAGCCGCGACGCCACGCTGAACGCCGCAACGGCCGTTTCGGTCACCACCTCGCTCACCGCAGGCCGCACGGCCAACGCGACCACAAGCAGCGGCACGCTCGGCATCGCCTCGCTGCTGGCCGGCACCGACGCAACCCTCAACGCCAGCGGCGCCGTTACCCTCGGCGCCGCCACCGCCACGACCGGCGACCTCGCGATCACCTCGACGAACGCGGGCATAACGGCGGCGACGCTGGTCGCCGGACGCGACACCACCCTGAACGCGGCCACGGCCGTCTCGGTGACGACCTCGCTCACCGCCGGCCGCACCGCCAACGTCACCGCCTCCGGCGGGACGCTCGGCATCGCCTCGCTTCTGGCCGGCACCGACGCGACCCTCAGCGCAACCGGCACCGTCACCCTCGGCGACGCCGCTGCCACCTCCGGCGACCTCGCCGTCACCTCGACCGGCGCCGGCATCACCGCGGCGACGCTGGTCGCCGGACGCGACACCACCCTGAACGCGGCCACGGCCGTCTCTGTCACGACCTCGCTCACCGCGGGCCGCACTGCCAACGCGACCGCCAGCGGCGGAACGCTCGGCATCGGCTCGCTGCTGGCCGGAACGGACGCGAACGTCAGCGCAACCGGCGCCGTTACCCTCGGCGACGCCACCGCCACGACCGGCGACCTCGCCATCGCCTCGACCGGCGCCGGCATCACCGCGGCGACGCTGGTCGCCGGACGCGACGCGACTTTGAACGCCGGCACGGCCGTTTCGGTCACGACCTCGCTGACCACCGGCCGCACCGCGAACGTCACCGCCGCCGGCGGAACGCTCGGCATCGCCTCGCTGCTGGCCGGCACCGACGCGACCCTCAACGCCAGCGGCGCCGTCACCCTCGCCACCGCCACGACCGGCGACCTCGCGATCACCTCGACGAACGCGGGCATAACGGCGGCGACGCTGGTCGCCGGACGCGACGCGACTTTGAACGCCGGCACGGCCGTTTCGGTCACCACCTCGCTCACCGCGGGCCGCACCGCCGACGTCACTGCCGGCAGCGGCACGCTCGGCATCGCCTCGCTGCTGGCCGGAACCGACGCCACGCTCGCTGCCAGCGGTGCCGTTACGCTCGGCGACGCGACCACCACGACCGGCGACCTCGCCATCACCACGACCGGTGCCGGAATCACGGCGGCGACCCTCATCGCCGGGCGCGACGCGACGCTCAACGCCGCGACCTCGATCGCCGTCACCGCCTCTCTCACGGCCGGCCGCGATGCCGTGCTCTCGGCGATCGGAGGCAGCATCGACATCGCCCGGCTCTCGGCCGGCGGTCTCCGCCTCTCCTCCTCCGCCAGCCTGACGCTCGGAACGCTCGTTTCGACGCTCGGCGCCATCGCGCTGACCTCGACCGGCGGGAGCATCGACGCGACCGAGATCACCGCCGCTGGCGATGTGACGCTGACGGCGGCCGGCGCGATCCGCGTCGCGCAGACCCTGTCTGCGGGAGGCGCCGCAACGGCGGCAGCGGGTGGCGTGCTGGAGATCGACCGACTCGAGGCCGGCACGACCGCCACCCTCACCGCCGCCGGCGCTGCAACACTCGGCGAGGGCACGACTCTCACCGGCGACCTGACCCTGCGCTCGATCGGCGGGGACGTCACGGCGCAGGCGCTGCGGGCCGCGGCCAGCCTGCGGGTCGACGCCGCGGGCGCGATCACGGTGCCGGTCCTCGACGCCGGCCGCGATCTCGTGCTGAGTGCCGGCGGCGCCCTGCGCACCGAGCAGGCCGAGGCGCGCGGCGGCGATCTCGGCGCGACCGTCGGTTCGGCCGTCGCGACCCGCCTGGCCTCCTCTGGCAATCTTGCGCTCTCCGGCAGCGGCCGGCTCGATCTCGGCTCGCTATCCTCCGGAGGCGACCTTGCGGTCGCTTCGCGTGGCGGCTCGGTCGCGATCCTGTCCGCGCTCAGCACCGGCCGCACCGCGATCGACGCCGATGGCGATCTCGGCCTCGGATCCGTCACCGGCGCCGACATCGCCCTGGCCTCGCGCAACGGGGGCCTCGGCGCCGAGACGATCGACGCCGCCGGTCTCGCCACGCTGACGACCGCTGGCCGCCTCGCGGTCGGCAGCCTCTCGGCGCGCGACATCCGTGCGACGGCCGGCTCCACCCTCGATGTCACGACCCTGACCGCGGGCGGCAACGCCGAGCTGCGCTCGGGGACGGCGATGACGCTGCGCACCGCCCGCATCGGCCGTGACGCGACCCTGGTCGCGGGAGACATGCTGACGGTCCGCGAGATCGCCACGACCACGGGCGATCTCAGCCTCGCCACCAGCGGCGCGCTGGTCGGCGGCACCTTGACGAGCGGTGGCTGGACCCGACTCTCCGCCTCCAGCCTCGCCGTCACGCGTTTGACCAGCCGTCGTGCCGCCGAGATCGCGACGCTCGGCACGCTCGACCTCGCCGAGGCGTCGGTCGGTGGCGACGTGACGTTGACCTCGACCGCAGCCAATCTCGACCTCGGGACCGTTCTGTCCGACGGCTCGGCCACCCTGCGCGCCGCCGGCTCGATCCGGGCGGCGCGGATCGCCGCCGCCGACGTGCTGGCCTTGCAGGCCGGCCTCTCCGGCACCGGCTCGATCGCGATCGAGCGCGGCGCGGCCCTGACGACGACGGCGAGCGCACCCGACGAGGTCCGGCTCGGCCGCTTCGGCGCCGGCGCGAGCATCACCATCCTCGGCACGCACATCTCCGCCGACATCGTGCAGCTTCCGAGCGGCGGCAGCCTGCCGCTGGCGCTCGACATCGGCGGGGTCCGCGAGACGGTCGCCGAGACGGCCGAACTTTCCGTCGAGGCCGCGGCCTTGCGCGTGGGCCGCCTCGCCCTTCGCGATGGCCGCCTCGCCACGACGGCCGGCGATCTCGGCATCCTCCGCGCCACGATCCCCGGCGCGCTGACGCTGACGACGCCGGCGATGAGCGTGCTGGCCAATAACCGCAGTCTCGCCCCCGTCACCGGCTACGACGTGCAGCTCTATCCGAAGGATCGCCCGTTCTTCCTCAACGTAAATGGCAGTAGGCTTTCGACCGACGCCTTCATCATCCAGGCCGATTCGGACGTGGCACAGCTCTCCTCTAGCTTCGGCTCCTCGATGGCGCGCGATCTCGCCCGCCTCGGCACCCTCTTCCCCTCCGCGCCGTCCTTCGGCGAAACGGCGAGGCGCTTCGTTCTCGGGGAGGACGGCCGCTGGCGCGGCGTCTCCGGGGATCCGGAGACCACCGCCTCGATCGGCGGAACGACAGGTCCGCGCGTCAATCTCGGTGGCGCAGAGGGGCAGCCTTGATCCGCTCCCGCCTGGCCTTCGCCGCAATCGCCGTTTCTCCCCTCGCATTTTCGAATCCCGCTGCGGCCCAAATCGTGCCGCAGACGATCGAGAACGAGGCCGAGCGCCAGCGGCTCGAGATCGAGCGTCGCACGGCACCGCCGCGCCAGCGCGGCCCGGCCGTGATCGCGCCGCCCGCGGCGCCCCGGGTCGAGTTTCCGGCCGGCGGCACCACCGTTCTGCTGACGCGCATCGATTTCGATGCCTCGCGCCTGCTGGGCGCGGCCGAACTGGAGGCGATCAGCGCCCGCTATGTCGGCCGCCGCGTCGATCTCGCCGGGATCGGCCAGATCGTCCAAGCGGTGAACGATCTCTATGCCGAGAAGGGGCAGATCACCGCCAGCGCCGTCCTGCCGCCGCAGAAGCTCGATGATGGCGTGCTGCGCGTCCAGCTGGTCGAGGGGCGTGCCGGGGCGGTCTCGATCAAGGGCGGGGTGCAGACCTGGCCCTGGTATGTGCGCTCCCAGGTGCCGCTGATCGATGGCGAGGTCATCGACGCCCCTGCCCTCAACCGCGCCGTCTCGATCTTTAACCGCATCAACGATCTGCAGCTCAGGGCCCAGCTCGGCGCCGGCGCCAGCTTCGGCCTCACCGATGTCGAGCTCGCCCTCACCGAGCCGGCGCGCAACACGGTGCAGTTCTCCTACGACAACCAGGGTGTGCTCTCGACCGGGCGGTATCAGGGCACGCTCTTCCTGCGCCATCACAACCTGCTCGGCATCGACGACCGCATCGTCTTCTACGGTTCGCGCGCCCGCGGCAGCATCCTCGGCAGCGGCAGCTACACCCTGCCCGTCACGCCCTGGGGCACGCGGCTCGGGGCGAGCTTCACCCGCTCCGCCTACCGCATCGTGACCGGCGCGATCCGCGAATTGCGGCCGGAGGGCATCTCGGAAAGCGTCTCGCTGACGCTCTCGCAGCCCGTCTTCGCCACCGACGCCATCCTGCTGCAGGCCACCGGCGCGATCGGGACCGGCCAGGGCCGCAGCAAGCAGCTCGACATCGCCACTGTCGAAAGCCGCTACACCCGTGTCCAGGCCGGGCTCTCGCTGAACGTCGCGCTGCCCGGCCTCAACCACAGCTCGACCGCCAACTGGAGCGAGGTTTCCCATGAAGATCGGCTGGCGGAGCGCAAGCGCAGCCTCACGATCCTGACCGGCACCACCAGCTCGGTCTGGCGCATCACCGAGGATCTCTACGGCACCGCCGTCGGCGCCTGGCAGTACACGGGCGAGACGCAGCTGCCGGGCGACCAGATCTTCCAGATCGGCGGCCCGACCACCGTGCGCGGCTATCCGATCGGCGCCGCCTTCGGCAATTCGGGCTTCTACGCCCAGACCGAGCTGCACTGGCTCCTGCCCGATCCGCTGAAGCAGTTCGAAGCCTTCGTGTTCCTCGACCACGGCATCACCTACCCCAACGCCACCGACAGCATGCGCGCGACCTCGGTCGGCGCGGGCCTGGTCTGGCGCCCGGTCGACTGGGTCTCGCTCGAGGGCGGCTTCGGGCGTCCGCTCGAACGGATCTCGACGAACCAGCGCGATGTCGAGCTCTACATGCGGCTGACGCTGCGCAAGAGCATCTGAATTCACTCCGTCAGGACGAACCCATGGCCCCTCTGCCGCTCTTCTATTCCAGCATCGCGGTGCTCGACCGCAACACCCACCGGCAGTCGCGGCTGGCCCCGCCGAAGGCGCCCTATGCCTTCGCGGCCGGCGCCCATGTCCTGCCGGCGCTGATGGCCGAATTCGCACCGGCCTGCCGCGACATGCCGATCCTCTTCCTCGAGGAGCAGGGCGCGGTGTCGCCGCTCTTCATGGTCGGCATGCGCCCGGGCGAAGGCTGCTTCGTCGATGCGGAGGGGCGCTGGCGCGGCCAGCACGCACCGGCCTATCTGCGGCGCTACCCCTTCATCGGCGGCGACCTCGCCGGCGAGCAGCAGGTCATCTGCCTCGATGGCGGCTATGCCGGGCTGCAGGAGGCGGAGGGCGAACGCCTCTTCGACGACGAGGGCGAGCCCACGCCGGTCCTGCGCGACATCGTCGCCTTCGTCGCCGACTATGCAGAAGCCGCCAAGGCGACCGCGGCCTTCACCGCGGCGCTGAAGGAGCTCGACCTGTTCCAGACCATCAATGTCGAGATCCGGGCCGGCGACGGCACGACCTCCAGCTTCTCGGGCTTTTCCGCGCTCAGCGCCGAGCGACTCGATGCGCTCTCGGACGAGGCCTGGACGGAGCTGCGCCGCAAGGGCTACCTGCTGCCGATCCACGCCCATCTCATCAGCCTGCAGAACTTCGCCCGCCTCGGCGATCTCGCACAGTCGCGGGCCTGATCGCGCCCGACGCCCCGACCAACGGGTGATGGACTCGCGCCTGTGGCGCGCTTAATCCGGTAACGGCAAGATCGTTCGTCGGCTCCGGGGCGTCCTCATGAAAGACATTCTCGACCAGCTCGAAGCGCGCCGCGAAGGCGCGCGTCAGGGAGGCGGCGAGCGCCGCGTCGAAGCCCAGCACAAGCGCGGCAAGCTCACCGCGCGCGAGCGCATCGAGCTTCTGCTCGACAAGGACTCCTTCGAGGAGTTCGACATGTTCGTGCAGCATCGCTGCGTCGATTTCGGCATGGACAAGGCCGAGAAGATCCCCGGCGACGGCGTCGTCACCGGCTGGGGCACGGTCAATGGCCGCACCGTCTTCGTCTTCTCCAAGGACTTCACCGTCTTCGGCGGCTCGCTCTCGGAGACCCACGCCCAGAAGATCGTCAAGATCCAGGACATGGCGCTGAAGATGCGCGCGCCCATCGTCGGCCTGTTCGATGCCGGCGGCGCCCGCATCCAGGAAGGCGTGGCGGCGCTCGGCGGTTATGGCGAGGTCTTCCGGCGCAATGTCGCGGCCTCGGGCGTGATCCCCCAGATCTCGGTGATCATGGGTCCCTGCGCCGGCGGCGACGTCTACTCGCCCGCGATGACCGATTTCATCTTCATGGTCCGCGACACCTCCTACATGTTCGTCACCGGCCCCGACGTGGTGAAGACCGTCACCAACGAGACCGTGACCTCGGAGGAGCTCGGCGGCGCCAAGGTCCACACCAGCAAGTCCTCGGTCGCCGACGGCGCCTTCGAGAACGATGTCGAGGCGCTGCTGCAGATCCGCCGCCTGCTCGATTTCCTCCCCGCCAACAACACGGCGGGCGTGCCGGAATGGCCGAGCTTCGACGTGCCCGACCGCGTCGACATGAGCCTCGACACGCTGGTGCCGGACAACCCCAACAAGCCCTACGACATCAAGGAGCTGATCCTGAAGGTCCTCGACGAGGGCGATTTCTTCGAGATTCAGGGCGCCTATGCCGGCAACATCGTCACCGGCTTCGGCCGCATCGAGGGCCGCACGGTGGGTGTCGTCGCCAATCAGCCGATGGTGCTGGCCGGCGTGCTCGACTCCGACGCCAGCCGCAAGGCCGCCCGCTTCGTGCGCTATTGCGACGCCTTCGAGATCCCGATCGTCACCTTCGTCGACGTGCCCGGCTTCCTGCCTGGAACGGCGCAGGAATATGGCGGCCTGATCAAGCACGGCGCCAAGCTGCTCTACGCCTACACCGAATGCACCGTGCCGCTGGTCACCGTGATCACCCGCAAGGCCTTCGGCGGCGCCTATGACGTGATGGCCTCCAAGCATATCGGCGCCGACGTCAACTACGCCTGGCCGACCGCCCAGATCGCCGTGATGGGCGCCAAGGGCGCGGTCGAGATCATCTTCCGGGGCGGCGATGCCGAGACCATCGCGCGCCAGACCAAGGAATATGAAGACCGCTTCATGTCCCCCTTCGTCGCGGCCGAGCGAGGCTATGTCGACGAGGTCATCATGCCGCATTCGACAAGGCGCCGCATCGCGCGGGCGCTGGCGATGCTGCGGACGAAGTCGGTCGAGCGGCCCTGGCGCAAGCACGACAACATTCCGTTGTGAGAGCGGCGGCGTGGCCTCGTGCCGGGCTCGTGCCATGCTAGGTGCGGCGAGCCAACCTCCCGACATGACAGCCCCTTCATAATCGGTTAACCGGGCGCGTCCCTTGTTGCGCCCGGCCCGATGCTCTTCAACTCCTTCGCCTTCCTGCTCGCCTTCCTGCCGCTGGCGCTCGGTCTGCACTGGCTGGTCGAGCGATTTGCGCCGCTCTGGCGGCTGCCGCTTCTGCTGGTGCTGTCGCTGGCGTTCTATGCCTATTGGGACTGGCGCTTCCTGCCGCTGCTGATGGCCTCGATCCTGGTCAACTGGCTGGTCGCGGAGGGCTTCCAGAAGACCCGTTCCGGCGCGCTGATTACGGCTGCCATCGTCGCCAACCTGCTCGTGCTGGCGCTGTTCAAATACTTCAACTTCTTCGGCGATCTCGCTGCGATGATTCCGGGTTTGCCGGCGCCGAAGCTCGATCTGGCGCTGCCGCTCGGCATCTCCTTCTTCACCTTCCACCACGTCATGTATCTGACCGATCTGCGCCGCGGCCAGGCGCCGCGCTACGATCTCGTCCGCTACGGGCTCTACATCGCCTTTTTCCCGCAGGTGCTGGCGGGGCCGCTGGTGCGCTGGCGCGAGATCATGCACCAGTTCGAGGAACGGCCCTATCAGCGGCCCGACGCCGCCGAGCGCTTCGGCCGCGGGCTTCTGCTGCTCACCGCCGGCCTCGCCAAGAAGGTGCTGATCGGCGATCCGCTGGCCGAATACGCCAATCCGGTCTTCGCCGCCGCGGCCGCCGGCAAGGTCGTCTCGGTGGTCGAGGCCTGGCAGGCGACGCTGGCCTTCACCTTCCAGATCTATTTCGACTTCTCCGGCTACACCGACATGGCGCTGGGCCTCGCCCTGCTGCTCGGCATCGTGCTGCCGCAGAATTTCGAGACGCCCTATCGCTCGACCAGCATCCAGGATTTCTGGCGGCGCTGGCACATGACGCTGTCGCGCTTCCTGCGCGACTATCTCTACATCCCGCTCGGCGGTTCGCGCAGCGGCCTGCCCACGCAGGTCTGGGCGCTGTTCGCGACCATGGCGCTGGGCGGCCTCTGGCACGGCGCGGGCCTGACCTTCGTCGCCTGGGGCGCCGCCCATGGCCTGGCCCTGATCGTCGCGCTGTTCTGGCGCCGCGCCGGCTGGCCGATGCCGCCGCTGCTCGGCTGGCTTCTGACCTTCCTCTTCGTCGCGTTCTGCTGGGTGCTGTTCCGCGCGACGAGCTTCGAGGCGGCGATGACCATCTACAAGGGCCTCTTCGGCTTTGCCCCGCTCGGCACCGGCTTCAAATGGCGGGCGCTGCTGCCGGCCGCCGCCTTCGCGATCATCGGGCCGACCGCCTGGGCCCTCGTCCACCAGCTCGCGCCCTCGCGCTGGCTCGCCATGGCGGCGGGCGTGCTGTTCGTCCTCATCCTCTTCAAGATCGGCGAAGACGCCAATTATGAGTTCATCTACTTCCAGTTCTGACGCGGCGGTCGGCGCTTCGGCGGCGAGCGAAGCCCGCTGGGCTGGGTTCGCGCGCGCCTTTGTCGTTACGGCGCTGCTGGCGCTGCTCGGCACGCTGACGCTCGCCTGGCTGATCGACCCCTACGACACCGGCAACAGCCCGCTGTCGCTGCGCGAGGGCGTGCGGCCGCAGGGCCCGCGTACCGCCGCTGCCAGCCGCGGCCGCGACCCTGCCTTTCAGGGCGCGATCTTCGGCAATTCCCATGTCCAGCTGCTCTCGCCGGAGCGGCTGCAGGCAGCGACCGGCATCCCCTTCGTCTCGCTGATGGCGCCCGCCTCCGGCCCGAAGGAAGGACTCGTCCTGTTGGACTGGTTCCTGCGCCATCGTCGCGAACCGCCGCAGGCCGTGATCGTCGGCATCGACGACCTCTGGTGCACGGCCGATCCGGAGATGCCGAACGCCAAGCCCTTCCCCTTCTGGCTCTACAGCCGCGACCGCGCCGAATATCTCGTCGGCCTGCTGCGCTTCGACGTGCTGGAGGAGTTCCAGCGCCGCATCGTCTATCTCCTCACCGGCCGCGGCGAGCGCGCCAGGCCCGACGGCTACTGGGACTACGAGCCCAATTACGTGGGCATGGGCTATGATCGCGACCCCGGCAAGCGGGCGGAACTCGAGACCTATGGGCCGATCGGCGGCAGCAACGCCAACGGCCCCTACCCGGCCGCCACGGCGCTGGAGGCGATGCTCGCTCGGGTGCCCGGCACAAGGCTGATCCTGCTGCGCCCGCCGGTCTATCGCTCCGCCCTGCCCCTGCCGGGGACGCCCAATGAAGCCTATGACGCCGGCTGCCGAACCGCTTATGCAGAGCTTGCGGCGCGCCGCCCGCTGACGATCCTGATCGACTGGCGCCGCGACCGGCCCGAACTCCACGATCCGAATCAGTTCTTCGACCGCACGCATTACCGCCAGCCCCTCGCCCGCGAGGTCGAGGCCGAGATCGCGGCCGCCCTGAAGGCGATGCGCTGAGGCGGCCCCGCCGCCGCTGCCGCACGCGCAAATCCCTGTGACACCGTGCAAAACACGGCCGTGTGAAGAAGCGTGCGGGGCTCCGCAATCCGATTGTGGGGGCCTCTCGCCATCGCTATAAGGGCGCCAAATCGGCGGCCCTCCCACGGCAAGGTCGGTGGGCGCCGGGGGACGACAACCAGAGAGTGCGCCTATGTCGAAGCAGATCATCCTCGACGCGGACTACAAGCCCAGCGACGACGAACCGTTCATGAACGACCGGCAGCGCGAGTATTTCCGGGGCAAGCTGCTGGCGTGGAAGGACGAGATTCTGAAGGAAGCCCGCGAGACGCTGGTCACCCTGCAAAGCGAGAGCGAGAACCACCCCGACATCGCCGACAGGGCCTCCTCCGAAACCGACCGCGCCATCGAACTGCGCGCCCGCGACCGCCAGCGCAAGCTGATCGCCAAGATCGACGCCGCCATCGCCCGCATCGACGACAACACCTATGGCTATTGCGAGGAGACGGGCGAGCCGATCTCGCTGAAGCGGCTCGAGGCGCGGCCGATCGCCACCCTTTCGCTGGAAGCGCAGGAGCGTCACGAGCGCAACGAGCGCGTCTTCCGCGACGACTGAGACTCTCGTCCACGCCGGACGCATCGAGCCCCGCTCCTCCGGAGCGGGTTTTTTCGTGGCTCACGCCGCTGCCGTCACGCGCGGCTTTCCTCGCCGCCTCGGCCCGGTCTATGCTGCCCCCGGGGATGCCGATCGGCCTGCGGAGACGGCGATCGGCGGCGGGGGACAAGCGTCATGTTGCGTTGGATCATGCGTCCATGCCTGGCCGCACTCCTGGCCGCCGGCCTCTCCGGCTGCGCCGGCGATGTCCGCGGCGTTCTGCTGCCCGTCGCCACGGCAGCGCCTGACGCCAGCCGCGTCACCATGCTGGTTGCGACCACGCGCGCGCCTGATCCGGACGACGGCCTGCTTTTTTCGGGCGAACGCGGCCGGCCAAGCTTTGCCGAGATCACCGTTTCGGTGCCCAGCGAGGCGCGTCGCAAGGTCGGCGAAGTGCAGTGGCCGAAGGCCCTACCCGGCAATCCCGAGACCGATTTCGTCACGCTCAAGGTCGAGAAGCTCGACCAGAAGGGCGTGATCTCCCGCTTCCACACCGCGGTCCAGAAGGTCCCGAAGCGCCGGGTGATGGTCTTCATCCACGGCTTCAACAACCGCTTCGAGGACGCCGTCTACCGCTTCGCCCAGATCGTCCATGATTCGAAGGCGCAGGTGGTCCCGATCCTGTTCACCTGGCCCTCGCGCGGTTCGGTCTTCGCCTATGGCTATGACCGCGAGAGCGGCAACTACTCGCGCCGCGCGCTGGAAAACCTGTTCCAGGCGCTCGCCCGCGACCCGGCCGTCGGCGAGGTCTCGGTGCTCGCCCACTCGATGGGCAACTGGGTGACGCTGGAAGCCCTGCGCGAGATGTCGATCCGCAACGGCACGATCTCGCCCAAGATCGCCAATGTCATGCTCGCCGCGCCCGATGTCGATGTCGACGTCTTCCGCAGCCAGGTCGCCGACATGGAGGGCCGCCGCCCCCGCTTCACCCTCTTCGTGTCGCAGGACGACCGGGCGCTGGCGGTCTCGCGCCGGGTCTGGGGCAGCACCGCCCGCCTGGGCGCGATCGATCCCGACACCGAGCCCTATCGCACGCAGCTCGAGAAGGCCGGCATCACGGTGCTGAACCTGACCTCGCTGCGCTCCGGCGACCGGCTCAACCACGGCAAGTTCGCCGAGAGCCCCGAGGTGGTGAAGCTGATCGGCTCGCGCCTGATCGAGGGCCAGCCGATCACCGACACCCGCATCGGCCTGGGCGAAAAGGTTCTCCAGGTCACTGCCGGCACCGCCGCGGCCGTCGGTTCCGTGGCGGGGCTCGCGATCTCGGCGCCCGTCGCGGTGGTCGATCCCGAGACCCGCCGCAACTTCGCCGATAAGACGGAGGCCGTCGGCCAGGCCCTGCGCGACGCAGGGACCGCCGTGACGACAGACTGAGCCCTCAGCGCACCGGTACCGCGCCGGCGCGCGGCTCGTGGATCGGGCAGCCATTCTGGCGGGCCCTCAGATCCTTCGACATCGCATAGGTCTCGCGCCTTGCGCGGTTGATACCGCCCAGCGGCCGGTGCGCCACGAGCGCGTGCCAGACCGAGAACGACATCCGATCATCGATCGCGGCCGCACGCGCCTCGCTCCAGGATTCCTGGGGCGCGACCTCGACGCGCGCCACCGTGACGAAGGGACTTTCCTCTTCCGGCCAGACCACCGAAGCGTCCTCGATCGGCATGGTTTCGGCGTTGGTCCGCAACTGGACCCTGAGCTCCCAGACCCCGCCCTGGGCATGGAAGTGGTCGATTAGGCTGTCGCGAAGCCCGTTCGGCCGGCCGCGCACATCGAGTTCGGCATCCTCGAGCCGCTTCAGCGCGTCGGAAGCCGGGGCGAGCGAAAACTTCGCGACATGCTCGCCATAGCGGAAGGGCGTCTGGCCGTAATAGGTCTCTCCGAGGGGGTTGGTCATCGGATGCCCACCGACGGATTTCAGCGTCGCGCTTTCGCCGCCGACAGCCTCGATCACCTGCTCCGCGCCGCGCGCCACGGTCGAGAAAGCCTTCTTCAGCCCGGGCGCGCGGTCGGTCGTCTTGGCCAGCAGCGACAGGCTCTTCGCGAAGGCCGCCGGGTCCGGCGCCAGGAAGGCTGGCCCGTTGACCATGACGAAATCCTGCGTCGGCGCCTCGTTCGGCGCGAGATGCTCGCCCTCGACGCCGACGACCTTCAGCGCCAACCCGCGCGGCACCGAGACCGCGTCGTCGAGGATGTCGCCGGGATTGGTCGAGATCCGCAGGATCGCTTCATGCCGGCCGGGCTTCGCGAACAGCCCCTGCGCGTAGGGCGCCGGCAGCCCGTCCAGCACCGTGAAGGTGCCGACGAGCAGCGCATGGCTCTTGGCATGGACGGTGCGCAAACCGTGCCCGCCATTGGCGAAGGTCGTCTCCCCGATGGAGCGCAGCGCCTCCTCGAGATCGCGGATGGTCTGCGCTTCGTCCGGAGCGGGCTGCTCCAGCGCGGGGTCATAGGGCAACGGCGTGGCGGCAGTCTTCATGGGGCTCTCCGGATCGACGGTTGTCTCTCAACCGCCGGTCCGGACCCCTTGTTCCTGTCCCCCTCGACGGCTCAGGCCGGCAACACGACGACCTTCGTCTTCACCGGAGTCTGGTCGTAGAGGTCGATCATGTCCTGCGTCAGCAGGCCGACGCAGCCGCTGGTGATGCCGGAGCCGATCGATTCCTCGTCGAGCGAGGCATAGATCGTGTAGAGCGTATAGCGGCCGTTCTGGTAGAGATGCAGTGTGCGCGCGCCCAACGGATTGTCGAGGCCGCCCGGCATGCCGCGAGCGTATTTGGCGGCTTCCGGCTGGCGCTTGATCATCTCCGGCGGCGGCGTCCAGGTCGCCCATTCCGACTTGCGACCGACATAGGCATCGCCGCTCCAGCGGAAACCGTCGCGGCCGACATTGGCGCCGTAGCGCGTGGCGTTGCCGTCGCCCTCGATGCGGTAGACATAGTAGTTGCCCGGATCGACGATGATCGTGCCCGGCGCTTCCTTGCTCTCGTAGCGCACCGTGCGGCGCCAGTATTTCGGATCGACCTTGCTCGGATCGGTCGCCGGAATCGCGAATTTCTTGTCGTCGACGGGCCCGTAGAGCTTCTTCGCCTCAGCGAGGCTCATCCCGTCCTGGGTGACGCAGCCTCCGAGCCCGAGCGCGCCGAGCGCCGCCGTGCCGCCGAACAGGAACGCCCGGCGATCGAGCGCCGCCGCGGCGGCTTTTCTGCCGTCGATGATCATGATGTCGGACGTCCCATACGCTGTTGAACCGGTCGCGAGGCCATGGTCTGACAGTGGCCGTGACCCTCGCGCGGCGGAGACTGTCGCCAGATCGCGCGCTTGGCAAGGGCGAGGTTGAGGCTGCGCCTTCCGCCGCCAGCCGCCGCGGGGCCTGTGGCGCCCCCTCGTCCCTGGCCCTTGTGACGCATTGGCCGGCCCCGAAACGCGAAACGGCCCCGCCCGGAAGGGCGAGGCCGAACGGCCTGCGAGAAGGCAGACCGCAGAATGCTTACGGCTTGGCCGGCACGCTGGTCGAGCCACCGCCGGCCGGGTTGGGCGCCGTTCCGGTCGGCCGGGTGGAGGGCATCGTGCCGGAAGGCGCCATCGGCGGATTGGACGGGGCGCCGAGCACGCCGCCGCCGGCCGGATTGGCGGTCACGCCGGGCTGGCCGGTCGGCGCCACGGTGGCATCATTCGGCTTCGGCGTGGGAGCGGCGGTGGTCGGGCGGTTGTTGCTCGGGGCGTTGACGGGCGGCTGGGTCGACTGGGCGGTCGCGACCATCGGGGCCAGCGCGAGCGCGCCGGCGAGCGTCAAGGTCTTCAGGCTCATGGATGTCTCTCCGTTGTTGCGGTGTCCCCGAACCAACGGCAGGCACCAGCAAGGGTTCCCCGAGGTCGTCACCGCCCAGCTGCGACCTTTCCGCCCCCCGCAGGGCGACAAGCCCGCGCCAGACGCGCCGGATTCCAGCCGGGTGACGACGCCGGTGAGGATGAGCGAGGACACCAGCCCATCACCGGCAGTCGACCGTGGAACATTGTCGATGCGGTCCGGTTCGTCTTCGAGCGGCATGGATCGGGCGGCGCCAAATCAGGTGGCGCCAGGATCAGCCACCCCATCCCAGCGGCGACGCAGAAGGAGAGACAACAATGGGCGGCATCTTGCTTTGGTTGATCGGCATTCCGATTCCACTGATCATTCTGCTCTACTTCATCTTCTGACGGTTTTGGGCGTCGTTCGGGGCCTACTCATCGGCTTGAGGCTCAGACACGGGCAGGTCCAGCTTTTCGCCTGACCTACCTCAGGTTTGCGACTACCGACGATCATCGGCTGAAGGGTTCGGCCACCTCGCGCTGCGAGGTGGCCTGAGCGGTCCCAGCCGAAATCCCCGCCCGCGCTCGCACGCGGGCGTCACAAACGAGGGGCAGCGGAGCGCCGCGAGGCGCGGGTCTCGAATCCGCATCCGTTGAGCCAGGATGCGGCGCGGATGGATTGAGCCACCATCCGCACGCCCCGTGGCGCTCCGCTTGTCGGCGATTTCGGACTCCGGGCCGCGCTTATCGGGTCGAAGGCCATCCTCCGCCGCGAGCCCTCGGGCGCCAGTTCCCCTCATCGGGTTGTCGCGCCGTCCGGCATGGGACGAAGGCATGATGCGATGCGACCGGTCCAGCGAGCTCCTCGCACAGGGATCATAGTGTCCCCAGGTCGGTGCCCCGAAGCCTCCCGAGTCCGGCTTGTGAGACCGGCCGCAGGCGCCGCCCCCATCCCCACCAACGGCACACCTCCGGATGGCTGCCCCTCGGGGATGAGGTGGGACGATTATGGGGGTGGTTGGCGGGGCGGGGATAAGTTCTCTCTCAGCACGTCGTGTCGCGCAGACTATGAAGGCGCCGTTGGCGGCATTTGCCCATAGCTGACTCTGGGAGTGTCTGGTTTCGAGCATTTCTAGTTCGGCAATGCGCTACAGTGGCGCAGCGGGCTCTGAGCCAAATCCGCAATCTCTGCTTCACCGCAGCCTAATCCGCGGGATGGATCGACCGGCGAGGTCGCCTACGACACGGAAAATCTTCGCCCGCTGAGGCTAACTCGTGGCGGCTATAGGCTCGCATGGATGACACGGTGAGACGACCGGCCTCTAGCAGGTCACCTCAGCGGTTGGTGCCCGTCAGCGTCCGGGCCAACGCCGCGCCCGTACGCTTCTCGGGTCGGTAGCGAACCTCGATGAGGTGTCGCGAAAGGCTGAATGGCAGAATGGCGATGAGGATGTGGAATCCTGAAAGGATCAATTTTCGGGCGGGCGGAAAATAATCTCCGATGATAACGTTGAGCAGCTTGGGAAGTTGTCGATAGCGACCCACTTGGCCGACGACCGATGCGAGGATCAGCTTTTTTTCCAAGTAAAAATACGTCGTGTCGATATCGACGGGCTGCTGCTTTGAATCCCGGGGCATGACCCTGTTGAGGTGAGCAATACAGTTCCTGAAGCGCTGCATATGCTGCCGGATTGTGTCGGCGTCGATCCCGCGGCCGACCCCTGAGAGGTTGCGGTCATGGACGCGGTAGAGCCCCAGCTCCTCCGGCAGAGATACGATCTCGCCGAAGAAGGGAGCCGCTAGGATGATGATTCCATCGACCGCGTTGTCGTAATCGGCGTCACGCAGCAATTCGCACAGGTCGCGCCTGAAGACGTTGCCCGACGTCGGCGGGCTGACATAGACACCCGTCCTGCGGACACGCTCCTGCAGATCGCCAACCCTGCAGATGAGCTCGGGGTGAGGAACCATCGAGCCCAGGCGCTGGCCGCCGCCGTCGACGCGGCCAAGGCAGAACTGCACCTTGGCGACTTCTGGCTGCAGATGGGGGATGATCGCGTCGAGCGCGCCTGGCAAGAGCTCGTCGTCCGCGTCGAGGAACAGCACGAAAGGCGCCGTCGTCTGGTCGAGGCCATAGATGCAAGCGCGGCGCTGGCCACCGTTCTCGATGCGGAAAGCTCTGACCCCCGTCTGGCGGATGACCTCCCAGGATTCATCCGTCGAGCCATCATCGACGACGATTACCTCGCAGTCATCGCGGCGCTGAGCGAGCACGCTGCCGATCGCTCGCTCGACATATTCGGCATAGTTGTAGCAGTTCACGATCACCGCGAGCCTGAACGTCGAGCTGGTCATGCCTCGCCCCGCTTGAGCCTCTGTCTGAGGTCCGCCCTCCGCGCTCGGCATGCCGTTCCCAGCTGCCAGCAAAGCCCCCGACTTGGCGCAGACTTTGCAAGAGCCGTACCGTGACAAGCGCTGTTTCGCGGTCGGTGCGATGGCGTCGAGAGAGCGATGTCAAAAAGGAAGATCACTATCCTCTACGTCGTGCCGCCGACGCGCTCCTTCGCCGGCATCGAGCGCGTGACCGATTCGATCTGCTCGGCGCTGGCGACCGAGTATGCGGAAGACGTCGCGGTTTCGGTGCTCTACACCTCGCCCTTCGAGCAGATCGTCGGCCATGTCAGGCCGTACAACGTCGTGCTCAGCTTCGCGAGCGGGCGGTTCGACCTCCTCCGTCGGGTCCGGCGGGTGGTTGCCGAGGGCCGGTTCGACCTTGTCGTCGTGCCTCAGGTCGAGGCCACCGCCGTGTTCTGGCTTTGCTGCCTCGGCCTCCGGCGTCGCTTCATCCTTTATTTGCACGGCAATCCGAGGCTTGAGCGGCGCTCGCCCATGGCGAAGGTGCTGTTTGAGGTGATGCGGTTTCTCGTACTGCCGCGGCTGACGCGCATTTTCGGCACCTCTCCACGCCAGCTTGAGGCCTTCAAGGCCGACTATCCGAGCGAGGTCGAGCACGTCTGGGTGCCCAATCCCGTGCGTTCGTTCGACCGGCCTACGCCCGATCACCGTGACAGAGGGAGTGCCGTTCGCTTCGTCACCGTGGGGCGGTTCGCCTATCAGAAGGGCTACGATATTCTGCTGCACGCGTTTGCAGCCTTCTGCCGAGAGCGTGACGGCGCTCAACTTTCACTCGTCGGCTACGGTGAGGACGAACCGGCGATCCGCACGCTGATCGACCAGCTCGGCCTGTCCGGGCGCGTGACGATCGAGCATTACCCCGACAGCCCTGCGACCCCTCTCTCGCGAAGCGACGTCTATTTGTCAGGAGCACGCTGGGAGGGCTGGTCCCTCGCCATTTGCGAAGGTTTGCGCTTCGGCCTGCCGGTCGTCGCCTTTGACTGCGAGTTCGGGCCGAGCGACATCATTGTCGATGAGCGGATTGGCCGTTTAGTCGCGTTGGATGACGTGGCCGGCTTCGTGGCAGCGATGATCTATTACCATGACAATGTCGCAGCCGAGCGCCGTCACGCTGAGTACCGTGCCCGTTACATCGACCAATTCAGTCTCGACAAGGTCGTGCATGCACACGCGCAAGCTCTGCTTGCAGCGGTCGATTGAAACGAGCAACAGCCCGCCAGATGTGCGGGCTTAAGCGGCGGCCCCGCTCGCGCCTGATGAACCTCGCGGCCGTCGCGGCCTCTCGTCGAGCCGTCGACGCTCCGAATCGCCGCCCGGCGATAAAAACCGTACCTCGATGACATACCGTTCATCCAAGGTTCGGCCAGGCGGTCGACGCCGCCGGTTGCTCAGAAGAACCCCTCGCCTCCTCTTGTGCAAGGATCGACACGCCTTTGCGTGCCGCCTCGGGGGCGGCAGGGCCCACCGCGTGCCCCGCCACAGCGCGATAATTCCCCTCGGCGAGACCGGACCCGGTCGATCGCAAAACCGGACCTCGCTTGCTGAACGGCCGAACAGCGACAACGGCCATGCTCGTCGATCCGGAGCAGACTACGAAAGCAGTGCGTATCGCCTGAACCGCTCCAGGGCGAGAACGAGGAGAAGTCCGAGGCCAAGCCCTGCCGCCTTCACCAGCGCGTCCTGAACCGCGCCGTGGCGTGTCGGGGTCCAGCCCTGGGCGAGTTCGAGCAGCGCGACCGCACCGAGCCCGACGGCGAATATCACAGGACGCTGCCTTGGGTACCCGATCGCGAAGGACGCGGCGGTCACGAGGAAGGCGAGGCTCCGTTCGATATTGGGCACCAGCCAAGGGACGGACGGTCGCTGCTCGATCCCGGACAACGTCGCATAGACGATCCCTATCAGCAGTCCCCAGCCCAAGACTCGAAAGCCGAGCCTGAGCAATGCCGTCCGTGCGCCGATGCTCAGCGACAAGCGCGCTAGGAGGCCGATTGGTCCGGCGACACCCCGCAACTTGCCAGCGTGGCCGAACCCCGCGAGCCCGTCGTGGCAAGCCATGAGAAGCGCGCGCTGCGCCCGCAGCTCCTCAATCCTGCGATAGGCGGCCATCATCTGCGCCTCGGCCTCGACCAATCTGGCTTCATCGGCGGGCTCGCGCTCGAAATAGATCCCGTCCTCGTTCCCCATCAGCGTAGCGGCACGGGTTCGTGCCTCCTCGAGCCGCCGTGACAGCCCTGCGATCGCGCGCTCGATTTCGGTGACGGTTGCGCTGAGTTGCAGGTGAAGGGGGCGGAGCCTTTCGATATCGGTCTGCCGATCCCGGTCGGCCCCGCGAAACCTCACCGGAAGCGCCATCGCCAGTCTCCCCCGACAAGAGCGGATGCTAAGCGAGGCGCCACTGCGCAGCCCGCTCCCGTGGGGAGATCAGCAATTCATGTGCCAGACGATCGTCGCGCCTCCGTCAACGCCCCTGGCGCCGGGCGAGGATATCGAGGAGGCCACGCGGTCGCGTAGCGTCGCTGTCAGCGGTCCGCGATCTGAGCAGGACGAAGACGATGGCGAGGAGCGAGACGGTCACGCTGGCCACGACCGCCGCGACGACCAGCGCCACGAGCACACCCTGCGGCCAAGCCAGCCAGAGCGTCAGCGCGCCGCTGGCGAGGGCGGCCGAAAAGAGGACGATCAGCATCGCTCGGGCTTTCGCAGCTCGCTATCGACGGGTGATTATAGCTTCGCGCGGGTGACCGAGAAAGACTTACACACGCGACCGCCACGGCAAATCTGAGCCGTCATGGTTAAGGGAACGCTAACGCCGCCGGCGCCGTGGCAACAGATTTGCTACGCGTGGTTGAGATCAGCCAGTGGCGGAGCGTTTTGTGAGACGTTGTCCCCCCTTCGACTGTCTTTTTCCGTCCTGCCTTCGCAGATCGTGGCGGGCATTCGCATGGTCCGTGGCGCTGATATCGCTCTTCGTCATGGGAGCCGCCGGATCGCTTCATGCCAATGGATTCGAATACCGGGTCGCCGCCCAGGATCGGCTTAGGATCAAGGTTTCGGAATGGCGCCCGACCTCGCGAGAGCTGTTCGAGTGGTCGGCGCTGACCGGCGAATTCGGTGTCAGCTCGGCCGGCATGCTCTCGCTGCCGATCGTCGGCACCTTTTCGGTCGACGGCAAAGCGCCGGCCGAGATCGCGGCCCTGATCTCGGAACGGCTCAAGAGTGCAGCCGGGCTGGTCAACGCCCCGGCGGCGGCCGTCGAGATCGCGCAGTACCGGCCGATCTACATCGTCGGCGCGGTCGAAAGGCCGGGCGAATATGCCTTCAGGCCGACGATGACCGCACTTCAGGCCGTCGCCATCGCTGGAGGGTTCCAGCGGATGGAGCTGGCGCTGGGCCGCTTCGAGCGCGAGACGATCATCGCCGAGGGTGAAATCAGGGTCCAACAGACGCAGTTGCTCTCTCTACAGGTCCGTCGCGACAGGCTTCTCGCCGAGGCGAGCAAAGCAGAAGCGATCTCCTTCTCGGAGAATCTGCGTCGCGGCCTCGATGACGGCGTCGCCCAGGCGATGCGTGAGGAGGAGGCGTTGTTCGCCTCGCGCCGCAAGGCGACCCGTTCGCAACTCGCCCTTCTGGACCAATCGCGCGCGTTGCTTGAGGAGGAACTGCGGACGCTTGGCGCGAAGGCTCTGACACAGCAGCGGCAGCAGGATCTCATCCGGCGCGAACTCAGCAATATCAACAGCCTGATCGCCAAGGGACTCGCGGTAAGTCCCCGCCAGCTTGCGGTCGAACAGAACCTCGCGCAGTCGGAAAGCCAGGCGCTCGATCTGATGCTCGCGACCGCCCGCGCGAAGCAGGAACTCAGCCGAATAGACCGCGCCGCGGCCGAGCTGGAGAATCAGCGCGAAATCGACATTGGGCGCGAACTTCGGGAGACCCAGCTCTCGCTCAAGCAGACCGACGATCGCATCATTGCCCTGCGCGCGCTCATTCACGAGTCGACCGCGCTCGCCCCGCAATTGCAGAGCCAGCAGGAAAAGCAGCTCGGGCGCATGCGCTTCAGCGTCCAGCGGCGCCAGGGTGGCAGCGTCAATGAGATCGCGATCGACGAAGCCTCACCGATCCTGCCCGGCGATATCGTCAGAATCGATCGGGCCTCGCTGCAGTCGGTTCTCTCGTCGCTTTCGCCGGGCGGCTCACAGAACTGAGCGGTCGCGCCCGCATACCATAGCAAGGCTTACGCCATGTGGAGGTTGGCTCATGCTGTCATCCGAATGGCCTGCGCGCATTTTTCTCGCGGATGAGCACCCAATTTTCTTGGCTGGCCTCAAGGCCTGCCTAGCGGAGCAGCCCGACATCCAAGTCGTTGGCGAGGTCAACTCTTCCGCGCAGCTCGTTCAGTTGGTCGAGACGGCGGCACCGCACGTTGCCGTCGTGGGCGAGAGCTTCAACGGAGTTTCGGTAGCCGAGGGCCTGCTGAGCGCTCTACCAGCGCATCGCGTTATCCTTGTCGCCGAAGAGGCCGACGCGCTGCGCGCGCACCGGCTGCTGGCAATGGGCGCGCGCGGCTATGTGCTGAAGCAGTCGCCGGGCTCGGTCGTGCTCAAGGCCATTAGGGCGGTTCTTCGCGGTGGGAGCTTCTTCGATGCGATCGAGGCACCGCGGACGCCGTCCCGCAACGGGCGCGGCCCTGTATTGACCCAACGTGAGCAGGAAGTTTTGCGCCTGATAGCGCTGGGATTCAGTATTCGTGAAGCTGCGGAACGCATCGGCATTACGACGAAATCAGTGGAAACCTATAAAGCGCGAGCTAGCAGCAAACTGAGCATCGATAGCCGTCAGAAGATCGTCCAATACGCGATCACGCGCGGATGGTTTCAGTAGTACGGTGGCACTGGTCGGCCGGCTTATCTGGTCAAATGGAGGCGGCATCTTCTCAATTGCCGTAACGCCGCATCGCGGGAGCCGGCTGCCGTAAGCGTTCTTCCACTATGCCGTTGAAAGCGGCAAAATCTTGCCAGACCTGTCAGGGATTTTCCCGACAAAGCCTGCGCGGTAACCATCTACGATTTGATGTGAATAAACATTTTGCAAGGCTTAGAATCATCTTGTCATGTATTCTATCTCGCTTAATAATCTATTAATGAATGCTCAACGAGTTGGGTGATGCAATGAGCCGGCCCCTTGACTCGCAGGAATTGTCGCCTCCCTTCGCTCTATCCCTTCGATCCAAGAGGGCTGACCACGATACTCCGCAGTTTGCAATAAAGAGAGGTTTCGACTTTACGGCAGGATTGGTCTTGCTGTTTTTGCTCGCGCCGCTGATGCTGCTGATCATTGTGCTGATCAGGGCCGGAGACGGCGGTCCGGCATTCTATCGGCAAACCCGGATCGGCCGAGGCGGCAGGGCCTTCCGCTGCTGGAAGTTCCGCACGATGGCGTGCAATTCGGACGAGGCGCTCCGGCAGATTCTGGCATCCGATCCGACCGCGGCGCGAGAATGGGCCGAGAACCAGAAGTTGACCCATGACCCTCGGGTCACGCCGGTCGGTGTTTTCCTGCGGCGATCCAGCCTGGACGAACTCCCGCAACTCTTCAACATCGTTGTGGGTGACATGAGCTTCGTTGGACCGCGCCCCATCGTGGCAGCCGAACGCGAGCGCTATGGGGAGGCTTTCAGTCACTGCTTTTCGGTTCCGCCGGGATTGACAGGGCTCTGGCAGGTCAGCGGCCGCAGCGACTGCTCCTACGCGACGCGTATTTCGCTCGACAGCCAGTATGTCTCGGAATGGCACCTTCTCCTCGACGCCAAGATCCTGATGCGGACGGTGCCTGCGGTGCTGACGCAAAAGGGCAGCCGTTAGCTGCCGCCCCGATGTCCAGCGCATCGGACAATCGACGCCCAGACCAGATGAGTTCCACGGAGTCACCCGGGCCATGAAAATCGCGATTGTCCATTACTGGCTTGTCGGCATGCGCGGCGGCGAAAAGGTGATCGAGGCGCTCTGCCGGATGTATCCGGAAGCGGATGTCTTCACTCATGTCTACGTGCCCGAGGCCGTCTCGGAAGAGATCCGGCGCCACAAGGTGACGACCAGTTTCATTGGCCGGCTTCCGCGTGCCGCCAAACTCTACCAACGCTATCTGCCGTTGATGCCATTGGCGCTGGAGCAGCTCGATCTGCGTGGCTACGACCTCATCATCTCCAGCGAATCCGGACCGGCCAAGGGCATCATCCCACCACCGGGGGCGATGCATATCTGCTACTGCCACTCGCCGATGCGTTACATCTGGAACATGTTCCACGAATACAGAGAGCGTTCCGGACCGATCACGCGCTTCGTCATGCCGGCGCTAGCCCATTACATTCGCAATTGGGATAGCATCTCCGCGAGCCGCGTCGACCACTTCATTGCCAATTCGGAAACTGTCGCCGCCCGGCTGCACCGATACTACCGTCGGGCGTCGACAGTGATTCATCCGCCGGTCGATGTTGATGCCTTCGAGGTGCTGCCCGCCGAGCTTGTCGAAGATTACTGCCTGATGGTTGGCGAACTCGTTGGCTACAAGCGGCCGGAGCTCGCGGTCGAGGCGTTCAACCGAACCGGTCAGCGGCTGGTGGTGATCGGTGGCGGCGAAATGCTCGCCGAGCTGCGCCGGATTGCCAAGCCGAACGTGACCGTGCTCGGTCCCCAGCCCTTCGACGTGCTGCGCCACCACTATGCGCGTTGCCGCGCTCTCATCTTCCCTGGCGAAGAAGATTTCGGAATCGTGCCGGTCGAGGCCATGGCGAGCGGGCGGCCGGTCATCGCCTTTCGCCGTGGCGGCGCCACCGAAACGGTCCTGGATGGCGTGAGCGGCGTCTTCTTTGACGAGCAGTCTGTCGACGCGCTCATCGCCGCCGAGGAGCGGGCGCGCGGGATCGCCTGGGCCCCCCATGAAATCGCGGCCTATGCCCGAAAATTTTCGACAGCCGTGTTCGAGAAGCAGATGGCGCTTCACGTCAGCCAGTTGCTCAAGCCTCTCGCCGGCACGATCTCGATGGTCACACCGGGAGCGCGGCCACGGCCGGCACTGGTCCAGAGCCTCGGGTGATCACAGGCGATCGATAGCGAGATCGGGGAAGCCTTGATGCAGACGATCTACCAGAGCGAAGCCTATGCCGACCTGAATCCGACCTGGCACGAGGAGGACTCCCCGTGGAAAGCCCGTCAGATCGAGGCGATCCTGCGCAAGAACGCGATTTCGTTCGACAAGGCCTGCGAAGTGGGCTGCGGAACCGGAGAGATTTTGTTCAATCTGGCGAAGGCATATCCGGCGATCCGTTTTCACGGCTACGAGATCTCGCCGCACGCCTATCAGCGCGCCAAGTACAAGGAGACCGACAAGGTCGAATTTTTCTTCGGTGACTTTGCCGCGGTGGGCGCAGCGGATTACGACCTGCTCGTGATTGCTGACGTCATCGAGCATGTCGAAGACTACATCGCCTTCATCAAATCGCTGCGCGGCAAGGGCCGCTACAAGGTCTTCCACATCCCGCTTGACCTCTCGGTACAATCGCTGTTGCGCGGCTGGCCGATCGCCAATCTGCGCAAGAATGTTGGCCACCTGCACTACTTCTTCAAGGAAACCGCTCTCGCGACGCTGGCGGATTGCGGTTACAGGGTCATCGACCACGCCTATACGGCGAGCCGGCTGGAACTGCCCAATCAGGCGCTCAGCAGCCGACTGATGCGCTTGCCACGCCGTCTGTGCTTTTCGCTCGCGCCGGATCTGAGCGTCCGGGTGCTGGGCGGCTACTCGCTGCTCGTGTTGGCCGAATGAGTGTCGCGGCCGATCGCAGATGTCGGCGAGCCGTGCTGCCCCAACGAAGGTGGGGGGGATGCGCGCCATGAGCATCGAGCCGATCGGCGCGCTAACCGTCCTCGCCGGGCTGATCTGTCTCTGGCTTGGTACGGGAGCGCTCGTTCACGGGCTGGCCATCACGGCGGTTCTGGGTGCCGCCGCAGCTTTGTTTATCGGAGGCGCGAACGTGCTGCCCGGCCATCTGATGGTCGCCTTCCTGGCTTTCGGGGTGCTGAGCCGCCGCCGCGAGTCCGTCGCCGTGATCAAGGCCTTGCATCCCAATGAGCCGGGCTTCTGGTTTGCCTGTCTGGTCGCCTATGGCGTCGCGAGCGCCATCCTGATGCCGCGTGTTCTGGCGGGCGTCACCCCGATTATCCCCCTCGGCACATCCGTCTTCGAAGATACCGGGTCGACCGTGCCACTGACGCCGGTTTCCAGCAATCTGACCCAGAGCGTCCATCTTTGTGCGACCCTGCTGTGCCTGTTGACGTTGACCGCAGTCGCCTCGACGCGTCAGGGCTTCACGGTCGTCCTCAGTGCGATCCTTGCATATTGCGTCGCCAACCTGGCTTTCGCCCTGATCGACGTGGCGACCTATCTCACGGGCACGCAGGAGTTACTGAGCTTCATCCGCAATGCCCGCTACACGCTGCACACCGACTCTGAGGTGGCGGGCATGAAGCGGATCGTCGGCTCCTATACGGAGACCTCGGTCTTCGCCCGTTCGACACTTGGCGTGTTCGGCTTCACCGGCACCTTGTGGCTCTACGGCGTCCAGCGGGCGTTGACCGGTTCGCTCGCGGCATTTTCGTTCGTCCTGATCGTGCTGTCGACCTCGTCGACCGGGCTCGTCGGCGCGCCAATCATGCTGCTCCTGCTCTACGCCACCGCCTTGGTCAGCCTCGTTCAGGGTCGGGCTGGGGGCCATGCGGGGCTGTTTGCGTTTTATGCGCCGGTCATCGGTCTGGCGGTCGTCCTGCTGCTCCTGCTCAATCCCGAGGCCACGGCGGAAGTCCGCAGCTATGTCGATCTCGTGGTGCTGAACAAGGCGGAATCCGATTCCGGTGTCGAGCGCAGTTCCTGGAATGTCGTGTCCTTCCAGAATTTCCTCGATAGCTGGGGGCTGGGTGTTGGGCTCGGCACCACCCGCGCCTCGAGCTTTGCCGTCGCGCTGCTTGCGTCGGTGGGCATTCCGGGTGCGCTGTTTTTCGCCATCTTCGCGCTGGAGTGCTTCCTGCGCCCGCGGGGCTCCATCGGCAGCCTCGAAGCCGATGCGGCCGTCGCCGCACGAAACGGTTATGCCGGGCTGCTGCTCGGCGACCTGCTCGTCAGTCCCGTCATTGACCAGGGCCTGCTGTTTTGCATGTTTGCCGCGTTGTCCATCGCGGCCAGGCCGCGCCGCGGTGAAGTCCGTGCCGTCCCCCCTATCCCCGCCGGAGCGAGGCTATGAGCAGCGCGCCCTTTTTTGCGGTGAACGGGCGCTTCCTGTCCCAGGATATCACGGGCGTACAGCGCTATGCGCGCAACGTCGTCGCCGCGCTCGATGCCACACTATCCGAGGCGGGACGTCGCGCGATGCTGATTGCGCCGCAGCGCGCAGATGTCTTGACGCTGCAAGCGATCGATCACGTTTCAGCCGGGCGGTTGATGGGACATGGCTGGGAGCAGATCGAGTTGCCCCGGCTCAGTCCCGGCCCATTGCTGAATCTCTGCAACACCGCGCCGGCGCTGAAGCGCGAGCAGATCGTCTGCATCCACGACGCCAACGTCTTCACAAACCCGGAGAGCTACAGCCGAAGCTTTCGAACCGCCTACCGGACGTTGCAGCCGCTCCTGGCTCGGCGCAGCGCCCGCATCTCGACGGTCTCCCAGGCCTCCGCTCGGCAACTCGCACGCCATTTGCCGATCCGCGCCGGCAACATTGCAGTCCTGCCCAACGGCCACGAGCACGCGCTCGCTTGGAACCCGGCCAAGGCGAAGCTGGCTCCAGCGCTGTTGGCGGATCGCGCCAACAGCGAGCGGCCCTTTGTCCTCGCCTTGGGGTCGCGTGCGCGTCACAAGAATCTCGCGCTCGTCGTCACGATCGCCCCCCGGCTGGCCGAACTCGGCGTCGACGTCATCGTCGCCGGCGGTGGGGCGGATATCTTCGCCGATGAGGACCTCGCGCGTGCCGGCAATGTCTGCATGGCCGGACGAGTCGGCGACGACGACCTGGCCTATCTGCTCGATCGGGCGCTCTGCCTGGTGTTTCCCTCCTGGACGGAGGGATTCGGTCTGCCGATCCTCGAGGCGATGGCGCGTGGGTGCCCGGTCGTCTCATCCGATCGCGCCAGCATGCCGGAAGTGTGTGGCGGGGCGGCGTTGCTCGCCTCGCCGTCTGATCCGGCTGCCTGGACGACCCACATCGCGGCGCTGGCCGGGTCGGCCGCCTTGCGCGACGATCTGATCGGGAGGGGCAAGACGCGCCTGCCCTTGTTCTCATGGCGCAGGACAGCAGAAGGCTATCTCGATCTGGCGATCTCGCCACAGTCACGCCGCTCCGCAGCGCAGGTCACGGCAATCCCGGCACCCGCCCCCCGCATCGCCGCCGTCATTGCCACTCGCGGTCGACCGGAGGTGGTGACGGAGACGGTGCTGCATCTCCTCGCACATCAGCGACTGAGACCCGACAGCGTTATCGTCTCATGCGTTCACGCAGCTGATGCCGGCGGACTGCAGGGGCGCAACGACGTCCTCGTCCTGACCGGACCCGCCGGGCTCGCGGCCCAGCGGAACACGGCGCTCGCGCACTTGCCGCCGGGGACCGAAATCGTCGCCTTCTTCGACGACGACTTCATCGCCCACAAGGATTGGCTCGCTGCCGCGGCGCGTTGCTTCCGCGACGATGCCGGCATCGATGCGTTCACGGGCCGGGTTCTCGCCGATGGTGTCACCGGCCCCGGCATCCCGCTTGCCGAGGCCATGACAATGGTCGTGGCGCCGTCCGGAGACGATTGGTCGTGGATTGAGCCCTACAGCCCGTACGGGTGCAACATGGCCTTCCGCGTTTCAAGTATCGCCGGCCTGCGCTTCGATGAGCGGCTCGTGCTTTACGGCTGGCTGGAGGATCGCGACTTCGGAGGCGCGCTGGCCCGAAGAGGCGGACGACTGGTCAAATCCGCCGAGGCGATCGGCGTCCATATGGGCGTCAAGGGCGGGCGCATGGCCGGCGAACGCTTTGGCTACTCGCAGATCGTCAACCCGCTCTACATGCTCCGCAAAGGTACGATGACGATCGGCCAGGTCGGAGATCATCTCTTCCGAAACATCTCGAGCAACCTCTTCCGCTCACTGCGGCCGGAGCCGTTCATCGATCGCCGGGGGCGCCTGCGGGGCAACATTCTCGGTGTCGCAGACATCTTGCGCGGCCGCCTGCAGCCGGAACGCGCCGCCGACCTACAGCCCAGGGAGAGATTTAAATGATGCTGGGTAAACCCGGCGTGACGGGCGCACCTTTCCGGGTCATGCCCCTGGCCGATCAGAGAGCGCCGCTGGCCGGCGATGGGCCGATCGCGCTGTTGCGCATGATCGGCGCCGCCGCAGCGGACCACAAGATCACGATCGCCGTCTGGCTGGCGCTCTGTCTCGCCGCCGGCTTCGCCTATGTCCGCATGACACCGCCAACCTACACCGCCGCGGCCACCCTGCTGCTTGAGCCGCGCAGGCAGGTCCTGAGCGCGACGCGAGAGGTGGCCGCTCCTCCGTCGCTGGACCTGAACCACGCCGACAGCGAGTTGCAGGTCATCCGATCGGAGCGGCTGCTGCGCAGCGTCTTCGATGCACTCGCCCTGAGCAGGCATCCCGAATTCGGTCTCGCCGAACCCGGCCCGCTGCGGGCACTCTCCGCCCGTATTTCCGCTATGCTCGCAGGCGCCCTGCCTGCGGCCTTGCCGTTGCAGCGCCCGACGGGCTCGCCCACGCAGATCGATCCGCGGCGCAGTGCTTTCGACAACTTCGTTCGTCGCTTCTCGGCACGGCGCGTAGGCCAGTCTTACGTCCTCGAGATTTCCTACGCATCGGCCGATCCCGAACTGCCAGCCCGCGTCGCTAACGCCGCCGCGTCGGCCTATCTCCTGCAGTCGGTCGCCTTCAAGGCCGACTCCGCCCGCAGCGGCGCCGAGTTTCTGCAGGGCAGGCTTGATGCGCTCGCCAGCCAGGTCGAGGCAGCCGGTATAGCCGTCGGCAGCGGCGCGCTGCCGGCTCGGCCTATTCCGGACGCCGACGCGCGGATCATCGGCGCGGCTCAGACACCGCTGGGCCCATCGGCTCCACGCGCCAGTCTGATCATGGCGTTCGCCGGCGTCTTCGGCCTCCTCGGTGGCTTGTTCGTTGCTGCGATCGCGTCGGCCTTCAACCGCCGCGTCCGCGGTCCGCAGGACCTCCAGCGCGAAACGGGCCTGTCCTGCATCGCGGTCGTCCCGGAGGTCCGCGGCCGGCGCAGGCTGCTGCCGGCCGCCAGCCCCGGAGAAGCGATGCTGATGACGCGCGATCGCGCCGGCTCATTCGCGACGGCGATACGCGATCTGGCGACGGCGATCGAGATCGGCTGGGGCGCGAGCCGCTCGGAGGGCCGCCCCGTCGTCGCGATCGGCTCGTGGCAGGGCGGCGCAGGTGCCACGCTGCTGACGATGAATCTCGCACAGTTGCTGACTCACCGTGGGCGGAGGGTCAGCGTTTTCAGCGCCAATGCTTCTCCCGCCCCCGGCAACAATGGCGATTATTCTTTGACATCATTGGCCGATGTGATCGCCTCGAACACGAAATCGGTGCAAGCCGCCTTCACAACGGTCAACGGCGTGCATCTGCTGCCGCTCCATTCGACCAGCACTCAGCTGAACCGCATCGTCGACTTTTGTGATCCGCGTGCAGCGCTGGTCTTCGCCCAGGCAAAACAGCGCGGCGACGTCCTGATCGACCTTCCGTCAATCGGATCATCTTCCGAGGCGATGGCGCTCGCGACCCATGCCGACATCGTCATCCTCGTCGCCGCCGAAGGCGTCACACGGTTCGATGAGTTGAACGATGCGCTCGTCCGCCTGCAGCGTGCGGGCAGCAGGGTTATGGGCGCCGTCATCAACCGCGGCAGGTCGTGATGCTCAACAAGGTCCTTAAGAAGACTGCCGCGCGAGCCCTCGCGCATGCGACCGACCGCCCCGCACTGCGCAGGCTCCTGTTCAATGCCTTGCGGTTGCGCCGGTCGGAGATCGTGGCGCCGTGACGTTGCCCCTCGGGCTTGATCCGGTTTGAAGTTCGTTCTGGCCCAATGAGAGGACCAGAACATGAAGCGCAGCCGTTTCTCAGAAGAG
>FWWL01002585.1_pt1 | contig 36772 bp, 24 predicted proteins | sample 2228331 | NCBI WGS metagenome assembly FWWL01 (sample SAMEA103939775, study PRJEB20133) | metagenome
GTTGTTCCGGTTTAGATTTCTTATTCCAGTTGATTTCTCCAAAATAATTTTTTAATTTTTGGTTTACATCTCTTTTTGCTTCTTCTATTATTGTATTATCTAATCCTTTTGCTTTACTTGTTCCTATTTCTCCAAAATATTTTTGAATGAGTCCATTTACTATATTTAACTTTTCCTTTTCTTTGTCCACATTTTTTATTGTTTCGGCAATGGCTTTTGTAATGGTTTCCTTATTTGAAAGGAATTTTTCCTGTCCGAAAACTTTTTCAAGATTAGCAAACAAAACTGCTTCTGAATAAATAAAACCCTGCTGCAAATAGGGATTTATTTTTGTGATTGCATTTTTGCTCAATCGCCCATAACCCTGCTGTATGTCGATTTTAGCAAATTTTTCTGTTCTGTCATCATTCCATCCAATCACATCCTTGCAAAACTTCTTTAATTTATCGGTATCATCTTTGGTTTGTATGTAATCAAACAACAAATGCCAGATTTCTTCATAGCCAAGTTTTCTATTTTGTCCTTTCTTCTTTCCATATTGGACAGTATATTCTAACGATAACCCACTCCAATCAATTCCAAATTTGTTTTCATCGGTTAAAAATTTATTTTTCCATTCTTCATTAAATACACTCATTAAGGAAGATATCACAGGGCAGCCAGAAACGGAAGGATTGCTTTTATCATAATTGAACTCGTATTCTTTTTCTTCGTATTTAGAATAACGGTTTGAAATATCTTTTTTGGGTTCTTTATCATTTTTGAATTTGAAATGTGAGTATTTGCAAAACATTTCCTCAAATATTTTTTTCTTTATGGCCATCGGAAGTGGTTCATATTCATTTTCGCTACCTTTTTCTCTCCATTTAATATTATTGATAAAAGCCAATGCCCGAAACTCTTCAAAAAGTGGATGACTGATTGGTATTCGTGGTTTGTTTTTTTCAAGAGTGCATTTACCTACCAACCCTCTCTGGCTTCTCAACGGGCGTACATAGTACACCGCATTGAATAATTTTTTAATTAGTGCATCATTAATCTCTTGTTTTTTGCAGATTGCCAGAAATTCTTCTTCATAGTATTTTCTTTGTATTACCCCTTTAGCACGAAAACGACCTGATTCTATTTTAGAAAGTGCATAATGGGCTACATGGTAATTTGAATTTTCATTTTTCTTTTGTTCAATTTCTTTGTTTTCTGCATACGTTGACTTTCCACTTTTACGACTTGATTTAAAACCTCTGCGTTGAGCTAAATGGTACAATGCCCTCCCTACTTGGTATTTAGTTTTTTGATTATCTTCTCGTTTTTCCTCTAATAAAAAACGCCTGAGTTCATAAGGATTTTCAAATTCAGGTTTTAACTTTTCATCTTCTTCGTATTCAGTTCCAATTTTATCAAAATCCATTGCTAACCACCGTAAAAAATCGTGAGACATAGGATATTTCCTGCCCATATTCTTCTTTTTTCCGTTTTTTTCTTTCCAATCTCCAACGCTCCAGATGCGTAATTCATCCATTGTAAGTGGGCACATTTGATTTTCAATAAGAACTTTTAGAAGTTCCCATTTCCTATAGCGTTTAGCGTTGTATAATCTGCGCTTACTTCGGTTTTTTCTTCTTTCAGCAGCAAGCGAAAATTCTCCTGACTTTCCATCTCCTACACCTTTTTCAAACACAACTACTCCATAATCCACTATTTCATTATCCAGGTTCAATGAATTGTTTTTAAATTTTTCAGAATACTCTTCACGGTATTCTTTTTCTGTTTCACGGATTGCCCATCCGATAGAATTTGTTCCTAAGTCTAAACCTAAAATTTTCATAATATTTTGTATTTTGAAAAATTATTACTATATTTGCAACTGCAAATCACAACAAGGCTATAAGCCGAAGAGCGATTTGCTCTAAAGCCCCGCAAACTACTGTGGGGCTTTTTTATTTTATACTTATTCGTAATCAAAAATCTATTTTTTTCCTTACGCAAAATACATAATTTTTTTAAAACATAAAACAGTTTTTTCTCATCTTTGCAAAAATTTTTGTAATGAATCCGTGGATTATTTTAAGCGTTCTATTGGCTTATTTTTCGTTGCTTATGATAGTGGCGTGGTACACTTCTCGCGGAGCAACTTCGCATACGTTTTTTAATGCCAATCGTCGGAGTAAATGGTATTGGGTTGCCATTGGCATGGTTGGTACTTCGCTTTCGGGAGTAACCTTTATTTCTGTGCCCGGATGGGTTGGCTCGACACAATTCTCATATATGGCAATGGTTTTAGGATACATTGCCGGTTATTTTATTATTGCTTTTATGTTATTGCCGCTATATTACAAATTACAGTTGCCGTCGATTTACACTTATCTCGACGAACGATTTGGCTTTTATTCGTACAAGACAGGAGCAGCTTTCTTTATCATTTCCCGAACATTAGGGGCCGCTTTTAGAGTATTCATTGTTGTAAAAGTGCTTCAAATATTTGTCTTCGATGCATGGAATATACCCTTTGCATTATCTACTTTATTTTTTCTTGTACTTATGCTATTATATACATACAAAGGCGGAGTAAAAACATTGGTTTACACCGATTTGTTACAGACCGCAGGAATGATTATTGCCGTTGTTGCAACCATACTTTTTATTTCACAATCGCTTGGAGAATCTATTGGCACTTTACTTAAAGAAGTTCATCAAAACCCCGACTCACAATGGTTTTTCTGGGGCAACTGGAGCGACAAACGCCATTTTCTGAAACAATTTCTGGCAGGTATGTTTATTACACTTACCATGACCGGTTTAGACCAGGAAATGATGCAAAAAAACCTGAGCTGTCGTTCGGTTAGAGATGCACAAAAAAACATGATTACCTATAGCTTTATTATTGCCATTGTCAACCTGCTGTTTTTGTTTCTTGGCGCATTATTGTACTTATATGTTCAAAAAGAAGGATTTAGCTTACCACAAAACAGCGATGATTTATTTCCAACCGTGGCTCTGCATTATATTGGCGGAATTACTGCCATCATTTTTCTGATTGGCATTATATCGGCAGCCTTTCCCAGTGCCGACGGTGCCTTAACTTCGCTAACCACCATCTTTAGCGTTGACATACTTGACCTTACCCGCAAGAACCTTGACGAAAAAGATTTACAAAAACGTCGCATTCGCATACATATTTCCTTTGCCATTTTAATGTATGTTGTTATTGTAATTTTCAGCTATATCAATAATGAAGCTGTCATAAGCGAATTATTCACCGTAGCAGGTTATACTTATGGACCTTTGTTGGGATTGTATGCTTATGGTTTGCTTACTAAACGTAAAACATGGGACAAGGCTACTCCTTTTATAGCAGTCGCTTCACCAGTATTATGCTGGCTTCTGAATAAAAATTCAGAATGGCTTCTGGCTGGCTATCGTTTCGGATTTGAAATCATTTTAATCAATGGGCTGCTTACCTTTATTATGCTTTACATTTTTTCTTTGATTAAAAAACATGAGTAGTTAAGCAGAGTAATAACACTGAAATCTAAATTTTTATTCCCATTACTGTAATATCGTCGTTTTGTGGCACATCGGCCATCCATTTGGCTAATCTTGTTTCAAGATAAACATATTGTTCTGACATAGAAAGTGTATGCGTTTCGACAAGCATGTTCTTCTTAACATTGATACTTTTGTCTAAAAACTATCTGTAATACAATGAATAGTAACATTGAGCGGATACTACCGGTTTTATGTAAAACATTAATAAATAACAGATTGCAACGGAACATCACGAGGCACTACAAGTTGTAATTTTTCAATCATTCTTTGTTGATATTCTTTAATGCTGAAACGCAAATACACATATTCATCTGACTTCTCTTAACTATCTATTCTCAAGAAGGCCATGACTTAAAGGTATAAAATTAAAAAGTAAAAAAAAAACATATTCGCACTGCCATTAAAATATTTTTCAACACAAGGTTCTTATGATTGTCAATTACTTAAATATTTAAACTCCTGCGTTTTTAACAAGATTCTGTCAAAGTCAAAAAAAAGCGAACCAACCAATATGTCATAGTATCTTGTTACAAGCAACGAGATATACGATGTATCACATAAAGCACTGTACAAAAGAGTGTCAGTCTGAGCCTGTCGAAAACTGATATAAGCAAAAATATATTTTTATTACTCTTCTTTTTAATACTTTTGGCCCCTATTAACCTACCCTCATAAACTTTTTTTCAAAAGCTTTTGTGTTTATGTAAAATTTTATGTAGGTTTGTAGCTGTATTTTAGTTTTATTCCATGGAAGAAAAAATTGGTTATATTTCGCAGATCATTGGTCCGGTAATTGACGTATCATTTGAAGTTTCCGGCGACCAGCTTCCTCAAATAATGGAAGCATTGGAAATTACCCGCGACGACGGTTCAAAACTTATTGTTGAATGTCAGCAGCATATTGGCGAACATTCAATTCGTGCCATTGCAATGGATAGTACCGATGGTCTTCGTCGTGGAATGAAAGTAGTAGCCAAAGGAGATAATATCCGAATGCCTATTGGCAATCAAATTAAAGGAAGGTTGTTCAATGTGGTGGGCGACCCCATTGACGGACTTGGCGATGTTTCTAAAGAAAACGGACGTCCTATACACTCCAAACCTCCGAAATACGAAGAACTATCAACTGAAGCAGAAATATTATACACAGGTATTAAAGTTATTGATTTGCTCGAACCTTATGCCAAAGGTGGCAAAATCGGACTATTCGGTGGTGCTGGGGTAGGAAAAACGGTTATCATTCAAGAGCTTATCAACAACATTGCCAAAGGTTACAGCGGATTATCTGTATTTGCTGGTGTTGGTGAACGCACTCGCGAAGGAAATGATCTGCTTCGGGAAATGATTGAAGCAAACATCGTAAAATACGGACCGGAATTCAAAAAGAGCATGGAAGAAGGTGGCTGGGATCTATCTAAAGTAGATAAAAAATTGCTTGAAGAATCTTCACTTACCATGATTTTCGGTCAGATGAACGAACCTCCCGGAGCACGTGCAACCGTTGCACTTAGTGGACTTACTGTTGCAGAATATTTCCGCGATGGAGACGTTAGCGAAGGCGGAAAAGGCCGAGACATTTTGTTCTTTATTGACAACATTTTCCGTTTCACACAGGCAGGATCTGAAGTATCGGCTTTGCTCGGCCGTATGCCCAGTGCTGTTGGATACCAACCTACATTAGCAACAGAAATGGGCTTGATGCAAGAACGTATTACTTCAACAAAATACGGTTCTATTACTTCTGTTCAGGCTGTATATGTTCCGGCCGACGACCTTACCGACCCTGCACCCGCCACAACTTTCTCACACCTCGATGCTACCACCGTTCTTAGTCGTAAAATAGCTGAACTCGGTATCTATCCTGCTGTTGACCCACTCGACTCAACTTCCCGCATATTAACACCCGAAATTGTCGGCGAAGAACATTACCGTTGTGCACAACGTGTAAAAGAAATCTTACAACGCTACAAAGAATTGCAAGACATCATTGCTATTCTTGGTATTGATGAACTGTCAGAAGAAGATAAGTTAGTTGTACACAGAGCACGCAGAGTTCAACGTTTCTTATCACAACCATTCCACGTAGCTGAACAATTTACAGGACTAAAAGGTGTGATGGTATCTATTGAAGACACCATTCGTGGATTTAATATGATTCTGGATGGCGAAGTAGATTACCTGCCCGAAGCCGCATTTAACCTCTGTGGTACGATAGAAGATGCCATTGCCAAAGGTGAACGAATGTTAGCCGAAGCAAAGGCTTAGTGACCTCGGCGGGACTCGAACCCACAACCCTCAGAACCGGAATCTGATGTTCTATCCAGTTGAACTACGAGGCCGGCATGCAAAGTTACATCAAAATTGTTTTGAAAAAACTTTATTAAGATAAATTTTTCTGGTCTTGACATTTAAAAAAAAATGTTGTATTATTGTACGAACTTTATGAAATCTATTTTCATCATAGTAAGTATTGTTTGTATTGGTATTCTGGCATGCCGCAGGCCTGAACCACCTCAAGCTATTATCAGAACGCTCGACACGCTCAACAAACCTGTAGCTAATGTTACCGTTAGAGTTTTCGCTCAACCCAATGGCAGTTACGTTGACCCTGTAGATAAAACTCTCGAACTGAAAGACATAACTGATGCTAACGGCGAAGTACGATTCACCTTCAGAAATGAAGCTATTTTAAATGTAGAAGCTAAACAAACCAATCCAAACCGTCAGGCACAAGGAATGATTTTTTTGCAGGAAAACAAAACCATAGAAAAAATTTTAATACTTAGATAACTATGAATAAAAGCATTATCATCTTAGGTTTATTATCATTATTCATTATAGGAACAGCTTCCAAATGTAAAAAAGAAAAGCCTCCAAAGGCAGTAGTACTTGTTGTTGATGAACAAGGAAGACCCCTTGCCGGTGCTACAGTAAAAGTGTATTCCGACCCAACACTTTATAGCCAAAATTATCCCTCCGTAGGCTATGTTGACCCTGATGAAAAAAAACTATACGACATTAAAACCACCGATGCATCGGGCAAAACCTATCACGATTTCAAATATGAAAGCATATACAGTGTGTATGCATGGTATCGCAAACAAATTAGCTGGAATCAATACGATACACTCAAAGGATGGGGAGCACTTATCTTAAAGAATAATGAAACCTACGAAGAAAAAATCATAGTTCGTAGCCAACATTAACATTTTATTTTTCTCCTTATTACTAAAATATATACTATTTTTGCCAGAATTTCGTTTTATTCATTCTAAGACTTAAACAATGATTAGAATAGTCTTTTTTCTTGGTTTCTGGTTGGTTTTTATTGGCGTTAATGCACAAAACAACGACGATGTTTACAGTAAACTTACTAAAAAAGCCGACATCGCTTTTTCAACACGAGAATATTTTAAAGCTCTCAATCTTTATAAAGACAACCTCAAAGAAAGCAAAAACAAATACGAAAAAGCATATATTCTCTTTCGCATAGCCGAATGCTACCGATACTTAAACGACCCTGTAAAAGCAGAAATATCCTATTTAAAAGCCATTCAGAAAGAATATCACGACCCTATAGCCTTATTGTATTACGCAGAAATGCTTAAAAAGAATGAAAAATATGCAGAAGCCGCCGTTCAATTCAAAGAATATTTAAAATACAAACCCAACGACACCTATGCACAGGAAGGCTACAAGTCGTGTAGTATGGCCGCCGAATGGATGCAATATCCTACCCGTTATGTTATCACTAATTTAAAAGAATTAAATTCAAAAGAAAGCGATTTTGCAGCAGCTTATGCTGTAGAAGATCACAACACAATATATTTTACCAGTAGCCGACCCGGATTGTATGGCGAAAAAATAAACCCTGTTACGGGGACCAATTTTACCGATATATTTGAAACCTCGCTTAATAGAAAAAATGTATGGGAAAAGCCTGTACCTGTCAACGATACGGTTAATTCGCCCCATGACGATGGCACACCTGCCTTTTCCAATAATTTCAACGATCTGTTTTTTACCCGCTGTAAAATTGTACGAGGGATTAAGTTGGGCTGTAAAATATACAAAGCAAACCGTCAACCTGGCGAAGACTGGACAACCTGCGAAAACGTACCTGTTGCCAGTGATAGTATCAGTGTTGGGCATCCGTGCATTTCACCCGATGGCTTAACTTTATATTTTGTTGCCAATATGCCTGGTGGTTTTGGTGGTAACGACATTTACATAATGACCCGCCCAAACAAAAACAGGCCTTTTTCAAATCCTGTTAACCTGGGCATGGCTATAAACACTCCCGGAGATGAGCTTTATCCATTTATTCGCGAAAATGGCATTCTGTACTTTGCTTCAAATGGGCACCCCGGCATGGGTGGATTAGACATATTCAAAGCCACAAAGAACGAAGACGACGAATGGGTTGTTGAAAACATGCGTTATCCTATTAATTCATCAGCCGACGATTTTGCCATAGTATTTAAAAAAGGTGCCGAAGAAGGTCTTTTTAGTTCAAGCCGAAAAGGCGGCAGAGGCAAAGACGATATCTACCACTTCTATCTTCCACCTATTGAATTTGTATTGCAAGGAAAGGTTTTGGATGCAAACACCAATAAACCTATAAAAGGAGCCAAAGTACGTATAGTAGGCAGCGATGGCACCGATTTAGACATTACTACCTTAGACGATGGAAGTTTTAAATATAAACTAAATCCTCATACCGATTATATCTACCTTGCTAAAAAAGAAGGCTATCTCAACCAGAAAGGGAAAATAACAACTACCGAACTTGCTGATAGTAAAACCTTTACAGATGAAATCAGATTAGCAAATATATCCGATCCGGTTGAAGTAGAAAACATTTTTTATGATTTTGGCAAATGGGAGCTCCGACCCGAATCAAAAAAAGAACTCAATAAACTCATAGACATTTTACACGCAAACCCAAACATTACAATTGAACTTTCTTCACATACCGACATGGTAGGCGATTCGTTAAGCAATATTATCTTATCGCAGCGAAGAGCACAGTCGGTTATTGATTATCTTATCGAAAAAGGTATTGCTAAAGACAGACTTACTGCAAAAGGCTACGGAAAAAATATTCCTAAAACAATTACCCCACGATTGGCTCAACAGTATCCATTTTTACCCGAAGGCACAGTGTTAACTGAAAACTTTATCAATTCACTTAAAGACAATGAGCAAAAAGAAATTGCTAATCAACTAAACCGACGCACAGAATTTAGAGTTACCTCAACCAATTACATTCCCGATATAGAAGAAGACGAATAATTATATACTGGTTTTATTACATTTATCACACAATCCGTAAATATACAAAGAATGAAAATGCGGAATAAACTTATTGAATTCCGAAGATGATTTGATAATCTCCTGCAACCGTGGATTGCAAAATTCTTTTATTTCGCCGCACCGAACACAAATTAAATGGTCGTGCTGCTTAGAACCAAAAGCCTTTTCAAACTGAGATAAATTCTTCCCAAATTGATGACGTATAACAAGATTGCAATCAAGCAATAACTCTATTGTATTATATAAAGTAGCACGACTTATCTGGTAGCCCTTATTTTTCATATAGATGTACAGACTCTCTATGTCAAAATGAGAAGGTTGTAAATAGATTTCTTCAAGTATAGCATAACGCTCGGGAGTTTTTCTATGCCCCTTACGTTCCAGATAGTTAGTAAAAATTTCTTTTACGGATTTTATAATATCTTCAGTATTCATTTTTTTTGCGTAAAGTTAATAATTATTTTTATCAAATCTAAATTAAACATGAAGGAAAAAAAATTTCAGATTTTTTACAAGTTATTTTATTCATTATTTCTTTTTTGTACCTTTATACAAACTAAAAATTTTTAATTCCATGAGAACAGCCATATTTTTATTTCTTTTCGTGTTATCAAATCATGTATTTAGTCAGGAATATTTTGGTGGCATCCCAGCCCTTGACTTTCCTACCGAATATAGACAACCTGACAGCAGCCTGTTGACCATCATTATGAAAGGTGATGAAAGAGTAAACTGGGCAATAACCGAAGATGGATATTCACTCGTTAAAAACCCATTAAATCAAGCATGGGAATATGCAATATTAAACCCACAAGGAGACATGGTTTCTTCTGGTATTATGGCGCATAATCCGACAGAACGCTATGCAGATGAGCTTAATCTGTTGTCTTATATTGAAAAAGGTTATCGGTACAGTAAAAAACAAATAGAAATGCTTAGACAATTATATCCATTAACTTTAAAACACAAATCAACCAGCGATTTTCCAACAACAGGAACAGTCAAAATGTTGGTTATTTTGGTTAATTTTAATAATACAACCACTACCTATACACAAACAAACTTCGATAATTTGATGAATCAGACAGGATACAATTTTCAAAGTGCTACAGGTAGTTTCAAAGACTACTATTTGGCTTCATCATACAATTTGTTAACTATTAATTCAACTGTTGTTGGATGGGTTACAGCACCAAATCCCCATGATTACTATGGTCCTCAAGATAAATGGAGCGAACTTGCCAGAGATGCCATTGTTGCTGCCCGTAATGCTTACCCATCACTCGATTTTTCCCAATTCGATAACGACGGCGACGGCTACATTGATGGCATTGCTATTTTCCACCAGGGTTATGGACAAGAAGCCTCTGGCAATACAAACGATGTTTGGTCGCATACGGGTTCAGTATATAGTTATAATCTGATTTATAACGGAAAACGTTGTGCTACTTATACCATGCAACCCGAAAAACTGGGTACATCATCCAATATGATAACCGTTGGGGTTATGTGTCACGAATTTGGACACAATCTGGGTTTACCCGACTTATACGACACCGACTATTCATCGGACGGAATCGGTAATTGGGATGTAATGGCCGGAGGATCCTGGCTAAACGGCGGAAGAACCGTACCTGTTCATAATCCCTGGTCAAAATACCAACTCGGCTGGCTTACACCTGTTGTTCTAAGCAATCCTGGAACTTATACACTTAACTCCTCTCTTACAAGTAACACTGTTTATCGAATTAACACCCAAACAAACAATGAGTATTTTTTACTCGAAAATCGTCAAAAAACTTCCGGAACATGGAATGCATACCTTCCAGGCTCAGGAATGTTAATTTTTCATATAGACCAAAACTATATCAATTCACACTGGTCGTCTAATACTGTCAACGACGATGAAAATCATCAGGGTGTAGATATTGAAGAGGCCGATGGAACATTTACCACCAACAACGGTGGTGATGCCGGCGACCCATTCCCGGGAACAAGCGGCAAAACTTCTTTTACCGACCAAACCAATCCCAACTCACTATCCTGGGCAGGACAAGCTACTGGAAAACCCGTTACAAACATTACCCATAGCAGTGGTGTGGTTACCTTTGTTTTTATGGGAGGTGCTTCTACACTAAATGCAGATTTCTATGCAAATCAAAACGTTATTCAGGCGGGTCAATCTGTTACTTTTACTGACATGTCAGTAACCCCAAGTGGAACTAATATTACATCATGGCAATGGACTTTTCTGGGAGGAAATCCTTCGTCCTATATAGGGCAAAATCCTCCACCTGTTACTTACAACACACCTGGAAATTATACTGTAACATTAACCATCACTAATTCGGCTTCAAATACCGATACAGAAACAAAAAATGCGTACATTACCGTTACAGCACCACCACAATCTGAATGGATAACCCAATACAGCGGATTTACCACCCAATACAGAGGTGTTATAGATGTTTCCATTGTGGATGCTAATACAGCCTGGGGTATAGCTGTGGACCAAAACGGAAATTCTGTAAATGAATTTACACGTACAACCAACGGTGGGCAAACATGGACAACAGGAACTGTTACGGGAGTTCCTACTAATAATCGCATAGCTAATCTTTGTGCTGTCTCTGCAACAAAAGCATGGATTGCCATGTATTCAAGTACTGGAACAGCAGGCGAAGGAGGTATTTTTATCACAACCAATGGCGGCACAAGCTGGACAAAACAAACAACAGCAACCTTCTCTGGGACAGCAGCTTTCCCAAATGTTGTTCATTTCTGGAACGACAACGAAGGCTTTTGTATGGGCGATCCCAATGGAGGTTATTTCGAAATTTATACTACTACTAACGGAGGAACTACCTGGACAAGAGTTGCACAAGCTAATATTCCTGCACCTCTGTCGGGAGAGTATGGATATACCGGAATGTACGACGTAGTTGGTAATACTGTGTGGTTTGCTACCAACAAAGGAAGAGTATATAAATCTACCAATAAAGGAGCAACCTGGACAGTAACTCAAATACCAAACTTTACAGATTTTAGTATCATCTCATTTAACGATGCAAATAATGGTTTTGCTATCCAAAAAATCTATACCAATAATTCACTATCGGGCTACAACTTTGCTAAAACCACAGACGGTGGAACATCGTGGACAACCACTTCGTACGATGTTACCAGTTTTCCACCTAATGTATATTTAAACGATATTGATGCGGTACCTGGTGTTGTAGGAAAATGGGTTAGTGTAGGTCGAACTTTAGGTGGAATTTACGGAAGCAGCTATACCGAAGACTTCGGACAAACATGGATTCGAATTGACAGTGGAGTGCAATATATATCCTGCAAGTTTTTAAACAACACCGTCGGATGGGCAGGTGGTTTTAATACTATTGCCAATACCAACGGAATTTATAAATGGCATAATCTAACTGACATTCATCAATATTTTATTGACATTAAAGATATAAGCATTTATCCCAATCCTGCCTCAGATTTTATTCATGTTCTTGTTCCTGACAATTATGTAAACACTCAGCTAACTATTTACAATCTTTTAGGGCAAAAGGTTTTTGAAAACAAGCTCATTACAAACAAAGCAATGATACCCTGTAACAATTGGGAAAAAGGTGTTTATCTAATAAACATCTCATCTTCCAACTGCGTCTTCAATTATAAAATATTGATTGAATAATAGAAACCATTATCAACAGCCTATCTCGTTGAGGCTATTTGATAGTCTTATTAACAACAACACTGACAAAACAAGCTATTGACAGATAACATACCTCGTAGTTGCAACACATCAATAAGGTTTTCATCTGTCAAAAATCAACAGCAAATATAATTCTTCATCAAAAAAAATGTTTTTCATCAAACTTCATATAAAAAAGCAACTTTTTTATGTACTTTTACGTCATAACTAAAACGTTTTAATTACTATTAATATGAAACTATTTATCAGATTATTTGTGGCTTTCTCTGTATTATGGGGAAATGTTGTTATTGGGCAATCCAATTCAGCAATTGCTAAATTATCATTAAACGAAAAAACATTTCAGTTTGAACAATTTTCATTTGAACTACCCTCTCTTAGATTTAATTTTAAAGAAGTAAAAGGAACGAGATATATTGAAGTTTCCTTTGCCAATGCTATTTCTGATGGAAAAATAGGATTTCCAGCCCTTCCTTCTTTAAAACAGCTTATTGAAATTCCTTTAAAAGCCGATCCTGAAATCATTATTCACTCTTATGAAGAAGTTCTTATTTCACTCGATGAGTTAGGACTCAAATATCCTGTTATACCTATGCAACCGTCGCTCAGAAAAGACCAGGATCCTAACAATGTTCCCTTTTATAAAAATTCTGAAGCATATTCAACCAAAGGATTTATTGAACGTCCACTTGTTGAAGTCGAAATTTCCGGTATTGCACGAAACAGACAAATCGGACGATTAACTATTTCACCAGTTCAATACGACCCTTCGACCCATACCATCAAGTTATTCAAAAACATTGTTTTTTCTATTCACTACAAAAATGCTTCATTTAGCGAAACCCAACAGCTTGCTCAAAAGTATTATTCTCCTGTATTTGATAATCTGCTAAGTAAAACTCTTATTAATATTGACCGAAATTCCACCAAAGATCAATTAACCCAATATCCTATTTCTTATTTAATTATTAGCCACCGAATGTTTGAAAACACATTACAACCATTTATCAATTGGAAAACCAAAGAAGGCTACAAAGTTACCGTTGCATATACCGATGTGATTGGCACAACAACTACAGCCATCAAAAACTACATCTCTTCTGTATATAATAATGCGACCCCCGGAAATCCTGCTCCTTCTTATTTATTGCTTGTTGGTGACATTGATCAGATTCCGTCTTTTAACGGCACAACAGGCAGTCACCCTACCGATACATATTATGGAACTATGAATGGTTCAAGCGATGTCATTCCCGACTTGTACATTGGACGTATGTCGGCTACTACAACCCAACAACTCCAGGATATATTAGATAAAACACTTGAATACGAACAATACCTAATGCCAGATCCTTCTTATCTTCAATATGCTCTTATGATTGCTGGTGTTGATGCATCCAATGCCCCAACCTATGGTAATGGACAAATAAACTACGGAACACAATATTACTTTAATAGCTCTAATGGAATAACCTCTTATACTTATTTGTATGGCAGTGGATCGCCTATTGTTTCTAATAGTCCACAAGCCGCTCCTGCCATTAAGCAAAACATAAGCAACGGTATAGGATTTGGTAATTATACCGCTCATTGTAGTTCTACCGGATGGTCAGATCCCAGTGTTTCAACAAGCGACATACCTACTTTTACCAACGCACACAAATATGGATTGCTGATAGGAAACTGCTGCCAGAGCAATAAGTTTGATGAATGGGAATGTTTCGGTGAAGCCATTCTACGAGCTGCTAATAAAGGAGCTATAGGATATATTGGTGCTTCCGATTATTCATATTGGAACGAAGATTATTATTATTCCGTAGGAGTAAAATCAATCACAGCTACACCCACTTATGACGCTAACCACTTAGGATTTTATGACAAACTGTTTCATCAAAACAATGAGCCAGAAAATCAATGGTTTGTTACCGCAGCACAAATCAATTACGGTGGAAATTTAGCTGTCGAAGAATCTGGCTCAAGTACTGTTTATTACTGGGAAATGTATCACCTTATGGGCGATCCGTCTTTATTACCTTATATGGGCATTCCAACAGCTTTGTTTGCTAATTATCAAAATTCTGTTCCACTTGGAGTTTCTACCATTACCATTGAAACAGAACCTTATGCTTATGTAGGACTTTCTTTAAATAATACGTGGATAGATGCTAAATATACCGGAACATCTAATTCTGTTATCCTTGATTTATCATCAATTCAAAACCCCTGCGTACTCGATATTGTCATTACCAAACAAAACAAAATTCCTCATGTTGGAACAATTCAGATAGTACCAAACAACACTCCTTATGTGATACAAGAAACTTATACCATGCACGATGCAGGAGTTCTGTCAAACAATTCGGCAGAATACAGTGAAACCATTGTCCTGGATGTTACATTAAAAAACGTTGGTTTACAAGATGCTTATCAGGTACAAGCAACCTTATCTTCTCAGCATCCTAACATTACTATTACTAACAACACTGCCTCATTTGGAGATATTCTTGCATCTACCTCTTCAACCATCTATCAAGCATTTACATTTGAAATTGATACCCTTATCACAGATCAAAGCCTTGCAACTTTTACTATTACAGCAAATGACAATCAGAACCAGACATGGTCCTCAAACTTTTCAATTGTGTTAAATGCACCTGTTTTACAAGCAACCACCGTTCTGGTTGACGACATCAATGGAAACAACAATGGCCGCTTAGACCCAGGCGAAGATGTTACCATAAAAATCCTAACGAACAACATTGGACACGCATTAAGTCCCAATGCTATTGGAACTCTTTCGACAGCTTCAAACTTCGTTTCAATTAGCAACAATAGCTATACACTTGGTCAAATTGCTGTAAACTCTCCTGTTTATGCACAGTTTCCTATTCATGTCGATGCCAATACACCCATAGGAACACCTGTTTCCTTTACCTATACTGTTGATGCAAACGGCTATACTACTACTAAAACCATTGGATTAACTGTTGGATTAATAGTAGAAGATTTTGAAACAGGCAATTTTGCTCATTTCCCATGGGATACAACAAGTTTTGGCGATGCACCATGGATTATTTTAAACAATGGAAACATATTTGAAGGTAATTATTCTGCCCGTAGCGGTGTAATAGGAAATGGAACCTGGGGAAACAACACCAAATCAGACCTTAAAATGACCATCAATGTTTTATCTCCTGATACACTTTCTTTCTACAAAAGAGTTTCTTCAGAAGCCAATTACGATTTTCTTCAGTTTTTTGTTGACAACAACAAATTAGGCGAATGGAGTGGAGAAATACCCTGGAGCCGTGAAGCATATTACTTAACCGCAGGTACTCATACTTTGCTCTGGAGATATACCAAGGATTATTCAGTTTCTTCTGGCGAAGATGCCGGATATATTGATTTTATCTTATTCCCACCTATAGACCTGCCTTTATCTTCTCTACCTGTAACGAGCGATTTTACTCAACTATCAGTTTTCCCAAATCCAACTTCAAATCTTTCAACCCTGTGGATAAGTTCAGCAGAAAACACAAACATCCGTATTGAATTATACAACCAAATTGGAAAATTGCTATCAACTCAACAAGCTAACATTTATCAAGGAAATAATTATATTACCCTTTCGCTTGCAAACTTTAGTGAAGGCATATATTACCTGAAAGTAACTTCCAGCAAAACTAGTGAAACTATGAAAATTATTAAAATTAAATAAAAATTTATGAGAACCTTACATCTTTTGTTTGTATTATTATTTGCATTTTGTGCAAATGCTTCAATATCCAACTGGATAAAAATTAATCCGGACATTCAAAACAATTATGAACTAAAGCTTGTTGATGCAAAACAAGATTTAAAAAGTACTACTATCTATTTTAGCTTAAATGCTTACACATTGGAAGCTGTACAAACACCTCGAGGAGAATCGTACATAGTTAAAACACCTAAATCAGCAAGAATTCTAAAAGCCGGAGCTCCCGATTTGCCTTTATATGCTAAATCTATTATCATTCCTGACGAAGATGAGATGGAAGTAATGGTAGTAAGTTCAAAATATGTTGATATTCCAAATATTTCTATAGCACCTTCAAAAGGCAATTTGTTGCGAACAGTCAACCCCAATGATGTTCCTTTTACCTATGGCATAGAATATCAACAAGATGCTTTTTTCCCAACCAATCTGGCTTATTTACGTGAACCTTATATATTGCGGGATTATCGTGGACAAGCATTGGTTATTCAGCCTGTTCAATACAATCCTGCAACCAAAACCTTAAGAATCTATACTGATTTAATTATTGAAGTGCGTTCAACCGGAAAGCCCGGAATTAACGTTTTTAAACGCCAAAAATCACTTTCTTCTATTGATAGAGAATTCCATGAAATATACAAACGTCAATTCATCAATTACGAAAACACTCAAAAATATACACCACTGAGCGACTTGCCCGGCAACATGCTTATTATCTGCTACGACAATTATATGACGGCAATGCAACCTTTTGTTCAATGGAAAATTATGAAAGGTATTCCTACTACTATGGTAGGTGTATCTACTATTGGAAATACCACTACTGCAATCAAAACTTATGTTACCAACTATTACAACACTTATGGATTAAAGTATTTATTGCTTGTTGGCGACTTTGCACAGGTTACTTCTCCTACTGCCAATATTGGTGGTGTTACAGGTGCTAAAGACAATGAATATGCTTATATTTTAGGCAACGACCATTATCAGGAATTTTTTGTTGGGCGTTTTTCTGCCGAAAGTGTAGCTGATGTTCAAACACAGGTAGAACGTTCTATTTACTATGAAAAACTTTTAACCAGTGGTGACTGGTTAGCTTCAACTCTTGGAATCGCTTCTTCTGAAGGTCCTGGCGACGATAACGAATATGATTATCAACATATAAGAAATATTCAAAACGATTTAATGGGATTTACTTACACCACTAAATATGAGCTGTTTGACGGAAGCCAGGGAGGCTTAGATGCCGCAGGTAATCCCACCGCAACCAATGTTTCAACTGTTGTAAATCCCGGAATAGGTTCTATTTTTTATACAGGTCATGGTGGAGACACACAGTGGGTTACTACAGGTTTCAGCAACTCCAATGTTGCCGCTTTAACTAATGTTAATAAACTTCCGTTTATTTATACTGTTTCGTGTGTTGTTGGACATTTTAATACAGGAACGTGCTTCTGCGAAGCATGGATGCGTTCTAAACAAACCAGTGGCCCTGTTGGAGCCATCGGCATTTTTGGTTCCACTATTAACCAATCGTGGAACCCGCCTATGGAAGCTCAAGACGAAATGGCTGATATTTTAGTAGAAACCTATGCCAACAATATTAAGCGAACTTTTGCCGGTATAGGTATCAATGGCTGTTTCAAAATGAACGACACTTACGCAGATTATAATATGACCGACACATGGACCATTTTTGGAGATCCTAGTTTAATGATCAGAACAAAAGCTCCTATGACCATGACCGTATCACACCTGCCTACTATTACAGTTGGAACATCTACACTAGATATTAATTGCAATGTTAACGGAGCTTATGTTGCTATTACTAAAAATAATCAGATACTCGGAACAGGTTATGTAAGCAATGGAACGGTACAAATAACCCTAAATCCCGCTCCTGCCAATGTTGGAGACACGTTAACCGTTTGTGCTACTGCCTTCAACTATACGACCTACATTGGAACTGTTGAAGTTATTGCCAACAATATTCCTGTTGATGCTTCACTATTTTCTGTCATAGAACCATTAACCAGCTATTATTGCGAAAACATCAATGTAAATCCTCAGGTAATTATCAAAAACATGGGCACAGATAATCTTATGTCTGCAACAATTAATTACCAACTCGATGGTGGTCAAATCATTTCTCAACAATGGACAGGTAATTTAAGCACAAATCAAGCCGATACAGTTACACTAGCACCATTTACCTTAACTAATGGAAACCATACATTCCGTACCTTCATTACCAATCCAAATAATACTAACGATGGCTATCCAGCTAATGATGAAAAAATCATAAACATTAATGTAAACGCAGGCAGTATTACCGTTAATTTTACTGCTGATAAAACCAATAGTTGCGAGGCTCCTTTTACGGTTACCTTTACCAATAATAGTCAGAACGTTAATTCATATTTGTGGGATTTTGGTGATGGCACAACCAGCACCTTACCCAACCCGAGTCATACGTATAACCAATTAGGAAATTATACTGTTTCTTTAATTGGTGATGCTGGTGCTTGCGGTTCTTTCTCCGAAATAAAAACAAACTATATCTTAATAGGCGCTATCCCTCCTGTTACTAATGATGTAACGGTTTGCCAAAATGCTGATGCTACCCTTACCGCACAAGGAAGTGGAACTATTCAATGGTTCGACCAACCCAATGCTACTCAACCAATTGCCTCTGGAACAAGCTATACGGTTCAGGGAGTTTATCAACCAACAACATACTGGGTAAATCAACTGGTAAGCAACAACCCCATTTATGGCGGAAACTTACAATCGAACACAAATGGCTCAATGTATACAAGTTTTTACGAACATTATCTTGTTTTTGATTGTACATCGCCTGTAACTCTGGTTTCCGTTGAAGTAAATGCAGGTTCTGCTGGCCAGCGAACCATACAACTCCGCGACCAAAACGACAATGTGTTACAATCTGCCACTGTTAATATTCCTCAAGGTGTAAGCAGAATTACTTTAAATTTCAATGTTCCTGCTCAAAGCAATCTTAAGCTTGTTGGTCCCTTAAGTCCAAATTTATGGCGCAACGATGCAGGATGCTCATACCCCTACAATATCGGGAATGTTATCTCTATAAAATACAGCTCTGCTTCAACTAATCCAACCGGCTATTACTACTATTTTTACAATTGGGAAGTAAAAGAACCCGATTGCGAAAGTGCTAAAGTACCGGTTCAAATTATCATTAGCGACATTTCTTTAACAACATCTACCACCGATGAAAGTGGACCTGGTATGAACGATGGTACTGCCACAGTTACACCTAATGGAAATGGACCTTTTAGCTATCTATGGGACAATGGTCAAACTACCGCAACAGCAACAGGATTAACCAGTGGTACATATCATGTTACCGTTACCGATGCCAATGGATGCACAGCTGTTGCCAGCGTACAAATAGCGACTCTAACCTCAATCGAGACGAACGAACATCAGGCAATAACCATTTTTCCCAATCCTGTAGGCGATTACCTGTATCTTTTGTATCCTGACTTACACAACAGTACCATCGAGCTTTGCGATATGAATGGCAAAGTTTATTCAACCATTCAGATTGAAAAAGGAAGCCGACAGGTTCAGATAGATGTTGCAGAAATGGCAAAGGGGGTCTATTTCGTAAAAATTATTACTCCCGAAAAAACATTCTATGCTAAATGGATTAAAAATTAAAAAAGAGCTCCTTGTGGAGCTTTTTTATTATAAATCATAATAAACCTTTTTCTCCAATTGTTTTAATGATTTATAGGGATGCGGAGGTTCTAAATACTTGCCAATAAACTGATAGGTTTTAAAACGTATTTCACGAGAAAACTTAACATCCATTCTATCAAAACTATGACCACCAGGCATATTTTCATAAATGGTATATTCAAAATCTTTTCCTTCAAGCTTTAGTGCGTTTATTAAACTTTCAACCTCTATTGCATACACGTCATCATCGTTTGTGTTTGTATGCAACAAAAGTGGAGTTTTTAATTTATTTGCATGATAAGCTGGCGACCTACGTTTATATTCTTCTGGGTCTTCTGCAACAGTTTTTCCTATATGATACTCAGCCGAAAAATAATCTTCGTATTCTTTACCATGAATTTCCATGCGTTTTATTAAATCAGAAACCGGCACACCGGCAAAACCTACTTTGTAATGTTCTGGATATGCAAACAAACACATAAGTGCAATCATTCCACCATGACTCCATCCAAAAATACCTACTCTGTTAGAATCAATAAAAGGATAATTTTCAATCATATATCGTCTAGACGCATCAGCATCGCCCGTTTCTCTGCCACCGTAATCTATTTTTTCATAAAACGACTTCCCATAGCCTGTACTCCCTCTATATTCTGGAGCAATAACAACATAGCCCTGTGCAAGCAATTCTTTTAATACATGCACATAATATGTACTAAAGTTAGCATGAACTCCGCCATGAGGAAAAACAATCAACGGATACTTTTTCTTTATATTAAGGCCTTTTGGAATAAAAACATAAGCCCAAAACTTCACTGGATTTAAAGCTCCTACCTTGCTACTATCTTTAACTTTTGCCGGTGGTTCGCCATATATAAAAACCTTATCTATATATGCTTCCTTCTGTAATCGAGTATAAAATAACTGGTCATCAATCATTTTTTCTAAAACATCAAAACGATGTTCGTAGTCTTTAAGCTGGCTTTCTAACGACGATAATCTTTTTAATAGAACAGAATCGTTCTGTGCCCAATTTAAACACGAAAAAAGCAATAAAGAAAAAAACATTACAATAATTGCTTTCATATTTTTTTTTGATAAAGATAATTAGAATTTTTACGATTGTCAAAACAAATATTATCCTTGCTTTACTACGCCAGTAGAGAAATCGAGTTCAGAACCGAACAAGCTATGCGGTATCAGATATATCACAAAAGTTATAATACTAGCTACTAAAAACCAACGAGGATTTTGAGATTTATTGAACATCCACCACGATACCAGCCAAGCTACCATGGTCAATAATACTTTGTTATCTGTCAAATCGTAGCCAAATGGAAAGCCCGTCCAAAAATCGCCAAAAGCAAATTTTTGAACAATTGGTCCCAAAATAAAGCCACCTATCACAAAAAACAAAATTGTTCGTTTTGCCCATACAAAAGAAGTTGCCTTTTTAGCTATTGCTAAAATTCCTGTATAGTTTGACAAAAGCATTGCAAAAAACATAAAAAACACGTGAAGTATTAATATCCAACCAGGAACAGGACCTTTGAAGCGAATAACAACATCACTTTCATTTAAAAATATTTTTCTATCATCTTTTTGATAAAAAACCGAATAAGCATATTTCCCTGCAGGAGGCAATGCGGGTAAAGTGAAAACAAAGTTCCCTTTTCCGTCGTTTTCCATTCGAACAACAGTGAGCGTATCGGTTGTTTTATATCGTTTAAAAGACAAATAGGCTTCGTAACCTTCTACAGTTGGTACTTCAATAGACGCTGGTTTTGTTGTTTCGCAAGAACGCAAAAGTTTATATGAAATTTTCTTTCCATCCAGTTCAATGCTACCACGTTTCGGATAAGTTGGGCCTGTCATACGCTGATAAATAGCAGCAGCCACAGTTATTGTGGCTGCTAATGTCCAAAATAAAAGATTTTTCCACATACATTAATCTCTACGCCCTAAAAAGATGGAAATATAATATAATAAGGTAGCTAACGAAGCCAATGCAGCAACAACATACGTATAAGCTGCCCATTTAAGAGCATCTTTTGCCATAGGATAGGTTTGCGAAGTGGTAATTCCACTATTGGTTAACCAAACCAAAGCCCTCTGACTGGCATTAATTTCTACGGGTAAAGTAATAAAGCTAAACAAGGTGGTAGTTGCAAACAAAATTATTCCTGCAAGCAACAAATAAGGAAATGTTTCAAGTAAAATAATACCAGCTAGCAATACCCATTGAACCCATTGGGAAGCAAAGCTAACCACAGGCACAAGTGCCGAACGCATTTCTAAAAATGCATACGCTTGAGCATGCTGAATGGCGTGTCCACATTCGTGTGCAGCAACTGCAGCCGCTGCAACATTTCGTCCGTTATACACTTCGGGACTCAAATTTACTGTTTTGGTTGCAGGATTGTAATGGTCAGTCAGATGTCCAGGTACAGATACAACTTTCACATCTGTAATACCGTTTTCGTAAAGCATTTTTTCTGCAACTTCTTTCCCACTTAATCCATAATTGGTAGGAATTTGGGAATACTTACGAAAACGACCTTTTAGCTGGGCTCCTATAATCCAGCTTATTAACATAAAAATACCAAAAATAATCCAAATTGGTCCGATCATCATAGCTTAAAATTTTTTACAATATTACTACAAAAAATCTTCCAAAAAACTGATTATGACATTTTGTCAATGCTTTATAACTAATTTTAAGATTTTACATTGGTCTTTATGCCAAACTTTAAAGAAATATAAACCATCTGATAAATCTGCTGTAGAAATTTTATTTGTTCCGTTATGTAATATACCATAACGAACAAGCTTTCCAAGCGTTGAATACATTACAAATGGCAGTTCCTCTGCTGAGTTTACTATAAATAAGTTTTGATGACAAGGATTGGGAAAAATAGAAATTGGAAAATTCTCTATTGAAGAAATATAAGTTGTAGGATTGTAGAAAAATTCAATAGTATTAGCCATTCCCATTTTATATACTTTTGCGGCGTACGTACGAATAGGACTGTCAGTTAACCAATAATATTCGTATGATCTCGGACGTGTAATAGTAAATCCATAATTTAACGATTCGTTAAAAATTGTGTCTTTTATATCTATGACATGTTTCACTCTAATTGTGTTATAAGTTCCAAAGGGGGTATGAATGATTCCCCATCCATCGGCAACATGTACTCTTTTTATGGTTTGACCAAAATAACCATAAGACGGGATTGACAGACCGTAAGAAGAAACAGAAGAATCTGTTGTGCCATAAGTCAGCGGAAGTTTAAAATATAATTCCGGATTATCATATTTTACAGGTGTTTGAACTCCATTGATGGTAGCTCCAAAACCAGCTTTTCGATAGTAATTGCTTGCCTTTTTGAAAAAATCGTAATAATCAGAAACAGTAATACCAACACCCAATGAAGGAGGTGTTTGGTTAATATAAGCCTGATTGGCTATCAGAAAATTAAAAACCACATTATATGCTACAGGTGTTTGAGTAACCGAAATAATTGTATCGGCTCGTTCGTTATTTGCCGACACCTGACTAAAATCCCATGTATAGTTTTCGCCTGTTGTATCAGGATCAAACGAACTTAATGTGCCTATTTTGTAGTGTATGGTATCATTTACAGAAGGAAGATGATTTTGAGTAATCGTTATCTGACCAATTGTTTCTGAATAAATAAATAACAACAGAAAGAGACTAACAACATTTTTCATAATACGTAGTCAAATTTTAACTTTTGAACAAAAATATATATAATTATTCAATTTATACATGATGCATAAAAAATTAATAACCTGGCTTATATTTGTGGAATTAGTACAAAAAAAAGAGGCTGCCTTTTTTTAAGACAACCTCTTTTGTTAACTACTGTGAAATAAATTAATCGTTAAATTCGTATTTATTGATTAATTCGGGCAACAAAGGCTCTATCATTGACAACAGCTTTTGTTCCTTGTCTTCCGGGTTATTTTCATCAAAGGTAATGCTATTCAACACATCACCGTTGTTTTTCAAATACATCTCATTACCTTCGATATATACTACATGACCTCCCGGAAGCAATTGGCTTAATAATGTTTTTTCTTCAGCATATCGTGCTTCATCAAGAATAATTAAATCGGCACCACGATGTACCAGTCCGTAATCGAAAATATCATCTACATCATGCATTATCAAAGCAAAATCTACTTTGGGATGACGAAGCATGTTTTCTACATTTGCATCATGGTCAGGATTGTTGTAAAAGTATTCGCCATTGAAGTAAACACCTTTACGTGTTAAGCTGCTAAAGAAAATACTTGGCTTAATTTCATGCAATTTTGCATTGAGCATATCTGCAAAAGCCTGACTAATATAATTCGCAGCAATAATTGGAATTCGAGCATTTTCCGGACGTTTAAAGTGCGAAAGAATAATTTTGCCAGGCACATCAATACTACCACCATAAGCTGGTGCAAGGTGCATAAATACACCAGGACCGGCATTTATTTCGATGATACCAAAATTGCCTTCAGTCCATGGTTTTGAAATGTCCTGGGCAAGAACATCAATACCTAAGCAACGAACATTGAAATATGCTGCAATATCTTCAACAAGTTTAATATTGAGCGGATGTATTTTATCGGTAACATTGATAGAAACTCCTCCTGCTGAAATATTTGCTACACGACGCAAGGTAATACGTTCACCAGCTTTGGGCACATCTTGCAAAGTTAAGCCTTGCAATTTTAAGAATTCTTTCAGATTATCGTCAATTTTAATTTTGCACAATGGTGAACGAGCATTATCTAAACGTATAATTTTCTTATTTTCTTCTTCAATTAATTTTTCAATGGTATTCACACCATCACCGTCAACATAAGCAGGAACACGTTCGAGTGCTGCCACAAATTTGCCAGCAACGGCTAACAAGCGATGGTCGGTACCATAAATCTGTTGTTGAACTAAGGCTCCATCAAAATTTACTCCTTCTTCTTTGGCTGCATTAACAATTTTGCGGAATGCTTCCAGAGCTTGTTCTTCCGATTCAATACCGGTAGTAACTCCCTGTCCTTTATGACCAGCAACGGGTTTAACAACCACGGGGAATTTCAATTTTCTAACAGCTTCTAAAACTTCTTCTTCGGTATAGCAATTGGTCCCCTGAGGTGTTGGGAATCCACATTTTACAAGAAACTCTCCAACCATGTCTTTGTACATGGTAAACTCAGTATCTTTAATACCATCGTTGTGGAAGGTAGTAGATCGACCTCTCAATTGCTTTTTACCATATCCCCACATAAATTGATTTTCTTCGTACAGATAGATAACCGGGATATCTCGTTTTAAACCTGCTTCTATCAATGAATAAAGAGTTGGTCCGCCGAAGAGGGTTTTGTCGAATTTTGCTTGCAATTCCTGCCATTTCTTAACAAAATCGAAACGAGTGTCATCGTTGGTAATAGCATAAAACCAGTCTGCTACTAAGTACACAGCTTCTTTTGCTACTTTTTTGTCGAAATACTCAATAGCCACAACATATTCATCTCCGTCGGTGCTGATTGAATATTTGTTCAAATATAAATCAATATCCATTTTGAGTGTTTCGAGCAATACTTTGCAAAACAAATCAATTACATAAGGAGTATCCCATTCTGCAGCTTTGGGAAATACCTTAGATACATGTTCTTTAAAAAATTCAACACTATCACCAACAGGCGAAATAAAGATGTTGAATACCAGGGCTGCACGATCTAAATAATAATTTGGACCGGTGTAAGCTTGAAATTTGCTTACCTTAAAATCATTTTCACGATAAAATTTCATTTTTAGTTCCTCTATTTTTTCATTTTCGTAACCTAATTGTTCTTTAATTCTTTCAATTAGCTGACGTGCAGCTTCAAGATTTTTGTCGGTTTCTTCGCTTGTCATAATTCTCAATTTTTAATTTAGCAGCCAAAATTAAAACAAAAGTTTGAAATATAATCTTTCAAAATCAAAAATTTTACTTTAATTAATTTTTTTTGATTATTTTCGCTGAAAATCTTAGCTATGACAGCAGAAGTTCAATATTTGATTGTTATTGCTCTGTATTTAGCTTTTATCCTATTCTGGGGCATATATCAGGGAAGGAAAGTAAAAACATCAAGCGATTTTTCTATTGCTGGTCGTTCTCTTCCGGGCTGGGTTGCTGCCTTATCTGAACGTTCAGCAGGAGAATCGTCGTGGGCATTGCTTGGTTTACCTGGTTATGCCTATGCTGTCGGCTTATCAAGCATCTGGACTGCCGTTGGCTGTGTGCTTGGAATAATTACCGCATGGTGGTTACTGGCATGGCGACTACGCAACGAAGCAGAAAAATACGAAGCTGAAACTTATACCGACTATCTTTCCAGGCGCCTCGGTAAGCATTCATCGTTGCTCAGAGCACTTTCCAGCAGCGTCATTGTTTTCTTCTTTTTCTTTTATGTAGGAGCACAATTTTTAGGTGGAGGAAAAACTTTCCAAACATTATTTCACATTGACCCTTATCTGGGAATGATTATTATTGCTGCGATTATTGTTCCTTACGCCGTTTATGGTGGATTTAAAAGTGTTGTTTATGCCGATGTTGTTCAATCACTAATTATGATTACGATTTTAATATTAGCCCCAATAGTTGCACTTATTAATCTTTCCAATGAGCCTAATGCCTTTGCTTATTCAGTGGGCGAGGCGTTTCAAAAATCTGGAACTTCTTATTTTTCCATCATCGGCGAAACAACTAATGGACTATGGCTTGGAACGGTTATTGGCGGAATTTCCTGGTTTTTTGGCTATCTCGGCGGACAGCCTCAATTAAGTCTGCGATTTATGGCTATTAAAAACAATCAGAATGCAAAAACAGCCAGAAATATTGGTATTCTTTGGACTATTATTGCTTATATAGGTGCCTTAATGATTGGTTGGCTAGGACTAGCCTATTTCGGTCCAGCTGGCTTAACTGATGCAGAGCAAGTGATGCCTTCGTTGCTGGTACACTTGTTTCCTCCAGTGATTGCCGCTCTGCTCATCACAGGTGTCATAGCTGCTATTATGAGTACTGCCGACTCGCTACTTATTGTCTCTGCAACCGAATTGTCAGAAAGTATTGTAAAACCATTTTTCTTTAAAAATCAAAAACAATCACTAGTGTTATCCAGAATTATTACCATTATTCTTTCTATTTGCGCCTTATTGGCAGCATTTTTTGCCCCCACCAATCTTATTTATACACTGGTAGGTTATGTTTGGGCTGGCATAGGTGGAACTTTTTCGGTAATTATTTTACTCACCTTGTTCTGGAAAAAATTTAATTCAATTGCCGCAATAGCCACTATTATTGTTGGAATTGGATTTACTATTATCTGGATTTCTACTGACATGGAAGAATTGCTCACTTCCAGAATATTAACCTTTTTTGTAGCTGCTTTAACTGCTATTATAACAACTGTTTTAACTAATAAAGAAAAATAATAATGAAACCTACGTCATCTAGAACTAAAATTGTAGCAACTATTGGTCCTGCTTCCTCAGATAAAGAAACCTTAAAAAAGCTCATTCTTTCGGGAGTTGATGTTTGTCGAATTAATTTTTCTCACGGAACACATGAACAACACGGCCGCACAATAGACCTTATCAGAGAAATAAACAAAGAACTACAAACAGAAGTAGCCATTTTAGGTGATTTACAAGGTCCAAAACTCCGAATAGGAGAAGTTGAAAACAACGGAGTTGAATTAAAAGAAGGGCAAATATTTAAAATTGTAACCTTCCCTTGTATAGGCACAAATGAGCAAGCTTATCTTACCTACCATCAATTTCCTATGGATGTACAACCCGGCGAAAACATTTTAATTGATGATGGGAAAATTCGGCTTCAGGTAATTAAAACCAATCACAAGGATACGGTTGAAACCATAGTGGTTAACGGTGGAATTTTATCGTCACACAAAGGAGTTAACCTGCCTAACACAGCGGTTTCTATTCCTTGCCTTACCAATAAAGACAATCACGATTTGGAATTCGCTCTTTCCAAAAATATAGATTGGATTGGTTTATCTTTCGTTCGAAAAGCTACCGATATTTTGGAATTAAAAGAAAAAATTAAGAATGCCAAATCACGCACTTTTGTCATAGCAAAAATAGAAAAGCCCGAAGCCATCAACGAACTTGAAAACATTATAGACCTTAGCGATGGTATAATGATAGCACGAGGCGACCTCGGAGTGGAAATGTCATTCGAAAAAGTTCCTCATATTCAAAAAGAAATTGTAAAAAAATGCTTACAACAAGCTAAGCCAGTGATTATAGCAACACAAATGCTCGAAAGCATGATTTCTGCTTTTCGTCCTACACGTGCAGAAGCCACCGATGTCGCCAATGCTGTTTTAGATGGTGCTGACGCTGTTATGCTTAGCGGGGAAACATCTGTTGGCAAATTTCCTATAGAAAGTGTTCAGGCTATGCAAAGCATTATATCATATACAGAAGATCACGGATACGAATATTACAGATACCACCAAACAAAAGAAAAAGACCGTACCTTTTTATCCGACAACATTTGCATTACTGCCTGTAAACTTGCTCAACAATCATGTGCAAAAGCAATTGTTGTATTCAGTCACTCTGGTTATACTGCCTACCAAATAGCTTCCTACAGGCCTAATACAAACATTTACGTCTTTACCAACAACGAGTCGTTAATCCCAAAACTTTCTTTGCTTTGGGGAGCACAATTGTTTTATGCGCCAACCTACTCTACCATTGACGAAGCTGTTGAAAACGCCACTACTATACTTAAAAACAAAAAGATACTTACCAACGATGACGTGGTTGTTTTTGTAGGAAGTACTCCCATACAGGCCAAAGGAAGAACCAATATGATTAAACTTTGCCGATTATAAATCTATAAAAAACTTCGTTTTTAATAGAGTTTTCGCAACGAATCTTTTATCCTGCCTACTGCATTGATTATATTTTCATCAGAAGTTGCATAAGAAAAGCGAATATATCCGGGTGCTCCAAATGATGTTCCACCAACTAAAGCAACATGAGCATCGTTAAGCAGATACATACACAAATCGTCATCCGAATGAATGGTAACATTTCCATCGGTACGGCCAATATAATCGCTAATTTCAGCAAAAATATAAAAAGCACCATCGGGAACATTCGTTTTCATACCTGGAATATCTTTCAACAGCGATAGAATCAAATCTCTTCTGTGTAAAAAAACATCTTTCATTGCATAGATTGTACTATTGTCGCCTTTTAGAGCAGCTAATGCTGCACGCTGAGCTATGCTCGAAGGACCAGAAGTCATCTGACCCTGAATTTTTATAGCAGCCTGGGCTATCCAGGTAGGAGCTGCCATGTATCCGATCCGATAACCAGGCATAGCATATCCTTTCGATACACCATTAATCACAACAACCTGATCGCGAATTTCTTCAAATTGTGCAATACTTTCGTGTTTGCCAACAAAATTAATATGTTCATAAATTTCGTCCGAAACAACAATCACATGCTTATTCTGTTCAAAAACTTTCGCAAATGCTCGTAATTCTTCTTTGCTATATAATGAACCAGTGGGATTTGAAGGAGAACTGTATAAGAATATTTTTGTACGTGGAGTAATTGCAGCTTCTATCTGTTCGGGTGTTACTTTAAAATTATTCTCTATAGACGATTGTAAAACAACCGGATTTCCACGTGCCAAACGAATCATCTCGTAGTAGCTCAACCAATATGGAGCAGGAATAATAACTTCATCCTGATGGTTCACCAATGTAAGAATAACATTCATGATGGAGTGCTTCGCTCCATTAGACACAACGATTTGTTCTGGCTTAAATTCTAATTGATTGTCTCTTTTAAATTTATCTACAATAGCCTGACGCAAATCTTCGTAACCAGCTACAGGAGAATAATATGAATAATCATCGTCTATAGCTTTCTTTGCTGCTTCTTTTATATGAGCAGGAACTGTAAAGTCTGGTTCGCCTATACTAAGATTGATTACATCGATACCCTGAGCTCGCAACTCACGGCTCTTTTGGGTCATGGCTAATGTTTTTGACTCTGATAGAGCCTTTACACGGTCAGCTATTAAATCCATTGGATTAATTTTAATTTCTGTATCAGCTAACATTTTAAATACTAAAATGATTTAGACAAGCAAAGGTATGAATAAATTTGCGAAAAAATATGTAAACTTGTAAAATTTTTTCAACCAGGTATTATGAATGAAATTGTTGTAGGTATTTTAATTGTATTAATCGGTGGATTAGTGCTCGGTACAGCTTATTTTTTGCTTAAGCTTTTTTTCGATAACGAACGAAACAAAAGAGTATGGGAATATAAAACCCAACATCAAAAAATCACACTGCCACTAAGGCTTCAAGCTTACGAACGAATGATACTTTTTTTAGAACGAATGTCGCCTAATTCACTTATCGTTCGTTTGCAAACCCAACAAATGACAGCCCGACAACTGCAAGTTGAGATGTTGAGTTTAATACGGGCAGAGTTTGAGCACAATTTAGCTCAACAGCTTTACATTTCTAGCCAGGCATGGGATGTTGTTGTTTCAGCAAAAGAAAATGTTATACAATTAATCAACATTGCTGCCGAAGAAGTTGACGCCAATGCTCCATACATGGAGTTAAGTCAAAAAATTATGGCTAAATGGATGCTCTTAAACCCCACTCCCATAAGAACTGCCATTGATTTCTTAAAAAAAGAAGCTCAACAATTATTTTAGTTAGTTTATCTTTTCATATTGAATAAATTATTACTTTTGTTATATTTTTGGCATATATTTTGACATCAACCAAAACCATAATCAAAAAATTATAACTTATGAAAAAACTGGTATTATTTTCCTTATGTGCATTCTTTTTAATAAGTAATGTTTCGTATGCACAAAACAAAAAGAAAAACAAAAAAGCTAAGGCAACAAAAGAACAAACTGCTTCACCAGCAAAAGAAACAGCACCAGCTATAAATGCAACCCCTATTGATGCTAAACCAGTGTCAACCGAAAAACCTTCTGAAAAAAAACCAGTAGAAACACCTGCAACAGAAACTAAACCTACTGACAATAAACCAACTATTGCAGAAGAAGCAAAACCCATTAACATTGAACAAATTATTCAACAATCGAAACCTGTTATTCAGGAAAAACCCAATGGCCAAATAAACTGGACAGAGCAATATATTGAAGCCAAAGGGCAGTCTGTAATAGACAATGAACGCTTTAAAAACCCTGCACAAGCAAAGCTCATGGCTCAACGAGGTGCTGTTGTTGATGCACAACGCAATTTACTGGAAATCATAAAAGGAGTTAATGTAACCAGCGAAACTACAGTACAAGACATGATTACCACCAGAGACTATATCTACACACGTGTTGACGGAGTAATAAAAGGGGCAAAAATGGTGGGAGAACCTGTTGAAAAAGACGGCATTATTGAAGTTAGAATGCGTGTTCCACTATACGAACAAAATGGATTGGCACCAGCTATTTACGAAGATATTCCTTCTTTGAAAAAGACTACTACTTTAAGCGACGTTGTGAATCAAGTACCCAATGAAATCAAAGACCAGGCATTACAAGGATTAGCTTTTAATCTTGGAGGAAAAAAGTTCGACCCATCTATGTTCCCTGTTATTGTTGATGAAAACAACAACCTTGTCCTCGACTTATCAAAAATATACGACCCAAAAACCGGAAAATTTCCCAAAATATTAGCTGCCACAGAAGAAATTATGAAAGAAGCTGGCTTCAAAAAAGGCATCGAAGTACTCAATGTGTTACGCACCGAACCAGGAAAAATGGTCATTGATAATAAAAGCCTGAAGAAAGTAAACTGGCAAAAAATTGGACAGATTGCCGGAAAAATCGGTAAGTTTCTGATGATGTTAATCTAAATTTTTCGATTATGAAACACCTATATGTAATTGTATTATGCATGTTTGGGCTATGCATAATGTATAATTCATCGTATGCCCAGAAAAAAAAGAAAACAAAAAGTACCAAAAACACTGAAGTACAAACCCCGGCAAATACTACTGCTCCTGTAAGTAATCAACCAACAACCGTTACCTTAAACCCATCATTAGCTACAGACAACAGTCTTAAAGAAGTTGAAGCAAAAGGCGTTGGCCTGAAACGAGATGATGCACTTCAGGATGCTCTGCGAAATGCTGTAGGACAAGCAGCCGGCGTTGCTATAAGTTCCGAAACCAACATGGAAAACTTCGTTGTTATTAAAGATGCTGTTTCGGCAAAAACAGAGGGCTATGTTGCTTCCTACTCCGTGATTAAAGAAGTGCCTTTCCCCGACAGATATGAAATTACAATACAGGCTAAAGTTAGCCTGAATCCTTTGAAAGCCGATATGCAACTACTCTCAAAAGCAATCGGTGGAGTTCGCTTTTTAGTAATGTACGATGCACGTAAAGTTAAACCAGAAGAAAAAGCTATATACGATTTTGCCGTTGAAAGAATAAATGAATTTCTGGCCGAAAGAAAATATCGCTACATCGAAAAAGAACGTTCGGCAGCATTAATGAAAGAAGCTCAAGGAATATTTCAATCGGAAGGTAATCAGGAATCCTATGTTCAGCACATCGGTATGAAAGCTGATGCACAATTTATTATCCTGATTTCTAATATTTCAACATCGTCACGTAGCGAAGCATTCGACACTCGCACTGCCCAAAAAGTAATTATTGAAGCAAAGGCTTACGACAACTGTACAGCCGAAGGACTGGGAACAATTGCATTAGAAAGCGACTGGAAGTCAGGAATAGACAAACAATCGGTACTTTACGACGGAATACGAGAAGCTGTTAATAAAGGAATTACTAAGCTCTTATATTTATTTAATTCTTATATAGGTGGATGGGTTAACAATGGAACACCTTTCGAACTCAGATTTTATTCCATAGGAACCTTCCGCGACTTCAGATCTCTTAGAGACAAGTTGTTAAGTGATGGAAAATTTGGTGGCAATATAGAAATAGTAAGTTTCGAAAATTATACCAAGCTTAATGTTACTTTCAGAGACAGACCTGACGAACTTGCCTACAAAATACTCGACATAGCCGATGCAATTCCCGAGTTTAAATCCAAAGTACTGGATGTAAAACTCATTTATGGCCGCCAAATCAATTTCGCTCCTCAAAAAGTGAAAGTTCCCGAATTAGAAAGCATTAAAAACAATTAAAACTTAAATATTATGAAAAACATTATTTTATTTTTACTGTTAATAGCCTTTACCAAAGGATATACGCAAGGCTTACTGACCTTTTTCACCAAAGAAGGTGAAAAGTTTTGGGTTGTTATTGATGGCAAAAAAATTAATCAGGAACCACAGTACCTGGTTGAAAAAATATCAGTTGACATGAAGTATGGTAAAGCAAAAATTATTTTTGAAGACCCAAAATTAGGCAGTGTTGATAAAACTTATCAGGTTGTTGACGTTGACGGAAACTGGTGTCATGTTAAATATATGATAAGAAAAGATAATAAAGGCAAAAAATATGTCATCAGGGACATTGATGCTACCTACGAAATAATCAACAAACCTTCATCTGTTCCCTCATCAACTCAAAACAGTCAACAAGTAAGCCCAGCTCAATCACAAATCACACCTTCCCAAACTACCCAACAAACAACCACTACCACAACTACCCCAACTCAAACAACAACTATTGGTATAAACGTTAACGAGACACCGACGGGAGTCAGCATACAAACAAATGTTCCAGGCATTCAACAAACCACCCAAACTACAGTAGTAACACACCAAACCACAACCACTTCTACCTCAACACCACCTACTACTCAAACTCAAATAACCATGACACCCCAGCAAGAAATTACTAAACCCTACGTTTTGCCAGGATATAACGGGCCCATTGGCTGCCCAAGACCTATGAATGACGGTGACTTCCAATCTGCATTAAATACTATCAAATCTAAATCATTCGAAGACTCCAAGTTAACTATAGCTAAACAAATTACCAGTTCCAACTGCTTATTATCAACTCAAGTAAGAGATATTGCCAAGTCATTCAGTTTTGAAAGCTCAAGACTGGAATATGCAAAATTTGCTTACAAATACACCTACGACAAAGGAAACTACTTCAAAGTCAACGAAGCTTTTCAATTTGAATCATCCATTGATGAATTAAACGAATATCTGCAATCTGGAAATTAAAAAAATTTAAGGCATACAACGTATTAAAATATTTCTTACCTTTGCATTCAAAATTGCGGGGATATTTAACAGGGGACAAATTGTCCCCTGTTTGTTTAACAGCAAAGATGATGAAAGAAAAAATATATCAGTTAGCTTTAACTGCTCCGTTAGGTAAAAAATTCGAAATCATTGAACTAACGGAAACTAAAGAACTTTGCTTTGAGCTTTATTTAGAAAGTTTAGAGGGAATAACCATTGACGACTGTGTTAAAGTTTCAAAACACATTATGAATAACATTTCCGAAGAAGAAAACATAGAACTTACTGTTTCATCAGCAGGTATTGATAAACCTTTAAGAGCCCCCATTCAATTTATTAAAAACATTGGCAAAAAGGTAGAAGTAAAAACTAATGAAGGAAAAAAAATTACTGGAACATTATCCGAATATTCACCCGAACAAATAAAATTAACAACAACACAAAAAAAAGAAACCCAAACCATAAACATACCTTTTCAAAATATTAAACAAGTAAGAATAAAAATATTTTAATAAATAGAGCCATGAAGAATTTAAATTTAATGGAGTTTTTCACCGAATTTAAAGAACAGAAAAACATTGACCGTCCAACTTTAATGAGAATATTAGAAGACGTACTTTTGAATGCCATTAAACGCGAATACGGAACAAACGAACATTTTGATATTATTTTAAATCCCGATAAAAACGACCTTGAAATATGGCATAATCGAGTAGTAGTAGCCGACGAAGAATTAGAAGATCCCGTATCACAAATTGCACTATCCGAAGCCCGTAAAATTGATGAAGATTACGACATCGGCGAAGAGGTTTCTGAACGTATTGACATTCTTAGTTTTAATCGTCGTACCATTTTGGCCATGCGACAAAATTTTCAGTCGAAAGTATTAGAATACGAAAAGAGTAACGTATTTAACAAATACAAAGAAAAGATCGGTGAAATAGTCAGTGGCGAGGTATATCAAATTTGGAAAAAGGAAATTTTATTGCTCGATGATGAAGGAAACGAACTCATTTTACCACGAAGCGAACAAATTCCGTCTGATTTTTATAAAAAAGGAGATATTGTACGTGGAGTAGTTATTAAAGTAGAAATGCAAAACAATATTCCCAATATCATCATTTCCAGAACATCGCCAGTGTTTCTTGAACGTTTATTCGAACAAGAAGTTCCAGAAATATACGATGGTTTGATTATCATTAAAAAAATTGTTCGAATTCCTGGAGAACGAGCAAAAGTTGCAGTAGAATCGTACGACGACAGAATAGACCCCGTAGGTGCCTGTGTAGGAGTTAAAGGATCAAGAATACACGGTATTGTTAGAGAACTGCGAAACGAAAATATCGACGTTATTAATTATACGACTAACATTCCATTATATATACAACGTGCATTAAGCCCTGCAAAAATTTCCGACATCAAAATCATCGAAAGCGAAAAAAGAGCTGAAGTATATCTCGACCCGGACCAGGTATCGCTGGCTATCGGAAAAGGTGGATTCAATATCAAATTAGCCAGTCAATTAACCGGCTATGAAATTGATGTTTACAGAAATCTTGTTGAAGGCGAAGAAGAAGATATTGACCTCGACGAATTTTCTGACGAAATTGAAGAATGGGTTATTGAAGAATTTAAGAAGATTGGATGCGATACCGCTAAAAGCGTGTTAAAGTATTCTGTTGAAGAATTAACAAGGCTTACTGATTTGGAAGAAGAAACCATTCAAAACGTTATTGATATATTAAAAGCTGAATTTGAATAATAAATTGTAATTTTATACCGATTTTTCAAGATAAACACCTAAAGCTATGAGCGAACAAAAGGCACTTAGACTATTTAAAGTCGCAAAAGAACTGAACGTAGGGGTTGATACTATTATAGAATTTCTTAAAAATAAGAAATTTCAGGTTGAACGAGACCCCAACAGCAAAATCACACCCGAAATGTATCAGGAACTACTTAAAGAGTTCAGCTCAGATAAATATTTAAAAACAAAATCGGAAACTATTGATATTTCTTCAAAAAATGCTCAAAGTATTTCTATTGATGATATATCCAAAAAGTCATCTCGCGAAGAAATTGAAGAAGAAGAGGAAGAAATAATTACTACAAAACCTATCATTACCGGACCAAGAATTTTAGGAAAAGTTGATTTACCAGATAAAACCAAAACCAAGGAAACTCCTGAAACAAAAACTCAAAAGCCCGAACCCGTTGCACAAGAAAAGAAAGAAGTTGCTGAACCCACAACTAAAAAAGAAGACGTAACCGAAGAAATAAAAGTTAGTGTTCAGAAAATTGAAGGTCCCAAAGTACTTGGAAAAATAGATATCAATACCGAAGAAAAAAATAAAAAAGAGAAAACCAAAAAAGAGAAAAGATTAAAGCAAAAAGAAACTGAAAAAAACATAGAAGAAAAAACAGAACCAACAACAGCCAGC